>JGI24820J26691_1000534_pt1 | contig 11559 bp, 6 predicted proteins | sample METZYME_5_50m_FD_26691 | JGI IMG/M metagenome (IMG submission 26691) | reverse complement strand
GATGCAATAAAGAATTACAACAATGCAATTGCAAAAGGAATACTTAAAGTGATGAACAAGATTGGTATTTCAACATTACACTCATACAGGGGAGCTCAAATCTTTGAAGCATTAGGATTAAGAAAAAAATTCATAAATAAATACTTTAGCAATACACCATCCAGAATTGAAGGTGTTGGATTATATGTTATTGAAAAAGAAATATCAACACGCTTTAAAAAAGCTTTTGAAGTTAAAAAAGGATTTGTAAGTATCGATAGGGGTGGTCAATACAAATGGAGAAGAAATGGCGAAGCTCATATGCTTAATCCGCTCACAATTTCAAAATTACAGCAATCAGTTCGTGAGGAAAGTTATGAAACATACAAAGTTTATTCTGACGCAATAAATAAGCAAAATGAACAGTTTATGACTCTTAGGGGCTTATTTAAATTCTCAGAATTTGATCCTATACCAATTGAAGAAGTTGAACCATGGACTGAAATTGTCAAAAGATTCAAAACTGGGGCAATGTCATATGGTTCGTTAAGTAAGGAGGCCCATGAAAATTTAGCTGTAGCTATGAATAGAATCGGCGGAAAAAGTAATTCTGGAGAGGGTGGTGAGGACCCTAAGAGATTTAAATCTTTAAGTAATGGAGATTCAAAAAATAGCTCTATAAAACAAGTGGCATCAGGAAGATTTGGGGTTAGTTCACACTATTTAACAAATGCAAACGAAATTCAAATTAAGATGGCCCAAGGTGCGAAACCAGGTGAGGGTGGGCAATTGCCAGGCCCTAAAGTTAATCCGATGATTGCAAAAGTTAGAAATTCTACACCTTATGTAGGTTTAATTTCACCTCCACCCCACCACGATATTTATTCAATTGAAGATTTAGCTCAACTTATTTATGACCTTAAAAATGCCAATCGAAAAGCTAGAATTAATGTAAAATTAGTCTCCGAAGTGGGAGTTGGAACAATAGCTGCCGGAGTTGCAAAAGCAAAAGCAGATGTTATTTTGATATCTGGATTTGATGGTGGTACTGGAGCTTCACCACTCACATCCTTAAAGCATGCTGGATTACCATGGGAACTTGGTATAGCTGAAGCTCAGCAAACTTTGATTCTAAATGACTTAAGAAGCAGGGTCGTTATTGAATGTGATGGTCAACTAAAAACAGGAAGAGATGTTGCAGTAGCGTGTTTACTTGGCGCTGAAGAATTTGGTTTTTCCACAGCTCCTCTAGTAGCTTCGGGATGTATAATGATGAGGGCTTGTCACTTAAATACTTGCCCTGTTGGGATTGCAACTCAAGATCCACAACTAAGAAAAAATTTCAAAGGTAAGCCGGAGCACGTGATTAACTACATGTATTTTGTTGCTCAAGAATTAAGAGAAATTATGGCAAACTTAGGTTTTAGAACAATGGATGAAATGGTGGGAAAAAGTGAAAAACTTGATACTAAAGATGCTCTTAATTATTACAAAATAAAAGGTATTGATCTTTCTAAAATTTTATATAAACCTGATCTTAGTGAAGATACTCCTCTCAGAAACACCGAGAAACAAGATCATAATCTCAAAAAGGTTCTAGACTTTACAATACTAAAGCAATCTAAACTAGCAATTGATAAAAAAATTGAAATGTCCTTAGATTACAAAATCAAAAATACTGATAGAACCGTAGGAGCAATAATTAGTAATGAGATATCAAAAAAGTATGGTGCCAAAGGATTACCTAAGAATACACTTAAATTATATTTCTCAGGATCAGCAGGGCAAAGTTTTGGTGCCTTTTCTGCAAAAGGTTTGAAAATGGTAATTGATGGTACTACTAATGATTACTTTGGAAAGGGTCTTTCAGGTGCTACTATAATAGTTAGGAAACCCAAAAAAGCTACTTTTAAATCAAATGAAAATGTTATAACTGGTAATGTTGCATTATATGGAGCCACATCTGGTGAAGCATATATTAATGGTATTGCAGGTGAGAGATTCTGTGTCAGAAATTCTGGTGCTTATGCTGTAGTTGAAGGTATCGGTGATCATGGATGTGAGTACATGACAGGGGGTATTGCTTTGATACTTGGTGGAATTGGTAGAAATTTTGCGGCCGGCATGAGTGGTGGTATTGCTTATATATATAGAGATCAATTGAAATATGATCCAAAAAATTTCAATATGGAAACAATTGAAATTGAAAAGCCTAAACAACAAGATTTAGATATAATAAATGAATTAATTCAAAATCACTTCACTAATACCAACAGTGATTTAGCTAAAGATTTGTTAACCAATTGGGAACTTTGTAAAAATAACTTTATAAAAGTAATGCCTATTGAGTACAAACGTGCATTAGAAAAAATTGCACAAGAAAAAATTAATCAAATGGTTCAATAAGTTTTGGGAAAAGTTAGAGGATTTATAGAATACGATAGGATTGTAGAGGATAATCTACCAGTTCAAAGCAGAGTAAAAAACTACAAAGAATTTACTATCAAGCCCGTTGATAATGAGATTGAAAAACAAGGATCAAGGTGTATGGATTGTGGTGTTCCTTTCTGCCACAGCGGATGTCCGCTAGGAAATATGATACCTGACTTTAATGATGCTGTACACAGAAAAAGTTGGAGAGAAGCTTTAGAAATTCTGCACTCTACTAATAATTTCCCAGAATTTACAGGAAGATTGTGTCCAGCACCTTGTGAATCAGCTTGTGTTTTAGGTTTAATTAGTCCACCTGTTTCCATAGAATTAATTGAAAAATATATTGTTGAAAGAGGATTTAGTGAAGGTTGGATTAAGGCAAAAATGCCAAATAGAAGAACAGGTAAAAAAATAGCTATTATAGGATCAGGACCTGCAGGCCTAGCAGCAGCTCAACAACTTAATTATGCTGGTCATACAGTTTTTGTTTATGAGAGAGATAAAAAAGTTGGGGGACTTCTAAGATACGGTATTCCAGATTTTAAATTAGATAAATCAGTAATTGACAGAAGAATTAATTTGATGGTTGAAGAGGGGATTAATTTCATCACATCGACTGAAGTGGGAAAAACTATCTCCATTAATAACTTATATGAAAATAACGATGTTGTTCTGCTTTGTGGTGGTGCGACAATTAAAAGAGGATTGCCAATTCCAGGATATAATTCTAAGGGTATAGTTCAAGCTATGGATTTTCTCAAAAACCAAAATCAGATAATTGATGAAAAAATTGTGATGCACCCAACACTAAATGCTAAAAATAAAAATGTTATAGTAATAGGTGGTGGTGATACAGGTTCAGACTGCATTGGAACATCAAATAGACAAGGAGCAAAGTCTGTAGTTAATTTTGAAATACTTCCCAAACCACCTGAAAAACGCTCAATGGAAAATCCTTGGCCCTATTGGCCATTTACTTTAAAGAGCAGTTCATCTCATGAGGAGGGAAGTGAAAGAAGATGGTCCATTTTAACAAAAGAATTTATCTCAGATAAAAACGGAAAATTAGTTGGACTTAAAACTGTTAAGGTCAAATGGGATAAGATTAATGGTCAAGCACCAAAACTTATTGAAATTGAAGGCACCGAAAAAATATGGCCATGTGATATGGTTTTACTAGCACTTGGTTTTACTGGACCTGAGAAAAATATATTTGACGATTTAAATCTAAAAACTGATTCATTTAATATTCCAATAACAAATAACTTTATGACATCAGATAAGAAAGTTTTTGCTGCTGGTGATTTAAGAAGAGGACAATCTTTAATTGTTTGGGCAATTTCCGAAGGAAGAGAGGCGGCCCACAGAATCGACGAGTGCCTAATGGGCTATTCTAATTTACCAACAAAAACAAAAGGGGATCTACCTTTAGTTAAATAAGTTCCACTTAATTCCAAACCTTATACTGCTATCTCTGTATGGTGTAGTTGGTGATGATAAAAATTTACCTTCTGAAAGTGAAGAATTAATGTGCTCCGCAACTAAAAATATTCTTGTTTGCCTAATCTTAGCATTGATGAAAAAGTCAACAATTGGATAGCCACCTATTTTTTTCAATGTTTGAATATGAAAAGTTGATAACAGTGGGTTGTATTCATCCGCATAATACTTAGAAAACATTTTTAAACTAATACCTGTTTGAAGGTCCAGAACATTTTTAAAAACTTTTTCAGATATATAAAGGGTATTTCTTATCAATAACTTTGGTAAATTGATAATATCCTGGTCTTGTATTACATTTTGGAAAAGAATTGAATTGTCGAAACTAAAAATTCCAAACTTAAATTCTTTATTATACCTGATCTTCAAGTAGTTTATTTCCTCGTCGTGTTGGTTTATATGTGGTGTGAGTTTGTTCTGTTGAGTATTATTAACAGTCAAATATAAATGATTTAAAATATTAGAAAAATCAAAACTTATATTTCCAAGTTTATCATAATTCATTTGAAGCCCAATATTTTTAATATCAGTCAGTTTATTATTTTCGTTGTAATTAATGTCGGAATAATCGCTTTGATAGAAATCATAAATCATCCCAGGATGGTACTGTAGAATATTAAAAAATAATTTATAATTAAATCTATTTTTTCCTAGTGATTCTAAATTAACGTAAATATTATTACCAACTCTTTTACCATTAATTTTTTGATGAATATTAAATTCTATTTTTGTTTTTCTAAATTTTTTCAAAAAATTCCCATGAATTAAATTTGTATTCTCGCCAGTTATTTTCTCTAAGTTTTCTGAAACGCTAAAAAAATTATAATTGTAATTAATATAGCCTACAGCTAGTTCATCGAAAAACCTGGTTTTTGTGTAGACTGAAAATTTATTTTTTATCGATCTGAATTTATAATGGTCGTTAATATCATCTTCTCCACTATTGATTTGACCATACAAATAAGTGGGTTGGTCCTGTTTATAATTGTTGTTAGTAGTTTCATAATCTAGATTATGACTCATATAAATTAGATTATTATTTTTATTTAGTAAAATAAATTTATTGTTGAAGTATAGGTTTCGTGTTTGAAAAATATTTTGTGCATCCTCAAAATTTACATTCAATTTGGATCTTTCTTTAAACTCGTCCTCGCCAGAGATGAAATCTATTAATGAGACATCGTTTAAACCACCGTTTTCCTGTCTTTCTAGTTTTTGACTTATAAAAAATAATTTGGAATCAAGATTTTTATTTATATAGGAAAAACCAAATCTAAAGTGTTTCGATCCTGACAAACTATTTTGGTATTTTCCTAAACTTCTTAGAGCCTTAAAAGCCAAAGAAAAATTTATATTTCTATTGATATTTGATGTAAATAAAGCATCCGTAAGTTGGCCCTGAGAAAAAACAGATTTAAAGAAAAGTTCTGTAACAGGATATGCTGTATCATAAAACCTATAGTCATCCTTATTGATTAATAATGGATTATTAGCTGTGTATCCAATTTTTGAGAAAATATTCTGTCTTGTGTTAAAACTTAAATTATTGTAAATCTGTCCAACATTATTAAATTTTAACAATTCAAAATTGTCTTTTTTTCTGTAGTTAAATGCATAATACTTTTTTATTGTTAATGATGTATCTAATAATACAGTATCATTACTTATTCCAAAATTCTTTAGTTTATTGACATCAAACTTGAAGTTTTCAATAGACATGCTGTCCTTTACTTTATTAAAAAAACCCCCTGATGCACTATTGGTTTTAATTGGATTATCTTGAGATAAATTGATAAAACAATTGAAAAAGCAGAATAATAAAATTAAATATCTCATTATTTTTAATAAAGTTATAGATTTAAAATAATTATTCTATTAATTTCAATTTATATGTTGAAGATCTACAATGATAAAATTTTTGTTTGTGGAATAGATGAGGCTGGTAGAGGTAGTTTGGCTGGGCCTCTAACTGCTGCTGCTGTTGTTTTACCCAAAAATTATAAGAATCCACATGTTAGAGACTCAAAAAAATTGAATCGACAAAATAGAATTGAGCTCTATAATGAAATAGTGGAAGTTTGTATAGATTATGCTATAGCTGATGTATCTCCAAAAACTATAGATACAATAAATATACTTGAATCAACATTTTTAGCGATGAATAATGCAATTGATCAAATAAAAAATAAAATTGATTTTACAATAATTGATGGGAATAAATTTAAAACCAAAAAACAAATACCATATAAATGCATTGTCAAAGGTGACAACACTTATCAAAGTATTGCTGCAGCATCAATACTTGCAAAAGTTCACAGAGATAATTTAATGAATGATCTACATTCATTTTTTCCAGAGTATGATTGGGCCAATAATAAAGGATATGGAACTACTAAACACAGAATAGCAATTAAAAAAAATGGAAAATCAATACATCATAGACATAGTTTTAATATGCTCGAAAAACAATTAAAAATTAAAATTTGATTTTTTATTTTTGTAAGTGAAGGATTTGAAAAGGCTCGTAATTTTATTATTAATTTTTTTTTCATGTGAGAAAGATGATGACCAATCGTCAATAATTGAAAAAATTCCAGACAAACCAATATTAGTTTTAAGCGTTGATGATGTCAGTAAAATTAACTACGAAACTATTAATTTTATATCCAAATCATCCAGACTAAATTTTGATGATTTTACTCTACTCAATCCATCAGCTGAATTAACATATAGTTTTCATCTGAGTGGTAAAAACAATGTTAATAGTATTATTATACAAAAATCAGATATTGCTAGTATTGATAATAAATATATAAGCGATACAATAAATTATAATGGGTCAGAAATTTACAAGTATAAAGATTATTACATTTCAAAAAATGATAACTTTTTAGTATTATCTCAGGACAAACTATTAATTGAAAATGTATTGAGAGATGCAACTTTTTCCAAAAATGATGAATTCTATGAATTTGAAAAACTACATTCAACTAAAACTAAAAATATTTCATTAATCGTTTCTGAAAATTTTAAAAATTTAAGCTTCAACTTGAAGAAAGAGAATATAGACAAATATTCAAACTGGATTCAGTATGAGTTTGATTTAGAAAATGATGATGTTAATATTCTGGGTGTTTCTGAAAAAGATGCAAAAAATAGAGAAATTAACATGCTTAATGGCTTAGAAAAATCAAAATCTGAGATAATAAATATTATACCAAACAATTTTTCTGATTTTAAAAGAATGAGTTTCGACAAGGCTGTCATTGAGAATAACTTTAATAATTTAATGAATGATGGTAACATTCTTGAAAAGAAAATGGACTCAATTATTAATGATGTTAAAGAAATTGCACAGTTGGAAATAAATAATAAATCTATTTTAATTCTTGATTACAAGCGACCAGATGTAATGAAACTGATTTCTGATCTTAATGAATTGGATGTATACAGAGGAGAGGTGATTTTCGATGCAAGTAAAATAATTTTATCAGATTTTGATATTCTGAATTTTAAACTTTCTAGCAATTATAAATTCATAATAAATATCAATAATTTCTTAATTCTTTCCGATGACATAAGTATAATCCAAAACATTATACTTAACTATAAAAACCAATCGTTACTAAGCAAAAATGAAAATTTCTTAAAATTTGCTAAATCAATTCCAAATAAAACAACATTTTTTGAAATAATTAATTATGAAAATAAAAAAGAGAGTAGTGATTTTCCTTACTGGTTTTTAAATTATGAAATAAAGGGTGAAACTACTTTTAAATCAATTTTTACAACTCCTAGTTTTGAGTTGGTAAAGGAGAAAGGTCTAGAGTTACAATTTTCAAAGAAACTAACAAATGATATCATAATCAACCCAACGTTTATCAATAACTATAAATTGGGTAAAAAAAATATAATTTTTCAAGATTCTGATTTAAAACTAATCTTATTGGGACTGGATGAAAAAATAATTTTCGAAAGACAATTAGATTCTAAAATAATAACTGAAATATTCCAAGTTGATCTATATAAAAATAATAGATTACAATTTATGTTTCTTACCAATAAACAGTTAATAGTATTAGACATAAACGGAAACTTTGTAAAAAGAATTGACTTAAAAAAATCGGAATCTAAAAAGTATTTGTCAGTTTTTGATTATGACAAAAACAGGAACTACAGGATTGTAATTCAAAACGGCAAAAGCATAAAAATGTTGGATTCAAAATTTAATGATGTTAAAGGATTTAAAAGGACTAAACTAAAAACTGAAATTAGCCATAAATTAAAACATCACAGAATATTAAATAAAGATTATTTGACCATTGTAGATGAAGATGGTGCACCATTAATTCTAGACAGAAGAGGTAATATTCGTATTAAATTACCAAAAAATATTAGAACTGAATCAAGTAATTTTTTCATAAACTCTAATAGTTTAATTAATATAAATAATCTAAATCAATTGGTTAGAGTTGAATTAAATGGAAAAATTTCAACAAAGCAGTTTATAGATGAAAACCAAAAAATATTTGCTGATAATGATAATTTATTAATTCACAGCAATGGAAAACTCATAATAAATAATAATGAGTTTAATCTTCCCTATGGAAATTTTGATGGATTAAATATTTTAAAATCCAAAGAAAAAACATATTACCACATTAGAAGTGATGATGATAATCAATCTTATCTTTTTAATAAAATGGGAATGGTAAGAGGTTTTCCAATTTTCTCTAAGTCAAATATTGATATTGCATTTGAAAAAAATCAAGATTTAATAACTACAAAAGGGGATGATGATGAGGTTTTACTTTACGTAATTAATTAAAATTCAGTTATTGCGTTAAATTTTTCAGAAAATTTTTGAATAAAAACTTTTTTTACATCATTGACATTAATTTTTTTGTTAAGCTCATTCGATATAGATGTAACACCTTTATTAGTTATTCCGCAAGGAATAATTCCATCAAAATAAGATAAATCAGTATTAATATTTAATGCTAAACCATGCATTGTAACCCATCTACTAACTTTAATACCCATTGCACAAATTTTTCTTTCGTTGATATTGCCAACATCTAGCCATACACCTGTTTCATTCGTATTACCGGAAGCTTTAATTCCAAAAAAATTTAATGTCTCAATAACAATACCCTCTAAGTCTCTCAGATATCTATGAATATCAGTATAAAAGTTTTCCATGTCTAAAATTGGATAACATACCAATTGACCTGGGCCGTGGTATGTGATATCTCCGCCTCTATTCGTTTTATGAAATTGAATTCCTTTTTGTTTGAGTTTATTTTCATCAAACAATAAATTTTTATTATCCCCACTGTTTCCTAGTGTGTATACATGATTGTGTTCAACAAACAATAAATAGTTAGGTGTATTTTTTGGAATACTTTTGTTTCGATTATTTAATTTGATTTGAATAATTTCATTTTGAATTTGTTTTTGCATTTCAAAACAATCCATATAATTAAGAATTCCTAAATCTCTTACTATTATTTTATTTGTTTTGATCAAAGGGTTTAAATTTTTTATAAAATTAAAAAACATAAACGTTATATAATTGTTATATACGTATATTTGATAAAAATGTCAAACCTTTCTGAACAAGAGCTAATTAGGCGTGAAAAGCTCGAAAAGATTAGAGAGCTAGGTATAAACCCATACCCTGCAGAATTATTTAAAACAACCAGTAATTCAAAAATAATTAAGTCTAATTTTATTGTAGGCAATAAAGTTGTAATAGCTGGTAGGCTAATGTCTAGAAGAATTCAGGGTAATGCTAGTTTCGCTGAATTACAAGATAGTTTTGGTCGAATCCAGGTTTACTTTAACAGAGACGAAATCTGTAGTGGAGATGACAAAACTAAATACAATGATCTTTATAAAAAATTATTAGATATAGGCGATATTATTGGAATTGAGGGAGAATTATTTAAAACAAAGGTTGGAGAAATGACAATCATGGTTAAAGATTTTAAATTGCTTTCAAAGTCACTTAAACCATTACCTCTTCCGAAAACTGATTCTGAAGGAAATATATATGATGAATTCACATCACCAGAGCTGCGCTACAGGCAGAGATATGTAGATTTAATAGTTAATAAGAATGTCAAAGATACATTCATAAAAAGATCAAAAATAATTTCCTCAATTAGAAAATCACTTGAAAATGAAAATTTTATTGAGGTAGAAACACCGATTCTACAGCCTATTCCTGGTGGTGCTGCAGCAAAGCCATTTATAACCCATCACAATACATTAAATATTCCGCTTTACATGAGGATAGCAAACGAATTATATTTAAAAAGACTTATTGTTGGTGGTTTTGATGGAGTTTTTGAATTTGCCAAAGATTTTAGAAATGAAGGTATGGACAGATCTCATAATCCTGAGTTTACAAATCTAGAGTTTTATGTAGCATACAAAGATTACAATTGGATGATGAGTTTCACTGAGAAGCTTCTTGAGAAAGTTGCTGTCGATAGTAACGGAAGCTCTGAAATTGAATTTGGTGAGAATAAAATAAATTTCAAGGGACCCTATAAAAAAATTGGAATTATTGATGCAATTAAACAAGAGACTGGAATTGATGCTTTATCAATGAATGAGAATGAGTTATCTGATGCTGCAAAAAAAATAGGCGTTGAAATAAACGAAACAATGGGTAAAGGAAAAATAATTGACGAGATATTTGGTGAAAAATGCGAATCAAAATTCATTCAACCAACATTTATAATTGATTATCCCAAAGAGATGAGTCCGCTAACAAAGGAACATAGAAATAACCCATTACTCACTGAAAGATTTGAGTTATTAATTAATGGTAGTGAAATTGCTAATGCATATTCAGAACTAAATGACCCAATAGATCAACTTGAAAGATTTGAAGAACAATTAAAACTTTCTGAAAAAGGAGATGAAGAAGCTATGTTTATTGATCATGATTTTATTAGATCACTTAGAATATGGAATGCCACCAACATCTGGAATTGGAATAGGTATTGATAGGCTTGTTATGTTACTAACAAACCATAGGTCTATTCAAGAAGTTATATTTTTTCCTCAAATGAAGCCTGAAAATGAGCCTAAAATAGAATTAAACGAACATGAAAAATTAATTTTTGATAAGGTAAATACGTCAAAAAAAATTGATTTGAAAACTTTAAAAGAATTTGCTGGTTTAAGTAATAAAAAATGGGACAAAAGCATAAAACAACTAACAAAAAATAATTTAGTTAAAGTTTCAAAAACCAATGAAGGCCTTTTCGTAGAAATACTCTAGCTGATTAGTTTTTTTTTTGTAATTTGAATTTTCCTTTATAACTAATAATATCATTATCATGACTAGAAAATTCTCACTGCTTATAATTTTGGCTTTAATATTTATTAACCCAAATATATATTCACAAAAAAAACCCGAAAAATCTGATAAGGAAAAAAAAGAAAAAACATATTCAGATATAATTACAGATAAAGCATTGACAGACCACGGAGTTTTTGATGTACATAAAATTGAAGACAAATACTTTTTTGAAATAAATGACAGTCTACTGGGTAGGGACATGATGATGGTTACAAGAGTTGTAAAAATGGCAACAGAGTTACCACTGCGTGCTCATAAGTTAAGTGAAC
>JGI24820J26691_1000533_pt1 | contig 11562 bp, 13 predicted proteins | sample METZYME_5_50m_FD_26691 | JGI IMG/M metagenome (IMG submission 26691) | reverse complement strand
GGTGCATTGGCTTTGGGAGTAGGTGATCACATAACTATGATGGAGCATTCCACATATTCTGTAGCCTCTCCTGAAGCCTGTGCCAGTATTGTATGGAGAGATTCAACCAAAGCTGATCTGGCAGCCGATGCTATGAAACTAAGTGCCGAAAGTATTCTTGAGCTTGGTCTAATAGATGAAATTGTTCCTGAGCCTTTGGGAGGTGCTCACAGAAATTTTGATCAAACATCCTCTAACTTATCAAAGGTTGTGACAAAAAGCTTAGATGAATTAACTAATCTTTCGATTAACTCTCTTCTAGAAAAAAGATATGAGAGATTAATGAGTTATGGCTCAATTTAATGTCCGAACTAGCTCTAGACAGTGATTTTTTAATAAATTTCGATAGGATCGGAGTGGCATTTTCTGGTGGGCTTGATTCATCAGTTTTATTGCAAGTCATTGGCGAATACCCCTCTCTGAAGAAAAAATGTACCGCATTACATATAAATCATGGCCTTCAAGAATTGTCTGATGATTGGGAAAAAATTTGCGAAGATAAGGCATTAAGTCTAGGCATAAGTTTTAAATCTTGGAAGTTAAAGAATTTGCAAAGTTTCTCTGAAAACTCTATGAGAGACGAAAGGCTTAAGATTTTTGAAAATTGGGTAAATGATAACGATATCATTTTGACAGGACATCATCTTGAAGACCAAACAGAAACAATTTTATTTAGGATCTTTAGAGGTACGGGGCTTAAAGGACTAAAGGGAATTAGCAAAACAGCAATAGTAAAGAATATAAATTTTCATAGACCTTTCTTAGAAAAAAGTAAAAAAGATTTGCTTTTATATGCAGAAGAAAAAAATTTGAATTGGGTGGAAGATCCATCCAATAAAGAATCTTATTTCTCTAGAAATAAAATTCGTAATGATTTAATACCTAACATTGAGAGCAGGTGGCCTTTCATTTATAAATCTATTACCAAACTGTCAAAAGAGGCCGAAAAAGGCAATAAGATTTTGCTTGAAGTTGCACAAGAGGATTACTGGAATACTAAAATACATAATAATGTTCTTCAGCTTGATTCAGTCAGGATATTAAGCAAAGAGAGGCAAGAAAACTTAATTAGATTTTGGTTGAAAGATGAAAATAGATTACAAATATCTTCGGGGCAAATAGATCAAATTCTTCTCTCCATTTCGAAACCATCAAGAGGAACAAGGGAATTTTTAATTGAAGGAGAAGAAATTAAAAAGATAATTTTATCTTCTAAGGAAATTCAAATACTCAATCATGAGCCTAAATCATTACCAATAGATTTTTGTATCAATTGGGATTTTAAAGATAGTATAAAAATACCATCAGGAGAACTTTCGGTAGTTGAGTCTTTCGGAAAGGGCTTGGATAAAAAATATATCGGACTTAATGCTGAAATAAGAGCTAGAGTTGGGGGAGAAAAATGTAAGCCTTTTGGTAGAGATAAGAGCCAAAAGCTTAAAAATCTTTTCCAAGAATTTGAAATTCCTGATTGGAAGAGAAGCAGTATTCCTTTAATCTATTTGAATAACGAAATAGCAGCTGTAGGAGATCTATGGATATGTGAAGATTTCCACACAGAGAACGATGACAAAGGAATATCTATTGTTTGGAAAANAACATNAANATCTTAGGAGAAAGAAATGAATTTTGAAACAGTTAAATATGAAATTATTGGAGCAGTAGCACTTATTAGTTTTAATAGACCAGAAGTNAGGAATGCATTTAATGCCAAAATGACAGAGGATATTTTGGAAGCTCTNAGAACAGCAAAGGACGAAAAATCTGTNAGAGCAATAGTACTTACTGGCGAAGGTCTTAGTTTTTCTGCTGGAGCAGACTTATCAGCTAGAGACAATAAATGGTCGGATACCGAAATGGCATTGAATGAGGGTTATTTACCNAGTCTNANAGAAATAATGCAAATGCCTAAACCGGTTATATCNGCTGTNAATGGTGCNGCTGCNGGAATAGGAAGCGCTTATGCAATGGCCTGTGATCTGACAGTTATGGCTGAAGACTCATANATACTTCAAGCTTTTAGTAANATTGGATTAATTCCTGATGGAGGNGCTAATTGGTTTCTAACNAATACTGTAGGCTATAAATTGGCNTATCAAATCGCTATCGAAGGAGAAAGGATAGACTCAAATAGATGTCTTGAATTAGGACTTGCTAACAAAGTAACTTCATCTGATAACTTAATTCAAGAGGCTATGAATTGGGCAGAAAAATTGAGTTTGCGATCTTCTCAATCATTGAGGCTAACAAAAAAAATTATGCGCGAAGCTTTGGATAGCTCTTATGATGATATTTACAGGCTCGAGGCAGAAATTCAAAACACACTTACTGGATCAGAAGACAACATTGAAGGGATAACTGCTTTTATGGAGAAAAGAACACCTAACTTCAAATGATATCAGTTGGTTTGATTTTCTAATTCCGCTCTCAAATCCAAATGTTTTTCCTTTGTTAAAGGGTAAAACCAAGTTAGAAACAAAGCTGGAACGAAGAAAGCAGCACANCCTAAACAGTAGTAGATTCTTAGTGCTAACATCGCGCTCTCACTATTATTTGATCCCGGNATAAAGCCGGAAAAATCTACTAATATAGCGGCAGCCCAAACAGCAATCATTGCTGAAATTTTTGCAATCATTCCGTTCAATGCAAAAAAAGTGCCAGCACGTCTTCCACCAGTTTTTAGTGAATCTAAATCCACTACGTCCGCGAGCATTGAGGCAGGAAGGAATTGTANTCCCCCAAAACAGAAACCTTTTAAAAGAAAAAGCGCNTGGAACTCATTAAAGTCTCCTCTTTCTAAAAAGAAACATAGAAAGCTNACAGATCCTGTTCCAACGAGAGTTATACAAAAAGCTTTATGCTTACCTAAAGTCTTACCTAGCCAAAGCCAGAATGGTATTCCTATAAGCCCAGCAATGAAATATCTTGCATAAGATGCACCAACTGTTTCAATCCCTATAACGTCTCTTACAAACCAAAGAGAAAGTGTATTTCGGAAAGATTCACCTGCTATTACTAGAAAAATAATTAAGAGAATCCTTATAAGTAGTGGATTTTCTGCGGCATATTTTAGCCCTTCTACCAGGGGAACCTTTTTTCCACCTTTGGCATTGGATCGGGTACTTTCCAGATGGCCCAGGCGGCAAATATAGGAAGTAATAAAACAATGCCAATACCCATGCTTGCAAGGATGTCTGCCATTTTTCCAGAGGTGGAGAAATCCTGGAATACAAAGATAGCGGCAAGCATCCTTTGGACTGATTCAAGGAAACCTATTCCCTGACCTGAAACTTCAATGGCAAGCGGAATTAGTGCTGAGATTAATAAACCTATCAAGGTCCATCCCTCTCTTCCTCCGACAACTCTTGATCTTTGATGATAATCTGGAGATATCTCTGCACCCCATGCTCCATAAGGTATACTGATAATTGTAGATCCAAGATACATAAGCATCATCCAGACAACAAAATATGTTATCGATACTTCACTACCTGGAATGAATAGTTTGTATATGGCAAGCATCATTAAGGGGACGCCTAATATGATCCAGGGCTTCCTTCTCCCTATAGAGGTCTTTGTTGAGTCACCTAATTGGCCTAGGATCGGATCGGTTATTACGTCAGTAAATCTGGCAATTAAGAGCAAATTTGCAATTATGTATAGAGGTATACCTACAACCTCAGAGTAGAAAGGGATGAGCCATATTGCAATTGGGTAGCCTATCATTGCTAGTGGAGTTGCTAACCCACCGTACGCAATTATCGTATTACGTTTAACTGACGCACTGCTCATAAATCTCCCCTAGAATTATTTTCTCGGAGATATATTATAGTTTTAAGCTATTTAGACAATCTATTTAAGCCATTAATCACTGATAATAGNCCAGCGATAACAGTATTTTGGTGCATGCCTACGCCCCAGACAAACTGATCCTCCAGTAATAATTCTGAGTAAGCAACTGCTTTAGCATCCGAACCAGAACTGATTGCGTGTTGATGATAATCTGAAATCTTTATATCAAGATTTAAGTTTCCTTTGAGCGCATCTATCATCGCATCAATAGGTCCATTTCCTGATCCNTCTATAGTCATTTCTTTAGAGTTGACTTTAAGACCTATCTTAATCTTATCAGATTGAGTTCCATCTTCATTAGATTGCGATTCTATATTATGTGAAATAAAATCGTATTTACCCGACTCATTCAGATAAGTTTTTCTAAAGTTCTCCCAAATGTCAGAGGGAGTAATCTCCTTACCTGAATCATCAGCAATTTTTTGAATCACTTGGCTAAATTCAATCTGTAATCTCCTTGGCATACTTAACCCATGATCCTTTTCAAGTAAGTAAGCCACTCCTCCTTTACCTGATTGACTATTGATACGTATTACTGCTTCGTAAGATCGTCCTACGTCCGCAGGATCGATTGGCAAATATGGCACTTCCCAAGTCTCTTTATTAGTATTTCTCAAATCAGATAAGCCTTTTTTAATGGCATCTTGATGCGATCCTGAGAATGCAGTAAAAACTAGGTCACCTGCGTAAGGATGCCTTGGATGCACAGGTAACTGATTGCAGTATTCGGCTTCTCGCATTATTGGATTAATATTTGAAAAATCGAGATGAGGATCAACCCCTTGGGTCAACATATTCAAAGCAAGAGTCACCAAGTCAACATTACCTGTTCTTTCTCCATTGCCAAATAAAGTGCCTTCAATCCTATCAGCACCCGCCATAACGCCAAGCTCTGTTGCAGCTACAGCTGTCCCTCTATCATTATGGGGATGGAGGCTTATTACAATGTCATTTCTGTTTTCTAGATTTCTGCACATCCACTCTATTTGGTCAGCATAAATATTAGGTGAAGACATCTCCACTGTTGCAGGCAGATTTATTATTGTTTTTTTGTTTTTATTTGGCTTCCAGATTTCATTTACGGCATTGCAAACTTCTACCGCATAAGNAAGTTCTGTTCCTGTAAAACTTTCGGGACTATATTCGAAGGTCCAGTCTGTTTGATTATATTTCTCTGATTCTTCTTTGACCCATTTTGCTCCGTCAGTAGCAATTTTTTTTATACCTTTTTCATCACTATTGAAAACAACTCTTCTTTGTAAGGTCGAAGTTGAATTATATACATGAACAATAGCTTTATTTGCTCCTTCTAAAGCTTTAAAAGTTTTTTTAATAAGCTCCGGTCTCGCCTGAGTGAGAGCTTGAATAGTTACATCCTTTGGAATTAAATTATCTTCGATTATTTTCCTAGTAAAATCAAAATCTGTTTGAGAGGCAGAAGGGAAGCCAACCTCAATTTCTTTAAATCCAATTTCTAAAAGTAATTTGAACATTCTAAGCTTTTTTTCTTCACCCATGGGCTCGATTAAAGCTTGATTCCCATCCCTCAGATCCACACTACACCAGATAGGGGACGAGCTTATGGTCTTCGAGGGCCACAACCTATCTTCCAGTTTTATTGGATTAAAGGCACGATATTTTGATGTGGCGTCATTTATTATTTTAGTCAATTTTTATCTCCCAAAAAGTGATTAGACAGTTGAAATTAAGGCTATAGGCCAACGGCAATACCCGGTAAACTCTTNGAAAAAGAGCCCGGGCTTGTCAGTCGAGGTAGTCCAATGTTTAGGACGACTAAAATCATGAAAACTAGCTTATATATGCAACCAATTTTGGTCAAGTTGAGTCTTTTTGTTATCGAGTTAAAATTAAATGATATGTCTCTAACAAATCAAGAAAAACTTAACTCGCTTGGCATTAACATATGGAAGAAACGTTCTGATTTCTATAATAAAGAAGTGGAGACAGAAATCTATTCAATAGCAGATGAATACTTATTTGTTTTGGGGGAAAAAGATAAAAATGAATCTGAGGAGCATAAAACACTTTTCTTTAATTCTTTGGCCAAATCAATTGGCATGAATAGCTCTAAAAAAGACACTTCACCCCATAACTTAGATAAAATATCTAAGGTATTTCTTTTAGATTCTCAACTTCCTGAAATATTAAGCGAATTTCAAGGATCTAAAATTACTTTAACCAAATCATTAAACGAAATTTGTAATTCAAAGGAAAATAAAAAAGCTTTTTTAGAATTATTTTGAAAAGTAAATTAGACGAGATGGAATTCTCTTACCTTGGCTTAAGTCATCTAAAGACGGTACTAGAGATAGAGAGAGAGTCGAATCCATTTCCGTGGACAGAAATCAACTTTAGAGATTGTCTTGATAAAGGGTATTATTCTTTAGCCTTTGAAGAAGGCGATATCCTTATAGGCTTTGCGATCATGGCAATATCGAGTGAAGAATCTCATTTGTTAAATATTGGAATAAAAGAGTCAAGACGAGGTGAGGGGCTTGGTGAAAAGCTATTAAAAAAAATGATTCTTGCTGCGGAAGTCATGGGCAGTAAGAAAATTATTCTTGAAGTCAGAGTTTCGAATAATGTTGCTTACAGCCTGTATGAAAAATTAGGATTTGAAGAAATAGGTATAAGAAAGAACTACTACAGGCTTCCAAAAGGGCGAGAAGATGCTTTCGTGATGTCCAAATCCCTTAAAAAGGACATATTGAGTCGTTTCTTTTTTTCTAAGAGTTAATAAGCTTCTCTATATCTGCTTTAATCTTTTCTGGAGTTGTAGACGGAGCATATCTACCTACAGGCTCCCCTTCTTGGTTGATGAGAAACTTAGTAAAATTCCACTTTATATTTCCAGTCCCAAGTAAACCTTTTTTTTCTTCAGTAAGGAAGCTAAATAAAGGGTGAGCATTTTCGCCATTAACTTCAATTTTTGCAAAAATAGGGAAAGTATTTTGATAATTGAGGTTGCAAAATTCCGTAATTTCTTCATTTGATCCAGGTTCTTGTGCGCCAAACTGATTACAAGGGAAAGCTAATACGGAAAATTTCTCTGAATCGTATTCTCTTTGTAAATTTTCCAGTCCTTCGTACTGAGGAGTAAAGCCACATTTAGATGCCGTGTTCACAATCAGTAAGGCCTTTCCTTTATAGGAGCTCAACTCAACTCTTTGGCCAGATGCGTCTTCACAGGAGAATTGGTAAATGTTTTTAGTCATTTTTTCCTTTAATTTTTTATAATGTAATTATAACAACTTTGAAAGGAGAGAAGGGTGGAGTACAGGAAATTAGGTAATACAGACATTGACGTGAGCGTGATTTGTCTCGGAACAATGACATGGGGAGAGCAAAATACTTTTGAAGAAGGCTACGAACAAATGGATTATGCGGTCGATCAAGGCGTTAATTTTTTTGATACTGCTGAGCTTTACCCGATTCCGCCTAAACCAGAAACTCAAGGTAAAACAGAGGAGTGCATCGGCAAATGGTTCAAAGATAAAGGGATCCGAGATCAAATCATACTTGCATCAAAAGTTGCTGGAAGAGCACCTATGAATTGGTTCCGAGGTGAATGGACTCTATTGGATCGGGAAAATATAGAAAGTGCAATTGATGAAAGTTTAAAAAGATTGCAAACTGATTACATTGATTTATATCAATTGCATTGGCCTGATAGAAGAATGGGTAATTTCGGTTCCGATGGACTTGGTTATAAACACTATGATGCAGAGACTGTACCAATTGTTGAAACATTGAAGGTTCTTTCTGACTTGGTAAAGTCAGGAAAAATTAGATATGTTGGTCTATCTAATGAGACTCCATGGGGTTTATCTGAATTTTTAAAATATTCAGAGTTACTAGATTTACCAAGAGTTGTATCTGTCCAGAATGCTTATAATTTTTTGAATCGCACCTACGAGTTAGGAATGTCAGAATTTCATCATCGATCTCAGGTTGGTTTACTGGCTTATTCACCCCTGGCACAAGGTTATTTAACAGGAAAATATATTGATGGAGCAAGACCAAAAGGTGCAAGAACAACCCTGTTTGAAAGGGGCGATAGATACGAGGTACCAGGGGCAAATGAAGCAGTAAAATCTTATGTAAATTATGCTAAATCAATTGGAATGGATCCTTCAGTTATGGCTAATGCCTTTGTAAATTCAAGGGACTTCGTGACATCAAATATTATTGGGGCAACAACCATGGAACAATTAAAGCTGGCTGTAGGCAGTATTGATGTAAATCTATCAGAAGAAGATTTGGAGCAAATTTCTTTAATTCATCGAAATAACCCTAACATCTGTCCATAAATTTGACTTACTCGAATTTAAATTGGTCTTGGAAGTCATTTGATCAGCTATCAAAATATGAGCTTTATCAAATATTGAGTTTCAGACAATCTATTTTTGTAGTCGAACAAAAATCTTGGTATTTGGATGCAGATGGCCTTGATAAATACTGCGAACATTTAACGGTTATGAAAGATGATATTTTGGTTGGATATCTGCGACTTATGCCTTCGGGAAAAAGGTATCTTACTCCTTCAATAGGAAGAATTTCTGTCCTTGAGAATTTTCGTGGGAAAAGTTTGGGCTCCGAGTTAGTTAAGGAAGGATTAAAGAAAAGTGAAGAACTATATTCATCTCTAAAGATGACTATCTCTGCTCAAGAATATTTGATAAATTTCTACGAAAGCCACGGTTTTAGAGTCATCGGTGAAGTGTACGATGAGGATGGCATACCTCATGTTGAAATGATCAGAAATGGACAGAAATAAGATTCATACTATCATTCTTAATTTCGGGACTTGTTTTGGGTGTTTCTATGGCAAGTTATTCTCTAATAGAAGAATCTAATATTTCAGGTTATGCATACGCAGCTAAAATTGAGGATACTTCGATTCCAATGGACAAATATCTTCAGCAGCTCGAAGGTCTTGCGAAAGACAAAAGGTCTCCCATTTCTCAAAAAGATAAAGAATATGTCTTAGAAAGGATGATTGAGGAAGAGCTTCTTATAAAAAGAGCTATAGATTTAGGAATGTTGAATAGTAATCCAATAGCGCGAGGCACTATTGTTCAACAAATGATAAAAACAATCATTTCAGAAAATGATAGATATGAAATAACAAAAACTGAACTAGAAAAATTTTATAATGAAAATAAAGGTTTTTTTGCAAAATCAACTAGACTTCGATTACAGCAGATATATTTCTCTGATCAAGAATTCGGCCAATTTTCACTTTCTCAAGCAAGAAAAGCATATGACCTTCTTGAAAAAGGTGAAAATTTAAATGAAATTTTTTCTTTAGGAAGTGATTCAGCACTTCGTATTCCAAATACTTTGATGACTCTCACTAAAGTAAGGGAATATATTGGACCAAGTTTGATGAATGAGGCAAAAAAACTTGACCCAGGATCCTATACAGAACCTTTAAAAGTATCTGGTGGTTACAAAATTATTGTTCTTCTTGAGAAGGAGCTTGCAAAAGAGACTGAACTTGAAGATATAAGAGATGTTGTAGCTGCAGAATACCGCAAAAGAATGGATGATAGTTCACTCAGAAAATATCTTGAAAATCTAAAAAACTGGTACGACATATCTAGAAATTTACCTGAGTAAATGAAAACTAAGTTCTTTCTTCTATTTTCCTTCTTGATTTTGAGTTTAAGTATTTCTTCTCATCAAAGAAGTGAATCTTATTCAAAAGTTCATATAGATTCTCAAAATGAGATTAAATATGTTGAGATTGATTTCAGTGTCCAAATTTCTGTTTTACAAAGACTTGGCTTTTCTTTCAATGTGGATTGGGAGAATAGATTACAAAAAGAAGTCTTGAATGATTATAGATTAAATAAATCTTGTTCAATAAAAGATGAACCTATATTTAAGCCCTCTTTTTCAACAGGTTACTTATCAATTTTCTGGACTAATGAATGTGGGTTGGAGGAGTCTGAGATTGTCTTTAATCTTTTTTTTGATAAAGATTCTTCACATACACATATTTCTACATTTCTTATTGATACTGAAGCTGTTCCAGAAAAAATTTACACTAAGCTCTGATAGAGTTTGGAATGAAAGTAGCAAAAAGATTGAGATTTCCTCGAAATTCAATTCTTTTTTTGATTACTTACTTCTTGGCTTTAATCACATACTATCGGGATTTGACCACTTAGCCTTTTTGATTGCTCTTTTAATATTAAANGTNCAACTGAANAGATTAATTTTGATAGTTACTGGATTTACGATAGGCCATAGCATAACACTCGTTCTTGGTGCTTTAGGTTTATTGACTCCTTCTTCGCAGCTGGTTGAAGCACTTATAGGCTACTCGATTGTTATAATCGCTTTAGAGTGTGCTGGAAAAATTACTAGCAATCATCTTTTGTATTCAAGGTATCTCGCTTATATTTCCTTATTATTCTTAGTTATTTTTTCTTTTCTTGGACACCAAAAATTTTTAGTTGGTTTAATTGGGATAACATTATTTTCTTATTGTTACCTACACTTATCATCTCGTTATTCCAATCTTTACTTTACGATAATTATCACAAGTTTGTTTGGACTAATTCATGGCTTTGGATTTGCTGGGAATTTATCATCGCTAGGATTAATGGAGGGGAGGTTAATTCCCGCTATTCTTGGCTTTAACCTTGGAGTTGAATTAGGTCAGTTATTGGTTATCCTGATTTTTTCCATAATTTTCTTTCAAATCGGGAATTTTTTCAAAACTCACTTGGATACTCTTCGCATCGTGACTGCTTCTGGTTTGTCTTGCTTGGGAATATTTTGGTTTGTTGAAAGATTAATTTAAATCAACCTTACATTCTCAGCTTGAGGCCCTTTTTCAGTTTTTTCTACAAAATATCTTACTCTGGCATCTTCTTTCATTTTTCTTTTATCTTTAGGTTGAACTGATCTTAAATGCACAAAAAGATCTCCACCTTTGTCTCTCACTAAGAACCCATATCCCTTTTTTGAATCAAACCATTTTATGGTTCCTGTTTCTCCTTTAAACCTCTTTTTAATTTTTTTCCCNTAAAAGAAGGCTAAAATTGAGACAAACCCAATGCTCCAGAAAGTACCTAGAGCTTGATACATAATTTTTGTGCCAAAGGATAAATCTCCAAGGTAGAAAATTATTCCAATATACACACCGGCTATAATAAAGCTTGTTACTAGTGCTCTTGAAAACATAATAAAATAATAATAACTGTACTATTAAACATTTAAATCAATTTATTTAATTCTGAGATTTGAGCTCTTAAGTTATCGAGCTCTGTTGCTAATACCGAAAGCCTTTCTTTTTGACTAGATACCAATTCCTTTGGGGCATTTTCGGTAAACTTTTTATTGGATAATTTAGACGCTAACATATCTTTCTCTTTGCTAATTTTTGCAATCTTTTTGATAAGCCTTTCGCTTTCTTTCTCTGCATCTATAAGTCCTTCTAAGGGAATAAGTACCTTTAAATTCTCCCTTGTAAATATCGACGCTGGTGGACTTTCATCCTGTGGATCAGCCCACTTAATAGCCTTAAGTCCGCTGAGTCTTTTGACATAACTCTCAACATCCTCCAAAGAACTTTTTTCGTTTTCAGTACCATTTTCAAAAATACAAGAAATTTGTGTTGAAGGCTTAAGGTTCAGT
>JGI24820J26691_1000532_pt1 | contig 11567 bp, 13 predicted proteins | sample METZYME_5_50m_FD_26691 | JGI IMG/M metagenome (IMG submission 26691) | reverse complement strand
AATTCAGTATTTTCTAGAACCGAGTTTATTCCAGTCAAAACCTCTGGAAAAACCATATTTGACATAGATGGAATTATTACCGAGACTAAATTTACTCTTTGACTTGCTAGAGCTCCCGCAATTTTATTCGGAACGTATCCAAGTGCTTTTGCGGCTTGAAGAACTTTTTCACGGGTTGCTTGAGAAACGTCGCCGCGACCTCGCAGAACGCGACTCACAGTCATTTCAGAAACACCAGATGCTTCAGATACGTCTCTTAGGGTCAACGTGCGTTTACTTAGGCGACTCAAATCATACACCTCTCTACCTCTATTTTTGAGGATGGATTAAATAAATTATACGTTAGTGTTTACTTATTAAAAAAAAAACCTTTAAATAGAAACTTTGAAAGCCGCATCTATGCCACTACCTGATTTTGACGTCGAGACAAAACTGATCAAAAGAGGTTATACAGTAATCGCAGGTGTTGATGAAGTTGGAAGAGGATGCATCGCAGGGCCAGTAACGTCTGCTGCTGTGATAGTAAATCCTCAAAATATTCCAAATGGAATAAATGACTCTAAGAAATTGAGTTTGAAAGACAGAGAAAAAATTTATCAAGTTATTAAAGAAACATGCACATTTAGCGTTGCCCATGCAACCGCGGATGAGATAGATCAAATCAACATTTTACAGGCTAGTTTGTTATCAATGCAACGGGCCATTGCGGGGCTAAATATCCAACCTGATTTTGTGCTTGTAGATGGAAACAAAAGTCCTGAGGGTTTTGAAAGAAAGTCTAAAACTATCGTTAAAGGAGATAGTAAATCTATTTCGATAGCTGCCGCTTCTATTGTTGCTAAAATTACTCGAGACCACATAATGTCAAGGTTAGATAAAAATTTTCCGGGGTATGCATGGTCTAAAAATGCCGGATATCCAACAAAATTTCATAAATCAGCAATTTTAAATATAGGTATTACCCCATACCATAGGCGTTCATTTAAACCTGTATACAACATATTGTATAAGAAAAATATTTAAGTGTCTGAATTTAATAATTTTATTGACCTCGAATCACGTTTGAATCATTGTGTGGTCAAATNACGAGCGCTCAAAAGCGCCAAAATATTGAGGCCACAATGTCACTCGAAACTTATACCAAGGAAGATATAAATCTTCCTTTAAATAAAATTCTGAATGGAGACTGCGTTGAAATAATGGATAGTCTTCCGGCGGAATCAATCGATCTAGTTTTCGCGGATCCCCCTTANAATCTNCAGTTGAANGGTGAGCTTCATCGTCCTGATCATTCAGTAGTTGATGCTGTTGATAATTCTTGGGATCAATTTGATAGCTTTAAAACTTATGATCGCTTTACGGATAGTTGGTTGAAATCAGCCAGANGAATCTTAAAACCGAATGGTGCTATTTGGGTCATCGGAAGCTATCACAATATATTTAGAGTTGGAGCATCGTTGCAGAATAAAGGGTTTTGGATTTTAAATGACGTCATTTGGCGTAAAGCAAATCCAATGCCTAATTTTCGNGGTAAACGATTAACAAATGCACATGAAACGATGATTTGGGCTTCTAAGTCGGAGGGAGCAAAGTATACATTCAACTATGAAGCACTAAAGGCTTTAAATGAAGGAGTNCAAATGCGCTCAGATTGGNTTTTACCAATTTGTAATGGGCGTGAGCGACTAAAAAATACTAAAGGTGAAAAAGCCCATCCAACTCAAAAGCCAGAAAGTTTGTTGCATCGAGTATTAGTCGGCACAACTAACCCCAAGGATGTTGTGTTAGACCCTTTTTTTGGAACCGGGACGACAGGCGCTGTAGCTAAAATGCTCGGTCGAGAGTTTGTGGGAATAGAAAAAGAAAAAAGCTATATTAAAGTTGCACAAGATAGAATTAAGAAAATTAAGAAATTTGATAAAGAAGTACTAGAAGTATCAACTAGTAAAAGATCTGAACCTAGGGTNCCTTTTGGACAAATAATTGAACGAGGAATGTTGTCTCCTGGCGAACAGCTTTGGTCCTTGAATGGCCGTCACAAGGCAAAAGTTAGAGCTGATGGTACTTTGATAGGCGACGATATAAAAGGATCGATCCATCAGGTAGGTGCTGCTCTCGAAGGAGCTCCAAGTTGTAATGGTTGGACATATTGGGGTTATAAGCGTGATGGCAAAATGGTGCCAATTGACATTTTACGACAACAAATACGCGCAGAAGTCATATAGAAATCTAACCGCCTTTGGTTGAGAGCCACAGAAATTTAAAAATCAGCCCATGGGTAAATTTTTTAAGTTTCCAGTTATTTTTACCACTTAGTTATTTCTGGATAAAACATTTCCCGCCAACGATTAACTCTTGGGTTCATGACTGACATCCAAGCGCTCGGNAACAGCGCTAAGATTCCCATTGCGGGNTAGCTATGCGGAAGTTGGGGCGCCTTTGATGCACCAAGGTTTTGGAGAAGTGGGAAACTTCTGGTAGGTTTGAAATGATGATCAGAATGTCTTTGTAGATTAATAAGAACCCAATTTGATACCTTATATGTTGAGTTCCAAGAATGGTGAGGTTGAACAAATTCATACTTACCATTTTTAAGGTTTTTTCGCGATAAACCGTAATGTTCGATATAATTAACAAGTTCCAATAATAATATAGCAATGAAGGCTTGAAGTAAGAATAAAAACAATCCAAAAAAACCTCCAATTAGAAATGATAATAAAACCATAAAGAATTGTGCGGCGAAGTAGATATAGAATGGGTTAGCAAAGTCACTTGGCGGTAGTTTTTTACGCCCAAGTTTTTGAGCTTCTGATTTGAAGGATGAAATTGGGCATTGAATTAGAACCCGAATAAAGAATTTGTAAAAATTCTCGTTATACTTAGCCGTTACCGGGTCTTTTGGTGTTCCCACATGAACATGGTGAACCAGTAAATGCTCGGAACGGAAATGTGAGTAAAGTACCATAGCTAGTAAAGCATCTGCTAACCATCGCTCTAGTTTCCCAGGCTTATGCATTAGTTCATGTGCATAATTTATTCCAATAGTTCCCGTTAAAACGCCCACGGCGCAAAAAAGTCCAAACTTTTCTGCTAAGGTCATATCTGAAAAAACAGTAAGTGCTAAAATACCGAATAAAGTGCAGAACTGTATTGGAGCCCAAATCAGAGTTATTAATCGGTACCAAAATAGTTGGGTTTCTTTCAAACTTGTGTCCAAGTTGTCAGTGCGTAAACCTACATATTGGTCGACTATTGGTAAGATTAATAGGGTAAAGATTGGTACAATTAAAATTGCCCAACCTTGTATCATGAATGAAAGCCAAAGCGATATTGCAAATAAAATAGAGGACCAAAACGGTGCTGCAGATTTAAAAGATAATAAAATATTTTTGTCGGACATTTCTGTAAATACTTCTACTTTAATTTAAGTTAAACTTTTGTTTCTAAATTTACCTTGTTTCTTTTTTACATTGAGTTTTAATTTACTAATTTTTTATAATATCGGATCAAAATACCTGAATTCAATATTTAATTGATTCCCACACTTTTTTCATAACTGTCGGCAGATTGTTTGGATCGAATTCATCTAGCGTTAAAAATTTCCCTCGATTTGGAGTTTCATCTAGCTTGGCCGTAGTATGCATAACTTTTAATTGTAGGTCGAAATGTGTGAATGTATGAGTTATTGGATTATTTTTTGTTTTCCACTCCCCGGTTATTGGTGGATCATCCTGAAAATTATCCCCCCAAACAGAAGAAGGAAGACTGAGCATTCCACCCAAAAGACCATTTTCTTGTCTAATTTCAGTAAGTATTGCACCATCAACCCTTTCAACAAAATAGGCGATCCCAAATCGTGTTGGTTTTTTTGCTTTTTTCACTTTGCGTGGCAAATATCTAGATGTTCCCGCTTTTCTTGAAACGCAATGCTTCATCCAAGGGCAAACATCACAACTTGGTATTTTTGGTTTGCAAACAGTTGCGCCTAGATCCATTATTGCTTGGGCATAATCTCCAGATCTGAGTTTGGGTGTGAGTTGCTTCGCTATGATAATTCTTTTTTGGCTTTTGGTAGTTCTGTATGTACATTAAAAATTCTGGACATAACGCGCTCTACGTTGCCGTCTACGACTGTTTCTGGGATGTCATATGCGATAGAGGAAATTGCTGATGCAGTATAGGGACCAACTCCAGGCAATTTTATTAATGCGTCGAACGCTTGAGGGAATTTTCCATTTTTTTCTTCAGCGATCAGCCTTGCGCATTTTAATAAATTACGAGCTCTTGCGTAATAACCCAGTCCGGCCCAAGCTCCCATAACTTCTTCATCTTTGGCATTCGCTAGGTCAAATATGGTTGGCCATTTTGTAGTAAATTTTTTGAAGTAGGGCTTAACTGAGGTTACCGTTGTTTGTTGAAGCATAATTTCAGATAACCAGACATGGTAAGGATTAGGTCTAATGCCAGATAACCTTTTTTTAGGTGTAATACGCCAAGGCATTTCCCTAGCGTTATAATCATACCAGTTTAACAACTTGTTTGGATCAGGTTTATTTTTTATGCTAGGCTGCACTGGTTAATCCATTTTTAAAGGCTCGTGTCGTAAAATATTGGGTTTTGTAACATAGGTATAGAATATAAAGAAATGCGAAAACATGGATTCAAAAAAGCATCTGTCTTTTTAAATAAAAATATCCAAGATGCTAGTGAATCTAGAGGTTTTTCACAATCTCGCGTTTTGACGCACTGGAGTGAAATTGTTGGTGAAGAGATTTCATCTGTATCCATTCCCACTAAAGTAAGCTATAAATCCGATGGTCTAGGCGCAACACTGACAATTTTAACATCTGGATCAAGCGGGCCTGTTCTAGAAATGCAAAAACAGTTTATAAAAGATAAAATTAATGCGGTATATGGCTATAACGCCATCCATAAAATAAAAATAACCCAGTCGTCACCTATTACACTTCTTAGAAAAAATGAAAATTCTGAGAGTATTATTTCTGAAAACAAAAANATTAATGTGGAAATTTCGCCAAGCCTTGAAAAAGCCGTAAGTGAAATTNATGATAAAAATCTCAGGCAAGCCCTTGAAGAACTGGCGATAAACGTATTTACAAAGCTGGGGAATAGTCCTTCATCTGAAAGGTAAAATTATGCGTAAATTGCTATTATTTTTAATATTTTTTGGCTTTGTTTACTTCTTACAATTTAGTGACGCCAATGTACAAAANGCTAAGTTTAGTTTGCCTTACTCTGTAAGTGCTGAAGAGGTCACTCAAGAGATTAAGCCAATAGAAGAAATGATACAGGGTGAAGAAAGCGCTCCTATTGAGATGATTGAATACGCGTCCTTTACCTGTCCTCATTGTGCTACTTTCCACGCAGAAGTTTACCCTAAACTAAAAATTAATTACATTGATAAGGGTCTTGTTAAGTTCATTTACCGAGAAGTCTATTTTGATAAATACGGGATGTGGGCCTCAATGATTGCGAGGTGTGCTGGACCTGACAGATTCTTTGGAATGACAGATCAAATCTACAGAAAGCAATCAGATTGGGCTCGCGCGGAAGGTGACGTAGCTATTGTTACACAGCTTAGAAAAATTGGCCTTTTGGCGGGTCTTGACGAAGCTCAACTTAATTCGTGTCTTCAGGATGGTGAGAAATTACGGGCTTTAGTTGAATGGTATAGTGAGAACGCGAAAAGAGATAAAATTAAATCTACACCTACCCTGGTTATAAATGGCGAAAAGCATTCAAATCAAAATTATGAAAAGTTAACTGAAATTTTAGATGAGATTTTAAAAAAATCATGAAGGCCCCTTTAGAAGGTCTACGTGTTGTAGAGCTAGCTCGGATCCTAGCGGGGCCTTTTGCAGGCCAAACACTCTCTGATTTGGGTGCTGAAGTTATTAAGGTCGAGGCTCCAAGTGGCGATGATACCAGAAGCTGGGGACCACCTTTCATAGACATGGATGGAGAAAGTTCTGCTGCTTATTTTCATTCTTGTAATCGGGGAAAAGCAAGTATCACTATTGATTTGTCAAATGCAAATGATCAATTGCGTCTAAAAAAATTAATACAGTCTTCTGATATCTTGATTGAGAATTTTAAAGTGGGTGGTTTGAAGAAGTATGGGTTCGATTACGAAAGTGTTAAATCCATTAACCCAGCATTAATTTACTGCTCAATAACCGGATTCGGACAAACTGGGCCATATTCGCACCGTGCAGGATATGACTACATCATTCAAGGAATGAGTGGTTTTATGTCGATTACTGGTGAATCTGGGGAAATGCCTCAAAGGGCTGGTATTGCCGTTACAGATTTATTTACNGGTCTATATGCAACCACAGCAATATTATCAGCGATACATATGCGANATAATACAGGGCAAGGCCAACACATTGATTTGGCTCTGCTAGACTGTGCGGTTTCAGTCATGGTGAACCAAGCGATGAATTTTTTGAGTACTGGAATTTCACCTGAGAGGGTGGGTAATATTCATCCCAATCTTTGCCCATATCAAGTTTTTGAATGTGCTAATGGTCATTTAATAATTGCAGTTGGAAATGACGGCCAATTTTCTAGGTTGTGTGGTATATTAAAACTGGTAGGTTTGAGCAAAGACCCTCTTTTTTTAACGAATAAACAAAGAGTTTTAAACCGTAAAAAACTTACTGAGATACTGTCTGACGCCATAAAAAATTTTAATAAAGATGATCTCTTGAAATTTTGTGAAGAAAAAAATGTTCCTGCCGGGCCCATAAACACAATGGAAGAAGTTTTCAGAGACCCTCAAGTCATATTTCGAGAGATGCAATTGAATTTTGAAAATATGCAGGGAGTAGCATCACCTTTTAAATTTTCCAATGCTGGATTAAAAATGCAAGTGCCTTCGCCCAAATTAGGTCAGGATGATACCGAAATTTAAGTCTATGAGTTAAATATTAAATAGATTTTCGAGTTCATTTTTATTATTGAACTCAATTCTTACAGGCAACGAAAGTACCTTTTTGCGTAAGGCAGTCGGTAGTCTTACTGCATCCTTCTCAGTCGTTACTAATTGTGCGTGTGCTCTTGCCGCTCTACCTTCCAACCTTTTCAAAATTTGTGCATTTAACCTTTGATGATCGCTTAATGCCACGCAGTCAGTAAGATTAGCACCAATTGATTGAAGTGTGGCAAAAAATTTGTCAGGATCGGCTATTCCAGCGAAAGCCAGATATTTGCCTTCTTTCCAATTCATACCAGTCTCAAGTGGCTTTAACTTTGTGTGTATAATTTTTAGGTGGTTTGGAAAGTCATCAAAATCATACGAAATAGGTTCAACAATAAATAGCGCATCAGCTTGTTTAAAACCTTGAGAAATATTTTCTCGAAGTGGTCCTGCCGGCATACATTTTTTGTTTCCAAAGCCTCTATTCCCGTCAACTACTATTATTGAGAAATCCTTGTGAAAACTTGGATCCTGAAACCCATCATCTAATAAGACAACTTGGGCACCTGCCTTTTCTGCTGCCGCTATCCCATTTTTCCTTATCTTTGATACCCATACCGAGGTAAATTCAGACATTAGAAGTGGCTCATCACCCACTTCCTCAGATTTATGCTTTCTAGGATTTACTAAAAAAGTTCCTTGAAATTTACCTTTGTACCCACGTGAGACGATGTGTACTTTTAGTCCCTTTTTTTGAAAGTGATCTGCCAATGCTATCGTCGTGGGTGTTTTGCCTGTACCACCAACATTTAAATTGCCAATGCATATAATCAGGCAGTCATATTTTTGGTGCTTACCAAATTTTCTGCGCAGATGGGTTAATAAGTTATAGAGGTATCCTAATGGAAGTAAAAACGTCGCCTTCCAAGAACTAGGCTGATACCAAAACTTTGGAGCTTTCATATTAATTCTCTGTCTTTTAAATACCCAAAAACAAGTTCTACAACTTTATCAGTATTTTCTGCACCAGCGGAAATAAAATCAAGTGCTGCGACGCCCATATTCGCAGCATTATTTGCTGCATAAACCTTATTTAGTTCAGTTGCTAACTCATTACTACTTTGGACTTGTGATGCGGCGCCAACACTTTTTAGGCCTTCATACTCCATCGAGAAAGAATCAGTATTTGGGCCGTGTAATATTCCACAACAAAAGCTTGCAGCTACTAATGGGTCTTCTTGTTGATCGAGTTCCGCTAAGGTATTCCCATTAAAAATTATGGGTGATCTCCTCATAAATCTGGTGCTACTTTCCGTTTCTTTTGAAAAATAGACTTGAGTTACCTCACCAGGTTTTTGAGTTTCCTCAACATCACTAAGTCCTAAACCCAACTTACTACACTGTTCTTTCAATACATGGTCAGTTTTAGGGTCAGATAATGATATATACAGGCCATACTGGAAAGCTGTTCTTAATACTTGTCGATGAGCCTTAAGCACAAATTCAATTTCCTTTTCGTGAATGTTTAGCGCAGCCCAAGTCGGTCTTCCCTTAAAATTATCAAAAATAATATCATTTTTTGAAAAAGGTAGTGGGGCTATCGAAGACTGTAAAAGTCCAACGCCTTTTATTTTATGTTCATCTAATGAAATTTGGAATAGTTGGGATGCAACCATCTCGTTTTCTGCAAAAACAAAATCAAATTTATTTAGCATACTTTTCTTAAAGTTTGGAAATATCTTCAGGGTTCTCTTTAGTAAATTTTTAGAGCGAGCATCGGCAAAAATACTTAAATTTGTTTTTTGTTTTATTCGTGAGGTTAATAGATACGGTATTGGCCCATCCAAACAAATAATGACTTTTGGATCAAATATTTTAAAAAAATTTGGATAGGAAAGTTGATCAGAAATTTTTCCAATAATTAACAAATCATTTAATGATTTGGGTTTCTCATTAAACTCTTCCCCATATGTTATCAGCAATTCTGATCTTATTTTTTCTTGGAGATATATACATAGTAATTCAGCTGCCCGAAAACGATCTGGCTGAGATATATGAACCCATATACACGGAGGTATTTTAGATGTTACTGAACCAACGTTAGTAATTTTTTAAGACCCCTTTCCTATTCTTTTAGTTTTACATGGGGAAGTTTAAAAAAAAAGCCGCTCGGAGGAGCGGCTGACAAAAACTTTTTAGGTTTTAATAAATTAAAAGCCCAAACCTTCATATTTTTTCTTAAACTTAGATACACGGCCGCCTTGATCCAGTAACTTTTGGCCTCCACCTGTCCAAGCTGGATGTGCAGTTGGGTCAATATCAAGAGACAAGGTTTCACCTTCAGCACCCCAAGTCGAACGCATTTTTACAACTGAGCCATCTGTGAGTTTTACATTTATAAAATGGTAATCAGGATGAATATCTTTTTTCATTATCTTTCCTTACTCTTTGTTGGCTTTTGATTTATAATTTGCGTCTTCTGCAATACGGGCGGATTTCCCGCGACGAGTTCGAAGATAATACAGCTTCGCTCTTCTGACCCTTCCCCGACGTACAACAGTTATACTTTCAATATTAGTTGAATAAAGCGGGAAGACTCTCTCTACACCTTCACCAAATGAAATCTTTCTGACAGTAAAAGAACCGGCAATACCAATGCCGTTTTTCCGAGCAATGCAAACACCCTCATAGTTCTGAACTCGTGATCTGGTGCCTTCTGTGACTTTATAACCTACTTTTATTGTATCGCCAGCTTTAAAGTCCGGTATCTCTTTGCTCAACGAGGCTATTTGTTCTGCCTCTATTTGTGCGATCATATCCATCGCAAATCTCCTTCAAATACGGTTTTTCCGTTTTATTTATAGTTTGGTTCAGAGCTCTAATTTTTATTTGGATCCGTAATCCTAATTACGTCCAAAAAGAGTTTACAACCAACGTTTTTATATGGACGTATAACCATGCATCAGCGACATCATAGCAATTATCCACACGATCAATTCATTCGCTTCAATGATCTTTGCTGGCTTTAAATTGAAAACTGCCGATTGGCAAGTTCTTTATTGCTCCTAAATCAAGGTTAGGCGATCTGAAATCTGATTTTTGTTGTGCATAACCTTTTGGCTGCAAGAACTGAAAGAAAACTTTTCAATCTTTTACTTTATTGTGGGCTTTCCATAAATCAGGTCTATTTTTTTGCGTCTTAGTTTTGGCGTTTTCCATTCTCCATTTTGCAATGTTTTCATGATGACCTGACAATAATATTTCTGGAATTTCCTGACCTTTCCACTCGTTCGGTTTGGTATATTGTGGATATTCTAATAATCCACTTGAATGACTTTCATCAAGTGGACTTTCAGGGTTACCTAACACATTTGGAAGTAAGCGAACGGTAGCATCAATCATTGCTTGTGCCGCTATTTCGCCTCCGGTCATAACAAAATCACCCAAAGATACTTCCTCGATATCATAGTGTTCTAATATACGCTCATCAATCCCTTCAAATCTTCCGCATAAAATAATAACTCCTGGTAAGGTAGTCCATTTTTTTGCAAGCCTTTGGTCAAATCTTTTGCCTCTAGGCGACATATAAATTAATGGCCTACCTGTGGGTGAGCTTGAAATCGATTGCTCCAATGCAGGCTCTATTACATCTGCACGTAAAACTAGTCCTGCGCCTCCTCCTGCTGGAGTTTCATCGACTTTTTTATGGGGTCCAATACCAAAATTACGCAAATTTACGATTTCAAGTGCCCACTTCTTTTTGTGAAGGGAAGTCCCCACAATACTTTCGCTCAATACACCAGGAAATGAATGAGGATAGAGTGTAATCACATCTGCTGTCCACACTTTGCTTAGTCGTGGATTTATTGTCATCAACTCTTTGGGATTTCTGGACACAGAAATTGATTTTCTGCCATGAGATAAAGGTTTGCCGCTCATTATTAAAATAGTCCTTTGGGAGGATCAATAATCACAATAGAGTTTTTTATATCAACTTTAGGCACAATTTTTCTAGTAAAAGGTACTAAAATAGTGTTTTTTTCGGTTTTATTTTTGATTTCTAACAAATCAGAGGCCCCATGGTTGAGAACCGATTTAATTAGCCCAACATCCTTACCTTCTAAATTTTGAACCTTCAAACCGATCAAATCAGCGTGGTAGAATTCATCTTCTAGTAGTTCTGGTAATTTTTCTCTTGGGACATACAATCTTGTGCCCTTCAAATTATCCGCATCTTCTTTTGATATAATTCCAGACATTCGCGCTGATAAGCCATTTTTTATCTCACCCGTTAAGACGACATCAAATTTTTTTTCACCTTTTTCTGTAAATAGTGGGGCATAGTCGGCTATTGCCTCTGGAATAGAAGTAAAACTTTTTAAGCGAACTTCCCCTTTGACACCAAAGGCACCAGCAATCGCTCCAACACAAATAAGTTCTGCCATATGAGAAATACCTAATATGGATATTAAATTAATTGATCTTTCTACTCTTTAATTTGGTCTGTACAGATAAAACCATTCAACGTCCCACCTATTTCACCACATATTTTCTTATATTTTTGTTTTTCGTAAACGATACCAGCGGTGAAGGCTATGCCAATAATTATGAGCAATCTTAACGG
>JGI24820J26691_1000527_pt1 | contig 11600 bp, 9 predicted proteins | sample METZYME_5_50m_FD_26691 | JGI IMG/M metagenome (IMG submission 26691) | reverse complement strand
CACACCCCACTCGGTCAGAAGCAGAAGAAGCCGTACGAACTCTTATAAAATGGATGGGTGATGACCCAACCAGAGAGGGACTAATTGATACACCAAAGCGAGTTATTAATTCATACGCTGAACTTTTTAGTGGATACACTCAAGACCCAAGCGAAATATTGGAACGTACGTTTGAAGAAACTGACGGTTACGGCGACATCGTACTACTTAAGGATATAAGAGTGGAATCCTATTGTGAGCACCACTTGATACCTATTACTGGAGTAGCGCATGTTGCATATATTCCAGAAAATCGTGTGGTTGGAATAAGTAAACTTGCCCGGACAGTGGAACTCTTTTCTAAACGTTTACAAATTCAAGAAAAACTAACTTCACAAGTTGCAAATGCAATAAATGATACTCTTAAACCAAAAGGAGTAGCCGTCCTCATAGAAGCTGAGCACGGCTGTATGACAACACGTGGTGTTCACAAGCCCGGCGTAAATATGGTTACGAAAACGCTTATAGGATGCTTTAAAGACAACTCCGATGTACGAACAGAATTTCTATCTTTAATTAAAAGACCGGCATAATTAGCAATTTTCTGCATCGATTGGAGCTAGGTTGATAACTGTTGGCCCCGTACTGTTCATAATTGGCTTGTTGATGTCACTGTTGGCGATTGCCATGGGTTTACCCGCTATCGCGGATCTAGCGACCGGCAATCCAGACTGGCAGGTTTTTGCTGGCTCTGCAGCTGTGTCGTTGTTCGTTGGCGTATCGTTGATGCTGACAACGCGGTCTACATCAATGACTAATTTAAATCTTCGCCAAGCTTTTCTCCTTACAACAATGAGTTGGGTCGCCGTTGCAGCAGTGGGAGCACTTCCATTTGCGTTTTCTGAGTTGGAAATAAGCGTTGCAGATGCATTTTTTGAGTCAATGTCCGGAATTACAACAACTGGCTCTACAGTAATTGTTGGCCTCGACAACGCTCCACCCGGCATTTTACTCTGGAGGGCTTTACTGCAATGGTTAGGGGGGGTCGGCATAATTGTCATGGCGATGGCCATGCTACCTATTTTGAGTGTTGGGGGCATGCAATTATTCAAAACAGAGGCTTTAGATACGCCTGATAAGGTTTTGCCACGTGCGGCTCAAATTGCCGGTGGGATATTCGCAATTTATTTGTTTATGACCGGGTTATGCGCTTTGGCCCTGTGGATGACGGGTTTTTCTGGTTTCGACGCTATAGCTCATGCTATGACAACAATAGCCACAGGCGGTTATTCAACGAAAGACAGTTCGATTGGATACTTCAATAATCCTATAGCTGAGTGGATAATCATTTGCGGAATGATTATAGGTTCACTACCTTTTTTATATTACCTTAGGATTCTGAGAGGAAACCTGTCACCGATTATACGGGATAGCCAAGTCCGATGGTTTTTTATTGTAATAATATCATCAGTGTTTTCTAGTTGCACTCTGGGTGTCGAATAGTTCGAATTTTGGACCTAATGATACCATCAGGCATGTCGCATTCAATGTAATATCAATTCTCACTGGAACCGGTTATGTAACGCAAGATTTTGGGCTCTGGGGTGGCTTCCCAACTATATTTCTACTTTGCTTAATGTTTGTTGGAGGATGTGCTGGCTCCACCACATGCGGCATCAAAATTTTTCGGTTCCAAGTCCTGGCNGCATCAGCNAGGGCCCAATTGAGCCGANTACTTGTTCCGCACGGAGTCTTCATCCCGTATTATAACAGAAAGGAAATTCCAGAAACCGTTTCAAACGCTGTTATGGGTTTCTTTTTTTTATATATCGTGTGTTTTGTTGTACTTGCTGCCTGTCTATCGGCCCTAGGGCTTAATTTCATTACAGCTATATCAGGTGCAGCGACAGCTATCTGCAACGTCGGACCCGGACTGGGCGACTCGATAGGGCCAAGTGGTAACTTTGGAAGTCTCCCCGAAACAGCAAAGTGGCTTCTCTCGATTGGCATGTTGCTTGGGCGTTTAGAATTATTCACCGTTCTCGTTATATTTTCCCCTGCTTTTTGGACTAGATAACTCTTAATTACCCGACTGGATTTTCTANAATGGATATTATCTTGAAACGCTCTATAGAATGGTTGGATCGCCTCATCGCATTTGATACAACCTCACGACTAAGCAATTTAGATCTGATTGCNGATATAGAGAAATATATGGACGANTTGGGTGTTCCAACNAGACTTACACACGATAAAAATAAAAAGAAAGCAAACCTCTGGTGCACAATTGGGCCGCAGGATATTGGCGGCGTAGTTCTATCAGGTCATACTGATGTCGTGCCAATTGATGGACAAGAATGGACAAAAACGCCTTTTAAAATGTCCGAGGAGTCGGGGAAACTTTTTGGGCGGGGTACGTCAGATATGAAAGGTTTTTGTGCTATAGCACTAGCGATGGCCCCAGAGATGAAATCACGACACCTTAAGGTGCCGATACACTTTGCTTTTTCATTTGACGAAGAGGTTGGATGCGTTGGTGTTCGGCACCTTATTAAAGATGTCGTAGACAACTTACCACTCCCGCGAGCAGTGATAGTTGGCGAACCTACATCCATGAAAATTGTTGGGGGGAATAAAGGGGGGCGTTCATTTCGCACCACAGTAAGAGGCGTTCCTGGTCATTCCAGCGAACCGCATAGAGGTGCAAACTCTATTATGGCTGCAGCTCGGATTATTAATTTTATCGAAAGCTTGCAAGAAGAACTAATAAAGGAGTCCGACGAAAATAGTCTATTTGATCCTCCATATACCACTTTTGATCTGGGAGTAATTGAAGGCGGGACAGCAAACAATATCATCCCTGAATATACACAATTTAATTGGGGGTATAGAGGCTTGCCTGATGAAGATCCATTTGAATTGGAAAATAAAGTAAGGTCCTTCATACAAGAGCAAATAGAGCCTAAATTGAAACGAGTATCTAACGAAGCTGGCGTTACAACTGAACTTAGGAATGAAACGCCTCCTCTTATCCCCGACCATGAATCTGCAGCTGAACATCTTATTCGCCATTTGACAGGTCTTAATGAATCTGGAACCGTTGCGTTTGGGACAGAAGCTGGTCTCTTCCAACAAGCTGGGATACCAGGTGTTATTTTTGGTCCAGGATCAATCCAGCAAGCACATCAACCTGACGAGTTCATAGAAATTGATCAGATGGCACAATGCGTATCCTTCATGAAGGAACTCACATCATGGGCGGAAAAAACTCATTAGTCCGAAGGTGGTTAGGAGCTGCGTAAAGTATTATTATATCTTGAATTTCTTATCGCCTATATAAATTCAATTTTACACTAGAGAAAAAGCATGACCAAATATCGGACGCTAGATGACCACGATTTTTCTCAAGAAAAAGTGTTGTTGAGGCTTGATCTAAACCTCCCTACCCACGATGGAATCATCTCGGAATCTACCCGATTGACAAAAGCTGTTCCCACCATTGTAAGGCTGGCATCTCAGGGGGCTAAGGTCATAATAATTTCACACTTTGGGAGGCCCAATGGAAAAATCGTAAAAGAAATGTCCATGGACCAAATATTTCCAAGTCTTTGCGAGGCCCTCGAAGGTTTCACCGTAACGTTCATTCCCCACTCCATCGGATCAAAAGTGGCGGAAGATATAAAAAGAATGAAAAATGGAGAAATCTGTTTACTTGAGAACTTGAGGTTTCATCCTGGAGAGGAAAAAAATGACAAGGAGTTCTCAAAAAACCTTGCCTTTTTAGGCGACAGTTATGTTAACGATGCTTTCTCGGTTTCTCATCGAGCCCATGCATCGACCGCAGGGGTTGCTAAGCTCATGCCAAGCTTCGCAGGACCGCTCATGGATTTAGAATTAAAAGCATTGGCCAACTCTCTGGAAAGTCCCAAAAGACCGCTCACCGCTATAATTGGAGGAGCCAAGATCTCAACCAAGTTAGATTTATTGAGGAACATCGTAAAACTTGTAGACAAAATGATCGTTGGTGGGGGTATGGCAAATACGTTTCTTTTTGCGAGGGGCGTTCCCATAGGAAATTCTCTTGTGGAAAAAGATCTCACCGACTTAGTTCAAACAATTGAGCGTTTAGCTGCAGATAACTCATGTGAAATAATACTGCAAAACGACGCGCTAATAGCAACGAAACTAGAGAATGGCGCAAATTATAAAGCTGTTGAATTATATGATATTCCAGAGGATGCCATGATTCTGGATGCTGGACCCAATTCGATTCCAATGTTTTCCAATCATGTAAGAAATAGCAACACAATCATTTGGAATGGACCATTGGGGGCATTCGAATACCCACCTTTTGATACTTCAACAAAAGCTTTAGCGAAATTAGTAGGTAAGTTAAGCCGAAAAGGTAATTTATATTCCATTGCTGGAGGGGGGGATACATTGGCTGCTCTCAACCAAGCGGGTGTTATCAAAAAGTTCAATTATGTCTCTACCGCCGGTGGGGCTTTCCTTGAGTGGCTTGAAGGAAAAGAGTTGCCCGGCGTCGCCGCTTTGAAACCATGAATTTCCATTTTATTAGTCAATATTGACTTTTTAGACGCAACTATCTAACGTTTAGGCTGAGGAGTTCCTATGGCCCAAGTAACACCACCGATTGCACCTACCAACGCGTCCCTACCGGGGCTGGTCACACCAGGTCGCCCTGAACAAACAAAAAACATAGGTGTTCGAACTCCCTCAACTGATGACGTATCTCAGCTAGATGAAGACCTTGAAGCTGAAGCCCAAGAGCAACGCCGCGACGCTGATGTTAATCGCGTTCAAAGACAATTGAAAACCACGAAGTCCGAGCGCGGCAATAACTTAGATATCTTAGTGTAAATCTGTGGGTCGTAACCCTTATTTATTGAAAAACGATCGTAAATCCGGCATTTACCACCACTACGTAATTAAATTATGACTTCAAATTCCTACGAAAAACGGACTGGTGGACCAATCCACATTAAAGTGCCGCCGCACGACAATATAGAGCGCTTAATCTGTAATGAATGCGGGTTCATCAATTATATCAATCCAAAAGTGATCGTTGGTGCAGTTTGCACATGGGATAAGAAATTTTTACTTTGTAAACGAGCCATAGAACCCCGAGTTGGTTTTTGGACNATGCCTGCAGGTTTTATGGAGGAGGGTGAAACTAGTATGGAGGGGGCTAAACGAGANGCTTGGGAAGAAGCAGGAGTAGAGATAGAGGTTAATGAGCTTATTGGGGTTTATAATGTGGCTCGATTGAGTCAAGTACATCTAATTTATAGGGCTAAATTGATTAACGATATTGTGAATGCTGGACCCGAATCTCTAGAAGTACGTTTTTTTTCATGGGCCGAAATCCCATGGAACGAGCTTGCTTTTCCGAGCGTTCACTGGGCTTTAAACCATTATAAAGAAGTAGAGAAGTTAGTGGAATTTTCCCCAAGGAACGAGGACAGTACTTCATAGACGATATAAGTGTATGCGGTTTTTGGAAATTCCACCGGGCAATGGAATTTTATGAGAATCCCATCTGTCCACTTGTTGATCACTTACGATTATAGCACCCGCGCACAACAATTTTTCAATAGATGGTGCTATTTTGCTGGCTAGTGCAAGGCTTGTATTTTTTTCCCCTGTCCCAATATCTACGTGAGCCAATGCAGCACCTCTTCCTAACTGCTCTATTGCTCTTGGAATAGAAACCAGGAAATCGCCAATGAATTGGAATGCTGGATCAGGAATACAATCAGGGTGTGCTGCAATTTTCCTTTCAAATACATAGATTTCCCTTTTAGGAAAGAGCTCTCTCATATGATCAAATGTTCGGCCATTACCAAGCCCAAATTCTAAAACAAAGCCTGGTTGGTCATAAATGTTTTTGGCCGCCCAATCCAATGCTATTTTTTGAGCCCTAAGTCTTCGGATTGCGCTTTCAAGCCTACTCAATTCTTCCGTTCCTTAAGTAACAAAGCAGATTTCAGTACTTCTCTCTAACTAGTTAAGGCTTCCCTTAATTGGATATTTGTTTTATTTAAACGTGAAGCTAATTCCCTCATTATTTCAATCGCAATTTCTGGGAATTCCGTTAGTAGATGAATAAACGTATCTTTCGTAACTTTCAGTGTTTGAACTGACTCCACAGCCTTGACAGATGCAGTTCTCGGCACGTCACATAGGATTGATATCTCACCAACAACATCCCCCCGTTTTAGCTGGGCAATTTCCACCGAACCCTTTTCCGTTTCGATAAACACAGAAACCTTCCCTTTTAATACAATATAAGCTGCATCACCTTGTTCACCTTCCTTAAATAAAAATTGTCCGTCTTCATGAATTAAATTTTCAGAAGTGAAAGCCAGTAGTTTCAATTTAGTATGGTCAATTTTGCTAAAAAGGGGTACGTCCCTTAACACTTCTACTTCTTTGTTTAAACTCATACTAGGCCTCCCGGGGTGAAATGCGTCACCTTATTCCTCCCGCAACAAATCATTGATAACGCTTTCTTCTTTTTTTACAAGATCCTTAAAAGAGCCATCTTCAACTACTTGACCACCACTAAAAATTAAAACCCGGTCAAAATTTTCGGCTAAACTGGCGCGCTGTAAAGCCCACGTTATATTCCTACCCTTCATCTCCGATAATAGATTGGACATAACTAAGGTCTGACTGCCCGAATCTAAAGAAGCCGTTGCTTCATTCAATATTAGGTGGTCAGGACGACGAAGGAGAGCACGAGCNATTGATAATTTCTGACGCTGACCTTGCGAAAGCCGGGATCCTGCCAGACCAGCTTGTGAGTCTAACCCGGCATTAATTATCACCGGCCGAAGATTTTCCTGGTCAATTATCTCCGTAACCAGATGATTTACTTCTTCTATCGCGTTAGCTCTATCTGAGGCGATTTTTCCAAACAAAATATTATCTTGGATCGAAGAAGACCTATTATAATATCCCGCTTCGAAAAACTCTATTTCATCCCTTAATTCGTCTTCAATTTCTTCCGCGAAAAGTTTTCTTGCCTCTAATATACGGTTTTGAATATCTTCAGAAATAAGATCCAGCCGATGCCTTGCTGGTATTATTTTAAACGGCAAAGACAGAAACTGATTACTGTCTTCTGTTGACATATTGTCTAATCCCAGCCTTTCCGATCGAGCTAGCAGAGTTTGAAATTCTGGTAAATCCTCACTTGAGATGAACGAGTATTGAGAAAAATACTCATGATCCGATGGCAGATCAGCAAAAAGCTCAACCATCGTCGATGCTACATCCTTGCCCATACGAATGAACTCGTCTTTGAGTCCAACTTTTTCAAGTATTTCTAGCACGTAAACGTTAGTTCCGATGTTGTCTGAGTTAAAGCTGTCACCTTTGGGTGTTCCAAACAACAAATTTTCTGCAACCGATGCGTTTGAGTTAAAAACCTCTTTATCAAAAGATTCTACGAAATTTGATATGTCCGATTTATCGAGCCTTTCTCGAAATTTTTTTCTGGCTGCTAATATCTGTTCTAAAAGTTTTTCATCATCGGAACCATCTAAGTTACTCCGTAACCCCATTGAGTAAACATCCCGATCTAGATCAACTACCTGAAGAAGTTGTATCAATCGTTCTTTTAAACTCTCTTCTGAGTCTACCCCAATCGCTTTATAGTCCAACCACTCCGATGCTAGGTCATCCAAAGAGTTGCCAGACAACTGCGCATTCTTTAAATCCTCATTCAGTTCTTCATCTCGTGAGATTGGCCGATGCATGGCCCCTAATAAAACATTTTCCTTTAACGTGGCATTGAAGACGAACGCATTAGGCCCAATGTAGCCCATGCGCCTGCCGGTTGCAGCCTCTGGTAGATCGGCGATTTGTTTGCCTGCCACAAGTATTTGTCCACTATCCGGCGCCAAAAGCCTTGCCATTAAAATCGTCGCAAGATCTTTGCCGCCGCTACTAGGGCCAATCAGAGCAACGTGCTCGGACTTACCGATATCAAAGGATAATTTTTCGACGATAGGTTGTGATTCTTCATCAAGAATAGATAAATTACCTGCAGAAACTTCGCCAGCNAAATTAAANTCTGATTCTATTTCCNCCATTTGATAGTTTTCTGGCCAAATACCTTGTGGATCGAATTGTTCGATTACTTGATCATATTTGATGCGAGANTCGGCTAACCTCTGATAGTAGGTAAGAAGTTCTTTCCAAGGTGCCGAAAGATCCTTGTAGGCCGCTAGAATCGCGACTAGTGCGCCAAAGGTTAGATCACCTTTTATAACGAGATAACCACCTATTGAATAGAAAAAGAACGGCGTTAGTTGGGCAATGAAGTTATTTAGGAATTTGATAAAGAATTTCCGGCGAAATATTTCATAGCGAATGCCGTAAATAACGCCTAACCGTTCAGTGAAACGTGCTAAAATTCTTCTCGCGCCATCGTTTGCATGGACTTCTTCAATTCCAGAAACTGCTTCGCCAATTTTCTCTGCCAAAACCCTAACATTTCGGACCCTTTGTTTACCAAGTTGATTAACATGCCATTGAAGTTTTGGAATGATGTATCCTTGGATAGGATAAAGAGCGATAGCAGCTAAACCTAACATCCAATCTTGTATGAACATAAAAATCAAAATTGTTAATAATGTACCCCCTTGAAATGCCGGTAATGCTATCGAGTCCCCAACGAATCCACCTAGAGGCTCTACCTCAGAGTTGACCATTTGGATAACCTCTCCTTGGCTAACTTTCTTAAACTGAGGAAGCGGAAATCTTAGAACGCGTGCTAGAAGCGAATACCTAAGACGCCTTAACATCCGCTCACCAAGCTGTCCCCGAAAGACATTTACATAAAACTTGAAACCACCATTAACAAAAACTAATGCTAAAAATACTCCACTTAAAATTAACAAATAGTCAATTTGATCGACAGTCATTCCAAAAATTTCTTCTGGAACATCTTTGCCACCGATCGCCTTATTGATTATTGTCTTTGGTAAATCCAACGATAAGTAGAGAAATGGAAATGAAATCGCTGTGAGGATTAGCAGTATTATTTGATCTCGTTTACTATATCGCCAAATAAATTTGAATAGAGTTTTTTCCATAATTTTTTACCAAAGTTTTTGATTATCGAACCACCCTTACATGATAATGTAGACGAACTGCCCATACCGGTAAATGTACCCCGAGTAGTATTTTTCACAAAATCTCCCTTTTAGGAAACTTTTAGTGTACATTACGCTTTTTCTAGCCGCTATTTCTGCGTTCTACAGTAATCAATAGAATAGCTCGAAGACTTTTGTGGAGAAAATTCTTAAGTGTCTGTGACCAAAACACCCAAAAAAAACACCCGCCCCGCCCGAGTTCTTATGTACAGTCATGATACACTCGGTCTAGGGCATTTAAGGAGATGCCGAGAAATAGCGCACCATTTAGTTGAGTCAAACTCCAGGCTATCTGTGCTTATACTTTCAGGTTCTCCAATAATAGGCAGTTTCGACTTCAGGACACGAGTAGATTTTGTCAGAATTCCAGGTGTCATAAAGTTGAGAAATGGTGATTACACTTCGCTGAGCCTCCATCTCAACATTGAAGAGACTTTAGAATTAAGAGAATCAATCATCAAACACACAGCCGAAACCTTTGATCCAGATCTATTTATTGTCGACAAGGAACCATGGGGCCTGCGCGGCGAGGTTCGATCTACCATGGAAATGCTTCACGAGCGCGGGACACCTATGGTTTTAGGTTTGCGAGACGTTATGGATGAACCAGCAGCATTAGCTCCAGAATGGGAACGTAAAAATGTGTTGCCAGCTCTAGAAGGATTATATGATGAGTTATGGGTTTATGGGATGAAAGAAATTTGTGATCCGTTTGATGGTCTAGATTTACCCGCTACTGTTAAGCTTAAAACGCGCTATACAGGTTATTTAAAGCGACACGTACCTACCGTAGGTGCCTCCCCACAATTTCATATTCCAGAAGATCCATTCATACTTATCACAGCAGGCGGAGGTGGAGATGGTGAGGGTTTAATGGAATGGGTGCTCCGTGCCTACGAATACGACTCAGACTTGCCATACCCAGCTGTTTTAGTTCTTGGTCCATTTATGTCTCAGGAGAAGCAAGCTGAATTTTTGGATAGGGCCAATAAATTGGACCGCGTTCAGGCGATGACCTTTGACGCGAGAATTGAGAACTTAATGTCAAAAGCCGCTGGAATGGTTTCTATGGGTGGATATAACACATTTTGTGAAATCCTGTCTTTCGACAAAAGAGCCTTAATTATTCCAAGAACCGAGCCAAGGTTAGAGCAATATATCAGAGCGAAACGAGCTGAAGAATTAGATTTGATAAGCATGTTGGTCGATAATGGCGATCATGATCCAAAAGAGATGGCCAAGTCGCTCCGTAGATTACCTAGCCAGCCGAGACCCTCAGAAATTTTACCGACCGATATTTTGGGTGGATTGCCACAAGTTAATCGACTTTCAAAGCGTTGGCTCAAAAAAAGCAGAGATTTGAGGAACATCCCAATGAGACAGCGAGCCTAATAGTCCTGGTATGCAGATTGACGGCAACCAGCCAAAAGTATCTATTGCATTAGTTTTAAAAGGTTATCCAAGACTTTCTGAAACATTTATAGCACAAGAAATTTTATCTCTTGAGAAGGCTGGGCTCTCCATAACCATCGTTTCATTGCGAAAACCAACAGACCCATATATCCACACGGTGCATGAGAAAATCAAAGCCCCCGTATTGTATTTACCAGAATATATATTTAAAGAACCAATAAGAGTTTTAAGAAGCTGGTGGCAGGTCCGATCAAATTCCCGCTATAAGTCTGCCCGAAAAATATGGCTAAAACACCTCATTCGTGATTTTTCACCAAACCGTGCAAGGCGTTGGGGGCAAGCGTTGGTTCTTGCAGCAGAATTAGCGCCTGAACTCGGACATATTTATGCACATTTCCTACATACACCGGCGTCTGTTGCCTACTATGCGTCTTTATTGACTGGTCGCACTTGGTCAGTTTCATCTCACGCAAAAGATATTTGGTTAACACCCGATTGGGAAAAGACGGAAAAACTTCAATCCTGTGCTTGGGCCGTGACTTGCACCAACGATGGTTTTATCCACCTAAACAATCTTGTGCCAGATAAAACACGCCTTAACTATCACGGGCTGGACACCAAACGACTTCCACTAAAAAATTATTCAAATATTTTACGTAAAACTGACTCAGATGACCTCTTAAGACTTTTATCTGTTGGAAGAGCGGTGAAAAAAAAAGGGTTCTCTGTATTACTTGAGGCGCTAAGTAAAATGCCCAAAAATATTAATTGGCATTGGACCCATATTGGTGGAGGCACCGAACTCAAAACGCTCCAGAAATTATCGGCTAAATTGGGTCTTTCTAAAAAAATAACCTGGAAGGGTGCGCAACCCCAAAAGGTGGTATTCGAGGCTTATGGGCAGTCTGACTTATTTATTATGCCTAGCATCATCGCAACCGATGGAGATAGAGATGGGTTACCAAATGTTTTAATGGAGGCCGCCAGTAAAGGGGTCTGTTGTATAGCTACCGACCTTCCTGG
>JGI24820J26691_1000526_pt1 | contig 11603 bp, 11 predicted proteins | sample METZYME_5_50m_FD_26691 | JGI IMG/M metagenome (IMG submission 26691) | reverse complement strand
ATAATTTTATTTTCATGCAATAATAAAAACGATTATGATGTTATTGTTTTAGGTGGAGGTGCAGGTGGTACTTCAGCAGCAATACAGTCAGCAAGAAATGGAGCCAAAACACTTCTAATTGAAGAAACTAATTGGCTTGGAGGCATGCTTACCTCAGCCGGTGTTAGTGCTGTTGATGGCAACTATAATCTTCCATCAGGATTTTGGGGTGAGTTCAAAGATAGTCTTGTATCACATTATGGCAGTTTGGAGTCTTTAAAAACAGGATGGGTTAGTAATGTTTTGTTCGAGCCAAGGGTTGGTAATAGAATTTTACAATCTATTGCGAAATCAGAAAAAAATTTAAAAATATTATTTTCAACACAAGTTCATCAAGTAACAAAATTGGACAAAGAAAAGCATAGTTTTACCATAACATCATCAAAAGGAAACTTTAATTCAAAAATTTTGATTGATGGGACTGAATTAGGGGATATTCTTCCAATGTTAGATGAAGATTATGACATTGGTATGGATGATAGAGATATGTATGGGGAAGATATTGCTCCAATAAAAAAAAATGATATAATTCAAGATTTTACATATGTAATGATTTTAAAAAATTACAAGAAAAATGTAAAAATAGATAAGCCTGATAATTACAACCCTTCTGAATTTTATTGTTCAACTTCCTCTGTCAATTGTGATAATTCAGATAAAGTCTTATGGTCACCAGAAAAGATGATGAGCTATGGGAAGCTACCTAACGATAATATAATGATAAATTGGCCTATATATGGGAATGATTATTATTCTAACCTTATAGATATGAATGATAGAGAGAGAAATGTAATATTTAAAAATGCAAAAGATAAATCATTAAGATATTTATATTACATACAGGATGAACTAGGTTATAGTAATTATTCTTTGAGTGATTACGAGTTTGACACAAAAGATAATTTCCCCTTAATTCCATATTACCGAGAAGCTAGAAGAATTAAAGGTATGGTTACATTTTCTCTTAACTATATAAAAAACCCTTACAATCAAATTTATCCTCTTTATAGAACTGGTGTTTTAGTAGGAGATTATCCAGTTGACCATCATCATGATGCTCATCCAGACAGACAGAGCCTTCCTCAACTTGCATTTTACCCAATTCCGTCATATTCGCTTCCGATTGGGACTATTATTTCAAAAAAGAATAAAAACTTGTTAGTTGCTGAAAAATCAATATCTGTTTCTAATTTAGTAAACGGAACAACAAGACTACAACCTGTTGTATTACAGATTGGTCAAATAGCTGGTCTTATTGCCTCAGAATCAGTTAGAAAAAATATTAATACTCACGAGATTGATATTAGGGAAATACAAACAAAATTTTTGGATGAAGGTGGCTATATCCAGCCTTTTCTAGATGTAGAAAAAGACCATATTTTCTTTAAAGCATACCAAAGAATTGGTGTTACTGGTATTTTAAGGGGCACTGGAATAAATGTAGGATGGTCAAATCAAACCTGGTTTTATCCAGAAAATCAAATTAATTTTTCAGAGTTATTAGAAGGCTTGAATCCTTACTACGATTTAGTTAAATATCCATTGAAAGATTTAAAAGTTAGTACGGTATTTGAATGGGTATCATCAATATCAGGAAAAGATATTAATGAAATGTATTTGAGTTGGGTAGATTTAGGTCTAAATAATTTTAGCAGAGATAAAATGATAAATCGTGGGGAATTTGCTATTATTGTGGACCATTTTTTAAAACCTTTTGAAAAGTTTAAAGTTGATTTTAATGGTAATATCATAAATGAGCAGTAATAAATTCTCAATTAGAAAAGCTAAAGAAAACGATTTAATTCATGTTATGCACATAATTAAGGCATGTACTGAACACATGATATCAAATAATATTTTTCAGTGGAATGATAAATATCCCAGTGTAGATACCTTTAAAGATGATATTGAAAAAGAACATCTTTATGTTCTTGTTTCTGCAAATGATGAAATCTTAGGATGTGTTTCAATAACTTATGAAATGGATGACTTTTACAGAAAAATTGATTGGATTTCTCCAACTTCTAAAAATATCTATGTCCACAGACTTGCAGTTCATCCCAACCATCAAGGAAAAGGCTATGCACAAAAAATAATGAAATTTATTGAGGATAAAGGCAATAAAAACATGTGTGAATCGATACGTTTAGATACATTTAGTATGAATAAAAAAAACAATGCTCTTTATAATAAAATTGGTTATAATAAACTTGGACAGATTTATTTTAGAGATCAAAGTGAAATGCCTTTTAATTGTTACGAAAAGCCCTTAAAATAGATTGTTTAATTTTGTAAAAACTTATGGGAAAGAAAAAACCTGATCAAGTAGCCGATAATCCAAATTTATTGCCTTATGCCTCAAATGTAGGTGCTCCTGTAATAAAGCCCACTGATATTACATCTTTTAAGCAAGAGAAACTTTTAAAAACAAATACTTATTTTAAATCTAAATATGAAGAGATAAAAAAAGAGTACCAAGATTTGATCGATTCATATGAGTGGAATCAGCTTATATACAACTCAAGCTTTAGTTTTAAGCCTGAAAAAGGAGATATTTATCACTTATATCAAAGATCCGATGAAAAACTTTTTTTATCAATAATAGGTCCTGATGAATGGAACATGATTTATATCGGCTCATTTAGGCTAGACTCTAACGATAAGTGGGAAAAAATAGATTTAGAAAAATAAATGATTTCAATAAACCTTAAAAAAGGCCAAAAAGTATACTTTTCATCAGACAACCATTTAGGAGCTCCAAATNATTCAGAAAGTTTAATAAGGGAAAAGATATTTGTTTCATGGCTTGAAAAAATAAAATCAGATGCCCAAGCGATTTTTTTATTAGGTGATTTATTTGATTTTTGGTTTGAATATTATCATTCAATACCAAAAGGATTTACTCGAGTTTTAGGTAAACTATCAGAACTATGTGATTCTGGAATCAAGATATATTTTTTTGTAGGTAATCATGACTTTTGGACACTGGATTATTTTACAAAGGAAATTGGTATGGAAGTTTTAAAAAAACCTACAGAATTTAAAATTAATGATAAGTTGTTTTTTATTGGGCATGGAGATGGACTTGGCCCAGGTGATTTAAAATATAAGTTTTTAAAACGAATTTTCAGGAATCCACTTTTTATTTTTCTTTTCAGAATNAATTATCCTTGGATAGGTATTCCATTAGGAAATTTTTTTTCAAGAAACAATAAAACATTATCTGGAAAACAAGCAAAGTTTATCTCAAAAGATAAGGAAATGTTGTACCATTTTTGTAAAAAAAAGTTAACCAAAACCTTTTATGATTTCTTTGTTTTTGGACATAGACATATTCCTCTTAAATTGGATCTTGACAATGGTTCTTATTATTATAATACAGGTGACTGGATTACACATTATTCNTATNTAGTNTTCGANGGNAATGANATATTANTCAAANATTATAAGAACAAAAATTGATAGAGAATAATAAAATCAGCTATGAAAAGGCTGTTTTGATTGGTATAATTAANAGCACACAAAACGAAAGCACAGTTAAAGATTATTTAAATGAACTTTCTTTTTTAACGGAAACAGCAGGAGGAGTAGTATCAAAAAAATTTCTTCAAAAAATTGATAAACCCAATCCAAAAACTTTTATTGGATCTGGAAAAATTAATGAAATACAAAACTATTGCAAGCAAAATAATATTAGTTCAGTTATTTTTGATGATGAATTATCTCCTACGCAACAACTCAACTTAGAAAAAATTTTAAAAGCTAAAATTATAGATAGAACAGGTCTTATTCTAGATATTTTTGCTCAAAGAGCTACAACTAGTTATGCAAAGAATCAAGTGGAGTTAGCTCAATATCAATACTTAATGCCCCGTTTAAAAGGCTTATGGACGCACTTAGAGCGCCAAAAGGGTGGAATTGGTATGAGAGGNCCAGGTGAAACAGAAATCGAGACAGATAGAAGAATAGTTAGAGACAGAATAAGTTTACTAAAGAAAAAACTCTTAAATATTGATAAACAAATGTCNGTTCAAAGGGGAAATAGAGGAAGTTTAGTCAGGGTAGCTTTGGTCGGATATACAAATGTTGGTAAATCAACTTTAATGAATTTAATAACTAAATCTGACGTTTTTGCGGAAAATAAATTATTTGCAACTTTAGACACTACCGTCAGAAAAATGGTCATAAGAAACCTGCCTTTCTTAGTTACAGATACTGTTGGATTTATAAGAAAATTACCAACTCAGTTAATAGAATCATTTAAAAGCACCTTAAATGAAATTACAGAGTCTGATCTTTTAATTCATATNGTTGATATATCACATCCAAATTATGAGGAGCATATCGAATCAGTTAATCAAATTTTAGGTCAAATTGANAGCAATGATAAGCCACTTATTTTAGTTTATAATAAAATTGATAGTTTANATGATTACTCATTCNCCAAGTTTAATAAATCAGACTTAANAGAATATATTTCAGCACAAAAAAAAATTAATATTAATGATTTGAAAGAAAAAATTTTTAAGCAAGTCCGAAAAATACATNTCAAAAGATTCCCTTATAATAAGTTTTTGTATCCAGAAATAGATTAAATATCAAGGCTGATACCTATACCCATTACCTCNCGGACTTGAAGTCTTTGTACAGAATTGTGATCATATATAAACTGAATAATCAAATTTGTAGTTAGATATTTATTTATTTTCATTGTCGTGTCAATAGTGTAGTCTAAATCAATATTAGCTGGATTATCTAAATAATCAGAATATAGACTTATCCTATTGGAAACAAAAACATTTTCAACTAGTTCAAATTTAAAAAAAGACCTTATTGATGCTCCTAACTCAAATCTGCTAGTTTGACCTTTTTTTACTCCAAAGTATCTTTTTTCATCTTGAAGATTATTTGTAAAAAAACGATTTACCATAATAAGTCGACCAGTAAAAGGGGCCATATTAACCCATAAATCTTTATTTTTTTTCCAATACAATCCAACACCAATTTGTAAATATGCTGGTGAAAAAAACCTTGTTAATTCAGTTCTTTCCTCTTGACCCTGACTATTTTTTCTGAATCTGTAGCCTTTCGTCCATTGCGTTTTAAAATTTATGAAGCTCGAATAACTCCAATTCCCTATTAAGTTATTGCTGAATTTTTTACCTAAAAGAGAATTTAATTCTAATTTATCATCTGTTTTTTTTAAAAACTTACTACCACCAATACTATTCAAACCATAGGCTGTAATTAATTTTGTATCCCAGTTCCATCCATTTTTATCATAATTAAAATCATAATCAATTTTAATTGTTCCAGAAACNCTTGTTTGACCACCGGCTGTCCAATANCTGTAGCTAGATTGGTTTCCTAAAAAAGTAAACTTTCCAGANAGCAACCAATTTTTGTTAATGGTGTCTTGAATATTATCTTTTTGAGATTGTACATCAACTAAACTAAATAATAGGATTATTATAGTTAGATAAAATCTCATTTTTTTCTTTTATAAATTGGCACTGATGAGCATGCTTCACCAAACATGATTCTCTTAGCTACTGGTTGAATTTTTTCAATTAATAGAGAGTATTGAAATTCTTTAAATTTCTTTTCTGAGCAGCCTTTTATTATCACAGGCTTATTATCGTAAATTGACAGATCTATATTGTTGATTTTCTCACTGATTAAAAAGTTTTCATAATCAGTTACAGCGCCAATAAAGTTTTTGATATTAAATTTTTTTAACTCGGATGATATAAGGATGTAAGCCCAGTGCGGAACAATAGCATCATTCGAACATTGAATAGCTACTTGCTTACCATCAAAACATTTCCAATCAAATGATTTTACTTTTTGTCTAAAATCTTTTTCAATCAGAATAAGTTCATCCTTAAGCCAATTTTTTACATCAAATACGCTGATATTGATATCTATAAAAAAATCTTCTAAATCGATTGTTTTTATTGGGCTTTTTGAAATTTTATTTTCAATTTCGTATTTCATTTATAGAAAACCTAATTCTAGTTTAGCTTCCTCACTCATTAAATCTTTATTCCACGGAGGATCAAATGTCATCTCAACTTCAGCACTTTTAACACCATCAATATCGGCAACTTTATTTTTTACCTCAAGCGGTAAGCTTTCAGCTACTGGACAATTAGGGGTTGTTAATGTCATCAAAACTTTAACATCCTTATCCTCGTTTACAAAAACATCATAAATCAGCCCTAGCTCATATATATCAACAGGGATTTCTGGGTCATAGATAGTTTTTAAAACTCTTACAATTTCATTTCCTAATTCGTTAGGATCTATCACTGGTTCACTCATTTTTATTTTTTACTATATGCAATTGCATAAAATTTTATTTGTTTTATCATTGAGTAGAGACCATTGGCTCTATTCGGTGATAAATGTTCTTTTAATCCAATTTTTTCAATAAATGAAATATCTGAATTAATTATTTCAGAGGGTTTTTTATCATTGAACACCAAAAGTAAGATTGCTATAATCCCCCTGGTAATAATTGCCTCACTGTCAGCTCGAAATTTAATTTTCCCATCAAGATAATCTGCTTTTAGCCAAACTTTACTCTGACAACCTTTGATTAAGTTTTTATCATTTTTGTCATTATCATCCATTTTATCTAATGTTTTGGATAATTCAATCATGTACTCATATTTTTGAGTCCAGTCCTCAAAAAAAGAGAAATCTTCAATCAAATTTTCTTGTAAATTTTCAATTGTCATATCTAATCAAAGATACGAATTAGCTTAACATTGATTTAGCTTTTNACACAGCTTCAAATAAAATATCAATTTCTTCAAAAGTGTTAATGAATGAGAGNGAAACTCGAACAGTCCCAGGNATGTTGAAGTGGTCCATTATGGGTTGAGTACAATGTTGTCCAGTTCTCACGGCAACACCAAATTTATCTAATATAGATCCAATATCGTAGGAGTGAATTCCAGAAATATTAAATGAAATTACGGATGTTTTATTTTTGACATCTCCATAAATTATCAAATCATCAATTTCTTTTAATTTACTAGTTGCGTATTCTAAAAGTTCATCTTCATACTTTCTAATTCTGTCTAGTCCTAAATTATTCATATAATCTAATGCCACTCCAAAGGCAATTACACCAGAAATATTGGGAGTGCCAGCTTCAAATTTATGTGGTAAGTCTGCATATGTAGTCTTCTCAAATGTAACTTCAGAAATCATTTCTCCACCACCCATAAGAGGCTCAATATTTTCTAGTAATTCTTTCTTTCCATATAGGAACCCGACTCCAGTTGGTCCACATAATTTATGTGCCGAAGCAGTAAAAAAGTCAACACCAAGTTCCTGTAGATCAATATTAAAATGTGCTGCACTTTGGGCACCATCAACTAAAACTATGGCATCATTTTCATGTGATATTTTTATAATTTCTTCAATCGGGTTAATTATTCCTAATGCATTTGAAACATGATTTAAGAAAACCATCTTTGTGTTTTTTGAAACAAGCTTTTTAAATTCATTTATGTTTAGTTCTCCATTTTTATCAATCGGAATTACATGTAATTTAGATTTAGTTTTTTCGCACATCATCTGCCAAGGAACTATATTAGAATGGTGTTCCAATCCTGAGATAATTATTTCATCATTTTCATTTAAAACATTTATATACCCATTAGAAACTATATTAATTGAGTGGGTCGTTCCCGATGTAAAGATTATCTCTTCTTTGTGCTTAGCATTAAAATACTTTCTTATTTTTTCTCTTGCTCCCTCATATGCTTCTGTAGCCTCCTCACTTAGAGAATGAACTCCTCTATGAATGTTTGAATTATAATTATTGTAATAATTTGAAATTGAATCTATGACAACGGTTGGTGTTTGAGAGGTCGCAGCGTTATCAAAATAGATTAATGGTTTACCGTTAATCTTTTTTTTTAGAATTGGGAAATCCTCTCTAATTTTATTTACATCAAAATCCATTACAGCTCAAAACCAAGACTAACGCCGATCTTGTTAGCTATGATTTCTTTTATTTTTATTTTTAAAACTTGCATATTTACACTTTCCAAAACATTATTTGCAAAAGCATAAGTCAATAGGCCTTTAGCTTCTTTTTCAGGAATACCTCTCGCTTTTAGATAAAAAAGAGCAGCTTTATCAAGCTGTCCAATTGTACAACCATGAGAGCATTTAACATCATCAGCAAATATTTCAAGTTGTGGTTTGGTGTTTACAGATGAGTGATCTCCAACTAAAAGGTTGTTATTTTGCTGAAAAGCATTAATTTTTTGTGCTACTTTATCAACTAAAACCTTACCATTAAAAACTCCTGTAGACTTTTCATCATAAATACCTTTATACTCTTGATAACTTTCACAGTTAGGGTTTGCGTGATGTACTAGGGTATGGTGATCTGTATGTTGGTTTGAACCAAGAATAGTAATACCCTTAAGTATAGAATTAATATTTTCACCATTTTGAAAGTAGTTGAGATTGTTTCTAACAATATTTCCTCCAAATGAAAAAGTGTGGCAACTTGCAACACTATTTTTCTTTTGATTTATATAAGTATTATCAATAATTGATGTAGTTTCTAAATCATTTTGAATTTTATAATAATCAAGATGAGCATTTTCTTCAACATGAATTTCAGTTAGTGTATTAGTGAGAGGATCAGTTTTGTCAGAAAATTCATCCTGAGAAATATTATCATCATTAGCTAAGGAATAATGGCTCTCAACAATTTGAGCTTTAGTATTTTTTTCAAGTATAATTAGATTTCTGGGTTGAAGCATAAGTGAGGATTCACCGCCTGAGTTAATATGGATTATCTCAACTGGTTTATCAAGTTCAATACCTTTTGGGATATGAATGTAAGCGCCTTCCTTGGAAAAAGAGGTGTTCAACAAACTAAATGATTCACTATTATCAACCAATTTGTTGTAATATTTTGTTATTAACTCAGCATATTTATCATTCTCTAATACAGATGATAATATGCAAATATCGACTCCTTCGTGTGTGGTATTAGACCATCGTGGGTCATAAACCCCGTCAATCAAGACAATCTTATACGACTCAATTCCTCCTAAAAAGAAATCTTTAACTTTTTCAAAGTCTATTAGGTGTTTATTTTTTTTAAAGAGGGTTAACTCTTCATTTAGAACTTTTTTTATTGGTGTATATTTCCAATATTCATTTTTTCTATCTGGAAAACCAATTTTTTCAAATTGCTTAATNGAATTTGACCTTATCTCATGGACTGGAGAACTTATATCAGCATCAAGCTCAAAAGCTAAAAATGATGAAACTAATTTATCTTTTAATGACATTCGCTTAAATTATAATTATATCCAATCATACCCTCTTTCTTCAAGTTGAAGAGCAAGGTTTTTATCTCCAGATTTTGCAATTTTTCCGTTTTGCAGAACATGAACATGATCCGGTATAATATGATCTAATAATCTCTGATAATGCGTTATAACTATTGTTGCATTATCTTTATTTTTTAGCTTATTTACTCCACTCGCTACAATTCTTAAAGCATCAATATCTAGTCCTGAATCTGTTTCATCAAGAATAGCTAAAGTTGGCTCTAGCATTGCCATTTGAAAAATTTCATTTCTTTTTTTCTCACCTCCTGAAAAACCTTCATTTAGTGATCTTGAAAGAAATCTTGAATCGATTTCTAATAACTCCGCTTTTTCTCTTATTTTNTTTAGCATTTCATTAGCTGGCATTTCCTTNTTTCCTCTAGCTTTTAAATTTGAATTTATTGCAGTTTTTATGAAATTAGTAACAGTTATTCCGGGAATTTCAACAGGATATTGAAAAGACATAAAAATTCCTCTGTGAGCTCTTTCTTCAGCAGATAAATCCTCAATATTTTCATCATTAAAAAAAATATTACCCTTTGTTACCTCGTAATCTTCATTTCCAGCAATAACAGCTGACAAAGTGCTTTTCCCAGATCCATTAGGACCCATAATAGCATGCACTTCACCTTTTTTAACTTCGAGGTTTAGACCTTTTATTATTTCTTTGCCATCGACACTAACATGTAAATTTTCAATTTTTAACATAATAATATTTTTAACCTACTGAACCTTCTAATGATATTTCTAATAATTTTTGCGCCTCAACTGCAAACTCCATTGGAAGCTTATTTAGCACTTCCTTACTAAAACCATTTACAATTAGTGCAATTGCTTTTTCAACATCAATTCCTCTTTGATTACAGTAAAAGATTTGGTCCTCACCAATTTTACTTGTGGTAGCTTCATGTTCAATTTGTGCACTTTTATTCTTTGCTTCAATGTAAGGGAAAGTATGAGCACCACAATTATTGCCCATTAAAAGAGAATCGCATTGCGAAAAATTTCTAGCATTATCTGCTTTTTTGCCCACGTGTACTAAACCTCTGTAACTGTTTTGAGACTTTCCAGCTGAAATTCCCTTAGATATTATTGTACTCTTAGTGTTTCTTCCAAGGTGTATCATTTTTGTTCCTGTATCTGCTTGCTGGTAGTTATTTGTTACTGCTATGGAGTAGAATTCACCAATGCTATTATCACCTTTTAATATACATGATGGATATTTCCAGGTGACTGNAGAGCCAGTTTCTACTTGAGTCCATGAGATTTTGGAATTTCTATGACAAATACCTCGTTTTGTAACAAAATTGAATACTCCACCTTTCCCTTGCTTGTTTCCTGGATACCAATTTTGTACTGTTGAATACTTTATTTCTGCATCATCCAATGCAATTAGTTCGACAACAGCAGCGTGAAGTTGATTTTCGTCCCTGCTAGGCGCAGTACATCCCTCTAAATAACTTACATAGCTGCCTTCGTCAGCAATAACAAGTGTTCGTTCAAATTGACCAGTGCCGGCTTGATTGATTCTAAAGTAAGTTGATAATTCCATAGGACATCTAACACCCTTAGGAATGTAACAGAAAGAACCGTCTGAGAATACAGCAGAATTCAAGGCAGCATAATAATTATCTGTTTTTGGAATTACTTTACCGATGTATTTCTTTACTAAGTCAGGATAATCTTTAATTGCCTCTGATATTGAGCAAAAAATAATCCCGTCTTTTGCTAAGGTTTCTCTGAATGTTGTAGCAACCGATACAGAGTCCATAACAATATCTACAGCAACGCCTGAAAGTTTTTTTTGTTCTTCAATTGATATACCCAGTTTATTAAACGTTTTAATTAGTTCGGGATCAACTTCATCTAAGCTTTTATACTTATTATTGGTTTTGGGAGCAGAAAAATAAGAGATAGCTTGAAAATCAGGCTTTTTGTAGTTCACATTAGCCCATTCAGGTTCTTTCATATTTTTCCAAGCCGCAAACGCATCTAATCTCCATTTTGTCATCCATTCAGGTTCATCCTTTTTTTTGGAAATGGATTTAACAATATCTTCATTTAATCCAATAGGAAATGTTTCTGATTCTATTTCAGTTGTGAATCCATACTGATATTCTTGTTGCTCTAATTCTTTTTTTAATTCTTCCTCAGTGTACGCCATAATATTATTTAAAGAGAAAAGCTTTC
>JGI24820J26691_1000524_pt1 | contig 11607 bp, 9 predicted proteins | sample METZYME_5_50m_FD_26691 | JGI IMG/M metagenome (IMG submission 26691) | reverse complement strand
GGGAAAGCAAAAAAGGGTGACTTTTCTGATTTTGAGATATTAAGTGATTTATTACTTAATCCTTTTGAAATGAAAGAAAACTATAAAGCGTTTTACAAGGCACCAAAAGATACTGAAGTTGTGCATCAAACGTTCTGTGGGACATAATGTTTAAAAATAAAAGTGTAGATGTTCCAACGCATTATAATAAATTTCATATTCTTATCCATTGGCTCGTAGTTGTCATCATATTAATACAAATGATCACTGGAGATAAAATCGCCTTAGAATTTTTAGCGATTCGTAATCAAGCCATTAACATTGATGGAAATACAAGCAACAGTCAGATTCATATGTTAGGTGGCTTATTTATAATTCTACTTATGGCTATAAGAGTTTTCCTACGAATAAAATTTGGGGTCCCTGCTCCTACAAAGAAAACAAATGACCCATTGAAGTTTTTATCAACTTTTGTGCATTTGGGGATTTATTTAATTCTTTTTGCTATTCCTATTACCGGTCTATTGGCCTTTTCAACAATNAATGTCNATCTAGGTATAGCTCACAAAATTTTAGTTAATATATTATACCTCTTTGTAATAATTCATCTAATTGGNGTAGCTTTTCATCAAATTTTTCTTGGAGATAATATTATGGAAAGGATAACCAGCTGGAAATAATAGCTTATNGTTTTCCTGAAACTCCTGAATCTTCGAACGTCGCCATTTCTACATGACACTTAAAAGCCGCTTTGACTATCGAAGTAGCTAAGGCAGCACCAGATCCTTCACCTAAGGCCATATCTAGGTTCAAAATAGGCTTTTTTTTCAACATCTTTAATAACAACTCATGTCCTGGTTCCTTTGAAGAGTGCCCAATTAAACAATGATCAAGAATATCCTTTCTTTCAAAAAAAATCGGTAATACTGCTGCAGTGCAAATAAAACCATCTAAAATTACTGGCACCGAATAATGCTTCGCAGCTATAACAGCTCCACAAATCGCTGCTTGTTCTCTGCCACCGAGAAATATTCCTGCGTCAAGTGGCCTTTCAATAGACTGCTTGTTTGTATTTACTGCTCTTTTAATTATTTCACCTTTATGAATTATCTGNTCTCGAGTAGATCCGGTTCCAGGCCCTACCCATGAACTTACCTCATTNTTAAAAAAATGATAACATAATGCTGATGCAATTGTTGTATTACCAATCCCCATTTCTCCTAGTGTTACTAGATCCATGCTTTCCGAAACCGCGCTTAATCCAATATTAAAGGATTCAACAAACTCCATCTCGTCCATAGCGGGCCCAACGGATATATCCGCCGTCGGTTTCTCCAAATTGATGGGGATAACCTCAAGATTGATTTCGTTTAACTCACATATCTTGTTGATTGCTGCTTTTCCCGATTTAAAGGTTTCTACCATTTGAAACGTAACTTCTTGGGGAAATGGGTTTACTGCTTGTCTACACACACCGTGATTACCAGCGAATACAATGGAAGATATTTTCTCCATGTCTTTCATAGTCCTTTTGCCCCATGATGACAGAAAAACAGCTAAGTCCTCGAGTTGACCTAGGGAATTGGCCGGCTTTAACAAGTTCTTTTGTCTTTCTAAAGCTTTTTCTTTTAGTTCTTTGGACCATGTTGGTGCGCCATCTAATAATTTAAATATGTCACCTAAAGAATTAACTAATGCTATCTTTTTCATAAAAATTAAATACGGATATGTTAAAACGATTGTAGTGTGGATATTAAATTTTAAAGACAAAAACAACAAATTATTACTATGTATTCAGAAATTTATTTTATGATGCCCTTAATACTTTTAATAGCCCTCACTCTAGATATTGTATTAGGGTGGCCAGAAAAAATTTATACAAATATTGGGCACCCAGTTTCTTGGATTGGTAAAGTGATATCATATTGTGAGCGCTCACTTAACAAGAAAAAATACCCGGGGGAATTACTTAAACTCTTTGGGGCTTTAACTTTTTTTCTGACTGTTATTCCAATAACGGTAGCAGCATTTTTGATGGATCAAATGCTTATAAATTTTCCTTACGGCTTTTTTATGCAAGCAATATTAATTTGGCCATTTTTAGCAACTAAATCTCTCTATACACATGTTAAAGATGTGGCTGATACGCTTAACAAAAAAGACTTAAATGCTTCTCGGGAGGCACTCTCAAAGATAGTTGGTAGAGATTTAAAAAATTCTGATGAGAATACTATATGCGGTGGCGCCATCGAAAGCTTGTCTGAGAATACCTCTGATGGAATAATAGCGCCTTTATTTTGGGCATTTTTTTTTGGACTTCCTGGAATAGTTTTTTACAAGACGATAAATACTTTGGACAGTATGATAGGGTATAGAAACGATAAGTTCTTAAACTTTGGCTGGTTTAGCGCTAAAGTGGATGACCTTGTAAATTGGGCGCCAGCAAGATTGTCTTCTATTCTTTTTTGTTTCCTCACTCTTAACCCGATTAAAACATTTTTATTTTCTTTGAAAAATGCAAAAGCTAGCACTTCACCAAATGCTGGATGGCCACAAGCTACGTTCGCATACATTCTTGGGGTGTCTCTTCTTGGGCCTAAGCGATCAAAAGGTGTACTTATCGAACAGCCTACTATTAACATTGGGCAACCTTTACCTAACAAAGAAACCCTTTCAACAGCTCTTAAATATTACATTTGTATTATTATTGAAATATACGTAGTGCTCTTTGCTCTCAATTTTTGGTTCATGAATGAATAATAACGGTCTGAATATACAGCATGGAGGCGATATCGACCTAGCCATAAAAAAGTATGGAGGGGAAAGAGAAGATTGGATAGATCTCTCTACTGGTATAAATGGAACCTCATATCCATGGCAGGAAAGCGTTAAGGTCGAGTTAAGAAATTTGCCGAGTAATAAGATTTTGATGAACTTAGAGAAAGCTGCCGCAAGAGCATATAAGATTGCAGAAAGCACCTATACTGCAGCTGCTTCAGGAGGCCAACAGATTATTAACCTCTTACCTATATGCTTAAAAAACTGTAATTCAGTGACTATACTCGGACCAACATATAATGAGTATGAAAAAGCTTTCAAAAGCTCTGGTATTAAAACCCAGACAGTATCTGAGGTTTCAAAACTATCTTCTAGCGATATTGCTATTATAGTTAATCCTAATAACCCTACAGGAAAAGTGATTGCTGACGAGACGCTTGAGGATTTGTCAAAAAAAGTAAGAATTTTGATCATTGATGAAAGCTTTAAAATGTTCTCTTCGAGAAAAACTCTAAATCTTAGCAATATTATACAAATTAATTCACTAGGAAAATTCTTTGGCTTAGCAGGTTTAAGACTTGGGTTTGTATCAGGCCCCTCGGATTTTATTAAAGCGGTAAGGGAAATGTTAGGGCCTTGGCCAGTATCTAGCTTAGCAGCTGAGATTGGTATAGTTGCGCTTAATGACGGAGTTTGGATATCTGAAATGGAGAAGATATTGGTCACTGAAAGTAATGCTTTGCATGAAGCTTGTAGTTCAAGAAATTGGGAATTGGTTGGAAGAACTTCTTTATTTCATACATACGCGACATCAAGTTGTCTTGAGGTCGAAAAACAATTTGCGGCCCACGGTATATGGGTTAGAACTTTTGATTATTCTGAAACCTGGGTAAGGCTCGGTATCCCCACTTCAGAGAATCAGTGGGAAAGGGTTAAACAGGCTCTCAATCAGTAATTAAATATTTCTGGCACTAGATAATATGGAGTCGACATCAAGGTTGTCCTCTAGGACATTCACGAACTCTTCTAAAATAAAATCAATTTTATCGTTGAAGGAAACATCTTCTTCTGTTTCTTTTGAACTTATTTTAGCTACAAATTTGTTTCTAAATTCGTCAGAAAAAAATAAACCATGGAGATAGGTGCCCATAACAAGCCCGTTGGACGATATTGCACCATCCTTTCTTTCACTCAAAGTGGCAAAGGGCTTATTACAGTCACTCCCGGAAGTAATACCTAAATGTATTTCATACCCAGAGATTTTTTTTCCATTAATGGTGCTTATAAATTCTTTTTTTCCGAGATTTTTTTCTTTCCCCATTGTAGTTTGAACATCTAAAAGACCAAGTCCCTTTGCATTCGATGGTATACCATCATACCCTTGACCATCTGTGATTTCGTTACCTAAAATTTGATAGCCTCCACAAATTCCTAAAATAAACCCTCCTCTTCTAAGATGTGCCCTTATATCAATATCCCAGCCTTGGGATTTAAGAAAGTTTAGGTCCGCTATTGTTGACTTCGTTCCTGGTATTATAATCAATTTCGTATCAGCTGGTATGGGGTTCCCAGGTTCGACAAACCGCAATTTTAATCTCTTGTCGATTTTGAGAGGATCAAAATCATCAAAGTTTGCAATACGAGATAGCTTTAGGACTGAAATTACACACTTTCCTGTGCCGAAGCTGTTCTTGAGATCTTGACTATCCTCTGCCGGGAACAATTTTGCCTTATCAAAAAAGGGCATAACGCCAAAACTCTTCCAATCTGTTTTATTATTAATGAAAGTAACCCCGTCATCGAACAGGCTTTGATCTCCACGAAACTTATTTATTATAAATCCTTCAATTAAATTAATGTCCTTTTTGTCAAGGACTGCTTTCGTACCTATTAATTGGGCAATAACCCCTCCCCTTTCAATATCCGCAACTACTATAACGGGGACACTCAACGCTGTGGCAAAGCCCATATTTGCAATATCGCTTTTTCTTAGATTAACTTCTGCTAAACTTCCCGCACCCTCTGCAATAACGATATCAAACTTATTAAGCAAATTCCTAAAACTCTTTATTGCAACAGCCAAAAATTCATCTTTATGGGAGTAATACTCTCGTGCCTTTAATGATTTATACTTTTTCCCATTCAAAATAACTTGAGACCCGATAGTGTTCTCTGGTTTCAATAAGACTGGATTCATATCTGAGTGAAAATCAATACCAGCTGCATAAGCTTGAAATGATTGAGCTCTTCCTGCTTCCCCTCCATCAACCGTTATAGCAGCATTATTTGACATATTCTGAGGTTTAAATGGAGCAACACTCATACCTCGTTTCTTGGCGGCTCTAACCAGACCAGCAACTAAAAGTGATTTACCAACATTGGAACCACATCCCTGAATCATTAAAGCTCTTCCCATAATTAAAATTCTATACCTGCTTGACTCATTACGCCATTTCGAAAGTGGTGCTTAACCAGGGTCATATCTGTTACTAAGTCAGCAATACCGATTAATTTTTCATTCGCATTTCTGCCCGTAAGAATTACATGTGTCATCTTTGGTTTTTTTTCGAGTAAAAAAGTAACCACGTCATCAATCTCAACGTAACCATATCTAAGCGCTATGTTAATTTCATCAAGTAGAATTATCTTTTTTTTCTCATTCGAAATAAGTTCCTTAGCTTTACTCCAAGCCTTCTTTGCAGAAGCAATGTCTTTTTCTTTATCTTGAGTATCCCAAGTGAATCCATCTCCTAGAGTGTGGAATTCACAAAGTTCGTGAAAGTGCTGTTGAATTAAGTCACGCTCACCAGTTGCCATAGCTCCTTTGATGAATTGAACAACTGCACATGGCATACCGTGTGCTATCCCTCTAAAAACCATACCAAAGGCAGCTGTACTCTTTCCCTTGCCTGTTCCAGTGTTCACGATTATGAGACCTTTTTTCTCAGTTTTCTCTGCGAAAATTTTTTGTTTGGACGTCTTTAGCCTTTTCATTTTTTCATTATGTTTTTCGTTTTCAGACATTTATTTTATCCTCTTGACAAGTGCATATTTTTACTGCTCAACTAGTATTTAACTGGTCCTTTTTTTTGGTTAAATGGGAATACGAAAAAGACTAAAAAACAAATCGTAGCCGTACCCGCGACCGTAAATAAAAGAGAATATTAACACTGGGAAATACTCTTGGGAAGTTGGTATTCACAAAGCTGTGCTTTACTTTTAATAGCCGGGAGACCTGCCAGTAGAAAAAAGAAGAACGAACGGGATATTCGTGTCTGAAAACAGTCTATTTTGGTTTTCATTTTTCCCGTTTTTATATTAGGAAAGAAAATTGGGATCTGAAGACATTTTATATATCTGTATTACGTGTCGAAAAGATGGAGAGACGTTGGACCCACGTCCCGGCAAAATTCTATACGAAAATCTAAAAAGAACGACTGCGAGTAAAAACATTAAACCCGTGAGATGCTTAGCAGGATGCTCACAGGGTTGCGTCCTATCTCTGGATAATAAACACAAGTGGTCTTACGTGATAGGCAACCTGACCCCCAATAAGGACGAAGAGCAAATTATAGAGGGCTTTATTGAATACCAAAAAACTTCAGATGGAAAAATTCCTTTTTCTAGTAGGCCTGAGGCTTTTAAAAAACGCTCGCTAGCGAGAGTACCACCAGCAAATTATGAGGTAGTTGAAGATGAGTAATCTAGAAAAGATACCGGTGACAATATTAACCGGATTTTTGGGAGCAGGTAAAACCACATTGATCCGTAACTTAATTATTAAAAATAAGTCAAAAAGATTGGCGGTTATTATAAATGAGTTTGGCGACCTGGGTGTTGATGGCGAAATAGTAAAACAGTGTTCAGACGCAACTTGTCCAGAAGAAAATATTCTTGAATTAGCAAACGGTTGTATTTGTTGCACCGTTGCAGACGATTTTGTGCCCACTATGCAGACCCTACTAGATGGCAAATACCTTCCGGAGCATATACTTATTGAAACATCTGGGCTTGCTCTTCCAAAACCTCTCCTTAAAGCGTTCGAATGGCCAGAAATACGAAGTAAATTAACCGTTGATAGTGTTTTGGCTGTTGTGGACGCTGAAGCAGTAGTAAACGGTATATTTGCTCCGCAAATGTCTATTGAAATTGAAAATCGACAAAAAGAAACGTACGTAGAGCACGAAACACCTCTTTCTGAGGTTTTTGAGGATCAAATAAACTGCTCAGATATAGTGTTGTTAACCAAACCAGATCTTGTTGAGAACACATCTGTTGCAAGAGACATCATTATGAAAGAAATGGAGAGAAGTGTTCCCATTTTAGAAGTGCAAAGTGGCGATATTGAAGCGGATTTAATATTAGGAATAAGTGCTGCTGCTGAAACGGATTTAGAAAATAGAAAATCACATCATGACGGTTTTGATGACCATGAACATGATGATTTTGAAACTTTTAGTGTAAGCATTCCGACTATCTCCGACTTAGAAAGCTTTAAGATGAAAATGAAAAAGCTCATTAATGAAAATGAGGTGCTGAGAGTAAAAGGGTTTTTAAGGGTTGAAAACAAGCCATTGAAATTAATTATCCAGGCAGTCGGGAAAAGATTATCGGTAAATTTCACTGATACTAAGACGACCAATGAAAGTATAGGAAACCTTGTCTTTATTGGTGAAAAAGAAAAAATTAATCAAAAAATAATAGAGGCTCATCTCCTCTCTAGTCAGAGTTAATATGCATATTGTTTTTAATGAAGATCATTATTTAGATAACGCCAGTGTTCCCATTGACTTAAAACAAGATCCTGCAGATCTGGTCATTTTGTCTTTTTCAGATAGTGATTTAAATGCATTCGCAAATGCATGGAAAAAAACTTTAAGAGACTTTGGTGAAGCTTCTGTTCCAACGTTAAGACTGGCCAATATAAAACAGCTTACTCATAACCTATCCATTGACACCTATTTTGAAAAAACAATTTCAAAATCGAAAGGTATTCTGGTTAGGCTAATTGGGGGGGAACAGTATTGGCCATATGGATTAAATTATTTGAAAAGTATATCGATTGAGAAAAAGATACCATTAGCGGTAATACCGGCGGATGGAAGAGAAGACAAGGTTTTAGACTCCTATTCAAATTTACCAAAGTCTACGTTACACAACTTAAAAAATCTCTGTGACGACGGTGGAGAACTATCTGCGCAAGCTGTATTAGCTCAGATGGCACTTGCAGCGTCACTCCACTTTCCAGCTATTACTGAATTCAGGAAAGTGAAATCTCACGGTTTATATTGCAACAAAAAGGGTCCTTTGGAAAATTTTCCTCAAAATTCGAAAAACAAACCAACAGTTTGCATAGTATTCTATAGATCATATCTGATGGCGGACGATCTAGAGCCCATAAACCACATGTTTAGCGCTTTTAAAAAGAAAAACTTTCGATGCATTGGTATTTTTGTCAACTCGCTCAAAATAAAATCTACTGCTAAGTGGGTTGAAGCCAAGCTGCAAGAAATATCACCAATTGCAATACTAAACGCCACGGCTTTTTCAGCAAAAAATCCAGAGACAGGTAAATCTCCCTTAGATCATATTGGCGTGCCTGTTTTTCAAATGATTTTATCTACATCAAAAAAAGGATCTTGGAGACGGAATGCGATTGGCTTGAATTCNTCAGATTTGGCTATGCACATAGCAATACCAGAGGTAGACGGGCGCATAAATGGTGGCATTGTCAGTTTTAAATCAGATCAGACCATAGACCCAGAACTACAGTTTCCAATATCAAAGCATAGAGTCGAAAAAACTCTTACTAATAAGTTAATAAACAAAGTTCAGAAGTGGTATGCCCTCAAAACTAAGAAAAATAGAGAGAAAAAAATAGCTATTGTTTTGTCTTCATACCCTGGTCGTGACTTTCAATTAGCCCATGCACTAGGTTTAGACACAATCAGTTCAACCACACATATTCTAAGTTTTTTAGGAGGGCATGGATTCAAATTTTCCCAACCTGACTTGTTTTTTGAAAAGCTAAAGAGCTCTAAAATTGAGATCCCCACCGTCTTATATGAGCGACTTCTAAACAATGTTCCCTTAAGGCTTCGAACTGAATTATTTAAAACGTGGGGTAGTTTCGAAGAAGATGTTTTTTTTGAAAATGACAAATTTGTTCTTCAAGGCTACAAAGACGAAAATTTTTTTGTACTCGTGCAGCCTTCAAGGGGCTTGATAGAAGATAAAAAAGCAGATTACCACGATCTGGCAAAACCACCTTGTCACAGCTATGTGGCAATGTATCTATGGTTACAAATACAAAACATTGATGCGTTTCTACATATGGGAACGCACGGAAGCCTTGAGTGGTTACCAGGAAAAGCAGTAGGTCTTTCCGACCGCTGCTGGCCCGAGTTACTAGTAAACGATACCCCTTTTATTTATCCGTTTATTGTAAATGACCCGGGGGAAGCCTCGCAGGCAAAGAGACGATTGAGCGCTATAACGCTAGGGCATATGCCCCCTAAAATTCAGAATATAGATCTTCCGAAAGAACTTAGAGATCTCGAATTTCTATTAGATGAGTATTCTACGAGTGGTGACCTCGATCAAAGACGAAAAGAAGCGATTGAAAAAAAAATAGTTTATGAGGCAAAAAAAATTAGGTTAGATCAAGAGCTATTAATCGATCCCATAACTTCAGACGGTGAATGGTTAACGAAAATAGACTCTTTTGTTTGCGATTTAAAAGAATCTAAATTCTCAAATGGTCTTCATATATTTGGCAAAGGAAGTTGCGGAGGCTCTGAACTGAACGGCTTAATAGGATGTCTAGAGGGTAAAAGAATTAATAGCGGTCCGTCAGGATCCCCGTATAGAAATCGTACAGATATTGAACCCACAGGTAGGAATATCTTTGCTGTCGACCCCAGATCGATACCCACAAAAATAGCTTTTCAAAGTGGACAATCAATGGCAGACGAATTTCTTAGGCAATACCTGCAGGATAATGGAGAATACCCAAAAAATTTAACTATCGACCTGTGGGGATCAGCGTCTATGCGAACGGGAGGACAAGAATACTCAATGGCGCTAGCTTTCGCTGGCCTAGCACCAATTTGGGATAGCAATAATGCTCGCATTCTTGGATTTAAAATTCTATCACTGGCGGAGCTGGGTCGGCCAAGAGTTGATATTACTATCAGAGAGTCAGGTCTATTTAGGGATATATTTCCCGAGCTTAACAAATTATTTTTCGATGCAATAGACAAACTCAGCCAAAGAGATGAATCTATAGAAGACAATCCTTATAAAAGTAAAGGAGATAGAATATTTGCGCCAAAGCCTGGATCATTTGGGGTGAATATTGGCGATAAAGTTGAGGGTTCATTGGCAGAACATACAGCAAAAATTGGAAAAAAGTGGTTAGAGAACTCTGCTTGGGCTTACCAAAAAAATGGACAATTTAACGAAAACATTGAAGGTCTTAAAAAAAGGTTAACGAATACTTCAGGGCTAATTCACTCCCATGATTTGTGCGAAAGCGATTTGCTATCAGCAAAAGATTACGCTGACCATATAGGAGGGTTTAATGCAGCCGTTACTGATATACAAAAAACCAAACCCAAACTTTATCATTTGGATATTTCATCGGATGGGATGCCAAAAGTTCGGTTTACGAGCCAAGAATTAGCCAGAATTATCAGGGGAAAACTTTCAGATGATAGATGGGTTTCAGGGATGATGGACCATGGATATAGGGGGGCAGCTGAAATTACAGAACTTGTATTCAACTTGTCTAATTTTGGTAAATCTGGAGTATCTTTACCCAATCACTTAATAGAATTGGTATTTAAAGCGACGCTAGCTAATACAAAAGTTGCAGATTTCCTTGCGAAGGAAAATAAAGACGCTCTTGCAGGTTTAGAGAATACTTTTGGTGAATTGAGAGAACTAGGGTTATGGAAAAGTTATCATAATTCTATTCGGTATGAGGAAAGACTGGTTGAAAATGGTTAGGGTCTTAGGAATATGCCCAACTATTGACTCACCAATTAAATCTAAAGATGGTTACTTAATCCGTTTCAGGCCAAAATATGGATATCTCTCTTCTAAACAACTCTGTATTCTTGCTGATGCAACTTCTAATTTTGGAAGTAACTTTATCGAGTTGACATCGCGAGCAAACATCACAATAAGAGGTCTTCAAAAAAAACATCTTGAACAGCTATCAAATTTCCTCAATCAGGCAGGTATTATTAATGCTGCTGAAAAAAGGGAGAATATTTCAAATATTATTTATAGTCCCTTTTCTACAAAAAATAAAAAATTAACACAAAAGATAGCAAGTATTTTAGAAGATAATCTTGATGATATTCCCAAAATCCATAAAAAATTTGGGATTGCTGTTGACTTAGGAGAAGTGGCCAGTCTGCAAGAAACCAACGCAGACCTCAGGATAGAGACAAACAAAGAAAAAATATTAATTTTAAGAATTGACGGTTCAGACCGCGGTATAGCTGTAGAACCAGAAACATTAATTGAAAAAATCAAAATGATTTTAACTACTGGAATGGCTGTCTCGAACCAACTGAAAGGCAGCAATGAAATAAATTCAATTGGAGAGATAGAACATATCTATCATCCAGACATTAAACCAAGAAAACAAAATTTTTCTCCGAGACTTGGTCCCTGTTTTGGAGGATACATGATTACGGCACCCGGAGGAAAATTTTCTAGTTACCAACTGAGGGAATTAGCTTTGCATGTTAAAGGGGTAGCAGTGACCCCATGGAAATCTTTTTTTATTTATTCAGCCAAAACGAAACCACCTTTAAGTTTTCTCTCAAAAAATACGGG
>JGI24820J26691_1000523_pt1 | contig 11608 bp, 9 predicted proteins | sample METZYME_5_50m_FD_26691 | JGI IMG/M metagenome (IMG submission 26691) | reverse complement strand
TTTCATTTTTAAAATTTAAAATTCTTACGAATAGAGAAACTTAATTATTTCACATTAAGTGTTTTACTTGAAAGTTATCTTTTTTGATAAAGTAAGATACATATTTTTTATTAATTCCATAATTTTTTTTAATTTTGGCTAAATCTTCACTATTACCTAACAGATCTTTAAAAGTGGCAATTTTAGGTTCATCTGGAGCAGTAGGATCTGAGTTGCTAGACATATTGGAAGAGAGAAATTTCCCTATTTCTGAATTAATTTTACTCTCTTCTGCTAGATCAGCTGGAAAAAAAATAATATGGAAAAATCAAGAACTTATTACTCAAGCAGTCAACGATAAATCTTTCTTAAATGTTGATTTGGTGTTTGCTTCAGCAGGAGGATCAGTTTCTAAAAAATGGCTGTCTACAATCAAAGATGAAAATGCAATATTGATAGATAATTCAAGTGCTTTTAGATTAGATAAAGATGTTCCTTTAGTTGTTCCAGAAGTAAATCCTAATGCAGCATTAGATCATAATGGAGTAATAGCAAATCCCAATTGCACGACGATACTACTTGCTTTGGTTCTTGCTCCTTTGAATCATATTTCTAAAATTAAAAGAATTATTGTTTCTACTTATCAATCTGCTAGTGGAGCAGGTCAGCTAGCGATGGAGGAATTAAAGTTGCTGTCCACAAGATTCTTAGAAGGTAATCCACAAAAACCTCAAATATTACCTTATTCATTAGCTTTCAATTTGTTTTTACATAATTCTCCTATGCAGGGAAATAAGTATTGTGAAGAAGAAATGAAGATGATCAATGAGACAAGAAAAATTTTAAATAATCCAGAATTAAATTTATCTGCAACATGCGTAAGAGTACCAATCTTAAGATCGCATTCAGAGTCTGTTAATATTGAATTCTTTCAAAGAGTTGATCTGAATGAAGCTATTTCAAAGTTAAGAGTTGCTAAAGGTATAGATGTAATTGAAGATTATAAAAATAATAGATTCCCCATGCCTGAAGATGTCAAAGAGAAAGATAATATTGCAGTTGGAAGGATTAGAGCCGATTTAAGTAATCCTAATGCATTAGAATTGTGGTTGTGTGGAGATCAGCTTAGAAAAGGGGCAGCGCTTAATGCTATTCAAATAGCAGAAATATTACTTCAAAACAATCATGAATAATCGTCCTGGACAATATCAGCCACCCTTTGGGAATATACTTACTGCAATGGTTACACCTTTTGATAAAGATGGTGCGGTAGATTATGATTTAGCTGTAAGACTTGCAAACTATTTAATTGATAACGGTTCTGATGGATTGGTCCTATGTGGAACGACAGGAGAGTCTCCAACTTTAACTTGGGAAGAGCAGCATAATTTATTTTTGGCCATAAAAAATTCATTGAGTANAAAAGCAAATATTCTTCTTGGGACTGGTAGCAATTCAACCTCTGAAGCGATAGAGGCTACAAAACAAGCATGTAAGTCAGGTGCAGATGGAGCTTTGGTAGTTGTTCCATACTATAATAAGCCACCTCAGGAAGGTTTATATGAACACTTTAGTATGGTCGCTAAAGCGGCACCTGATATCCCTTTGATGCTGTATAACATTCCTGGGAGGACTGGATGTAACCTTTTACCTAATACTGTAAAGAAACTTATGAAATTTTCAAATATTATTAGTATTAAGGCTGCAAGCGGTAGAATAGAAGAAGTGACCGAGTTGAGAGCCATATGCGGCTCTGAATTTGCTATTTATAGTGGCGATGATTCATTATTGCTTCCTATGTTATCTGTTGGAGCTGTAGGTGTTGTGAGTGTTGCAAGCCATATAGTTGGTCTGCATTTAAAAGAAATGATTTTATCTTTTCAGAATGGGGATGTCTCAAAAGCTCTAGCAATTCATGAAACACTACAGGACCTTTTTAATGCACTTTTTGAAACAACTAACCCAATTCCAATAAAAGCTGCTTTAGTCTTATTGGGTTGGAATGTAGGCTCACCCAGATATCCATTAACTAAATTAAATGATGAAAAAACAAAAAATCTCTTAGAGATTATTAACAATTTATCTTTAAAATAAAAATTTTATTTTTGTTTTTTAATATTTTTCAGTTAATAAAATCAAATTGTTCGTTTTAATACTTTATCAAATGAATTCCAGTAAACTAAGTTCGCAAAATAGTCATTCAACTAACACTTCTAAAAATCCTAAAGAACCTTGTGTAAAAATAATTCCGCTAGGAGGTTTACATGAAATAGGAAAAAATACTTGTGTTTTTGAATATGGTGATGATCTAATTCTTATCGATGGTGGATTAGCTTTTCCCACCGAGGGGATGCACGGAGTAAATGTTGTTATGCCTGATACAACATATTTACAAGCTAATTTAAAAAGGTTTAGAGGGATGATAGTGACACATGGACACGAAGATCATATTGGAGGCATTTCACATCATTTGAAAAAATTTAATATCCCAATTATTTATGGTCCTCCTTTGGCAATGTCAATGTTGAAAGGCAAAATTGAAGAAGCCGGTGTAGCGGATAGAACTAATCTGCAATCTGTGGAACCTAGACAAAAAGTAAAGCTTGGGCAACATTTTTCAATAGAATTTGTGCGAAATACTCACTCGATATCTGATAGTTTTGCCTTGGCATTAACAACTCCGGTTGGGGTAATATTTTTTACGGGTGATTTTAAATTTGATCATTCTCCTCCTGATGGAAAATTAGCGGATATTGAACGCATGGCTTTTTATGGAGAGCAAGGAGTTCTTTGTCTACTTTCAGATTCAACAAATTCAGAGGTTCCTGGTTTTGTACCATCTGAGAGTTCAGTTCTTCCCAATTTAGATAGATTAATTAGTGAAGCAGAAGGGAGAGTATTAATTACAACTTTTGCAAGTTCTACTCATAGAGTTGCCATGATTATTGAAACAGCTATGAAACATGGTCGAAAGATAGGATTGTTGGGTAGGTCAATGTTAAACGTTGTTGGAAAGTGTAGAGAGCTAGGTTATATACGAGTCCCGGATGATTTATTTTTTCCAATAAGAACTATTAGAGATTTACCCGATAAAGAGACATTACTTCTTATGACAGGTAGTCAAGGTGAGACAATGGCTGCTTTAAGCCGAATCTCTAGGAGCGAACATCCTAATGTGCAGTTAAAAACTACTGATACTGTTATATTCTCATCTAGTCCAATACCGGGGAATACGATTTCGGTTAGTCATACAATTGATAAACTTGTTTATCTTGGGGCAAAGGTGATTTATGGGAAGGAACATGGAATTCATGTCTCTGGCCATGGTTGCAGAGAAGATCAAAAAATGATGCTCGCATTAATTAAACCAAAATTCTTTATACCAGTACATGGTGAGTATAGGATGCAAGTNTTGCATGGAAAGACAGCCGTCTCTATGGGTGTATCTCCAAATAATATTTTAATTCTTGATAATGGNGANTCTATTGAGCTGAGAGCTAATTCAATGATTCAAGGTCAGCCTGTTAAATCTGGGATTGAAATGCTTGATAATACAAGGACAGGAATAGTTGATGCTCGTTCTTTGAAAGAAAGGCAACAATTAGCTAATGATGGAATAGTCACTGTTTTGATACCAATAAGTACNGANGGTAATATGGTCGCTCCTCCAAGAGTAAGNCTGAGAGGTGTTGTCACTTCTGCTGATCCAAGAAAAATGTCATTATGGACGGAAAGAGAAATTAGCTGGGTTTTAGAAAATAGATGGAAACAACTCTCAAGACAAACTGGTCCAAAAACTTTTGAAGTGGATTGGATAGGTGTTCAAAGAGAAATTGAATCAGGTTTAAGCAGGAGGATGCGACGTGAATTGCAAGTTGAGCCATTAGTGTTATGTCTCGTACAGCCTGCCCCAAGTGGCACGCCTGTCTATAAGCCAAGATCTACTAGCGATCAACAGAATAAGAAAAATAGAAATCATAATCCTCAAGTTAACAAAAATCAAAACAATGCTACTAAAGCAAGAGAAAATACTAAACAGAATATTAAGAATCAGGAAGAGGAAGTAACGGGTAGAACTCGGCGAAGAAGATCTGCATTAACAACTTAGGGAATAATTTTAAGAAAATTTTTATTCCAAATTACCTCTACTTCATTTGAAAAACATTTCTTCCCAGAACTTTTTTTTAAAATTTGTTTAGATAGATCATAAATATTTTTTGAGCTAATTTGCTTTTTGCATTTTTTACTTAACAGAGAATATAAGATCGTTGCTCTAGCTTGTTCTCCTAATCCATTTAAGGTTGTCCTTCTTATCCCATCATCAGATGAGCACGATTTTATAGCTAGTTCACATAATTCTGATCTCTCTTGACTAATGTTTTTAATCTTTTCTATAAAATTGCTGATTCTATTGCTGCAACCAGGGTAGATTTCTTCTAGTTCATGAATAATTTTGTGCCTGATTAAATTTCTTTTTAATTGTANATCAGAATTTGTAGGATCTACCCAAAAAGGAATTTTTAATTTTTTACATATNGCGGTAGTATCATTTCTACTGAAAATCATCAAAGGTCTTACTAAAAAATAAACTTTATTTAATAACCTTTTGCTAGGAATACCACTTAATCCACCAAAGTTAGATCCTCTTGCAAGATTTAAAAGAAACGTTTCGGTATTGTCAGTACTTGTATGGCCAGTAACTATGTATAAGCTATTTTGGTTTTTATTTGTTGCACAAATTTCAGAAGCTTTTTCAACTAATTTTTCATATCTCCATTTTCTAGCTTTTTCTTCTGTTGAAATATCAATTTGATCTGCAGAATCTTCAAAAAAAATAATCTTCTTTTGATAACAATAATCTTTTAACTCCTTTGCAAATTTTTCAGACTCATTATGCCATTTATGATTTCCATGCCATACATTTATAGACCAATTATGTTGCTCTTTAATATCATCTAATAAAGTCATCAATGCCATTGAATCTTGACCTCCTGATACGCTTATCAGTAAATTTATTCCATTTGGAATAAAATTTTCATTATTAAGAATCGATTGATGAAGTATATGATGCCAATTTGTCCAGTTATTTTTCAATTTATTCACCATTTGTTGAAGTCAAATAATATTTAAAAAAATATGCTTTTTTATAAAACAATGTCACAATCAGGGAGTAAATACATCTAGTCAATGACTCTGATTCATCAATTGCCACAAAAAGTTCAAAAAGAACTTCATAATAAATCACTATTAAAAATAATATCAGGACTGAATAATTTTGATATTGATTCTGTCCAAATGATTGCAAAGGCAGCTTCTATAGGGGAGGCGGATGTGATTGACATAGCATGTAAACCTCTATTAGTAGAAAAGGTCTTAGATATAACTTCCTTGCCAATTTGTGTAAGTGCAGTAGAACCTATATTATTTATTGATTCCGTTAAGGCTGGTGCAACATTTATAGAGATTGGAAACTTTGATTCTTTTTATGAAAAAGGAATAAATTTTTCAGCGAATCAAGTATTGTCCTTAACAAAAGAGACTAAAGACTTATTGCCAAATATCCCTTTATCAGTAACAGTGCCTCATACACTTTCTCTGGATAAACAAGTTGATCTTGCACTACAACTAATCGAAGAAGGTGCTGATATTATTCAAACTGAAGGAGGTAAAAGTTCTAGGCCATATAGTTCAGGTATACAAGGCTTATTTGAAAAATCAGTACCAACATTAGCTGCTACATTTGCTATCAAGCAAGAATTTATAAAAAATGCAATAGATAATCCAATTATGAGTGCATCTGGGTTGTCTCAAATCACTTGTCCCCTTGCTATTTCCGCTGGTGCCTCAGCTGTAGGTGTTGGGAGTGTAATCAATAAATTAGATAACTTGGTGGGAATGATTGCAGGTATAAAGGGTTTAAAAGAATCTTTAGATAATTCATTAAAAACTCAAAAAATTTCTTAGTATATTTTTAGCTGATACTGGAAATTGAATAATTATCAACTTAATGCACCATATGAGCCTAAAGGCGATCAACCTAGCGCTATNAAAAGTTTAGTAAATGGAGTAAATAAAGGTGAAAAGTTTCAAACACTTCTTGGGGCTACAGGTACCGGAAAAACTTTTACAATTGCAAATGTAATTGCCCAAACAGGAAGACCTGCATTAGTGTTGGCTCATAACAAAACATTAGCTGCTCAATTATGTAATGAATTAAGACAGTTCTTTCCAAAAAANGCCGTTGAATATTTTATTTCTTATTACGACTATTATCAGCCAGAAGCATACGTGCCAGTAAGTGATACTTATATTGCAAAAACAGCATCAATTAACGAGGAGATTGATATGTTGAGACATTCTGCTACAAGATCATTGTTNGAGAGAAGAGATGTTATTGTTGTTGCCTCCATCAGCTGTATTTATGGCCTTGGGATCCCTAGTGAATATNTGAAAGCAGCAGTNAAATTTAAGGTTGGTGAAACAATTAATCTAAGATCTTCTTTAAGAGAACTAGTAAATAATCAATACTCTAGAAATGATGTTGAAATAAGTAGAGGGAGGTTTCGAATTAAAGGCGATGTTCTCGAGGTCGGCCCAGCTTATGAAGATAGAATAATCAGAATTGAATTCTTTGGTGATGAAATTGAGGCAATTAGATATGTAGATCCCTTGACAGGAGAAATTTTAGAAAGTTTAGATTACGTCAGTGTATATCCTGCAAAGCATTTTGTTACACCTAAGGAAAGACTTGAGAGTGCAATTTATGAAATCAAGCAAGAATTAAAATCACAAATAGATTATTTTGTTGATAATGGTCAGTTACTTGAAGCTCAAAGATTGGAACAAAGAACTAAATATGATTTAGAAATGCTTAATGAAGTTGGATACTGTAACGGGGTTGAAAATTATGCTAGGCACTTAGCTGGCAGAGAAGCCGGTACACCTCCAGAATGTTTAATTGATTATTTTCCTGATGATTGGTTATTAGTTGTAGACGAAAGTCATGTGACTTGTCCACAACTTCATGCTATGTATAACGGTGATCAAGCAAGAAAAAAAGTTTTAATTGAACATGGTTTTAGATTACCAAGTGCTGCTGATAATAGGCCATTAAAATGCCAGGAATTTTGGGATAAATCTAAACAGACTCTCTTTGTAAGTGCAACTCCTGGTCAATGGGAGTTAGACCAATCTCGTGGTGATTTTGTTGAACAAGTGATTAGACCTACAGGTGTGCTAGATCCTTTAATTGATGTCAGGCCTAGTAAGGGGCAGATAGATGATCTTTTATCTGAGATTCGTGTTAGGTCGAGAAAGAATCAAAGAGTTCTTGTAACGACTCTTACAAANAGGATGGCAGAGGATCTCACAGATTTTTTATCAGATAATAAAGTTAGAGTTAGATATTTACATTCTGAAATTCATTCGATTGAAAGAATTGAAATTATTCAAGATCTTAGGTTAGGTGAATATGATGTTTTAGTTGGTGTTAATTTATTAAGAGAAGGATTAGATTTGCCTGAAGTTTCTTTAGTAGCAATATTAGACGCAGATAAAGAGGGTTTTTTAAGAGCTGAACGATCATTAATTCAAACAATTGGTAGAGCCGCTAGGCATGTTGAAGGAGTTGCTTTACTATATGCAGATAATTTTACAGATTCAATGAAAAAAGCAATTTCTGAAACCGATAGACGGCGAGCTATACAAGAAGAATATAATCAAATTAATGGGATTACTCCTAAAGCAGCAGGGAAAAAAATTGAAAATTCTATATTATCTTTTTTAGAGTTATCAAGAAAATTGGAAACTGGTGGATTTTCAAAAGATCTTATAAATATTGTGAATAATAAAACAGATGATATTTTAAGTTCAAATGATGATATTTGTTTATTAGAGGAGATGCCTGATTTAATCGAGAAATTAGAATCAAAAATGAAAAATGCTGCTACAGATTTAAACTTTGAAGAGGCTGCGAATTTAAGAGATAGAATTAAAAAATTAAGACAAAAGTTAGCAAGAAATACTTAAATTAATCACTTAATTTAAAAAAATTATGAATAGCATTAACTGCTTTATTACAATTTTTCTCAAGAACAATACAAGATGTTCTAATTTCACTAGTTGCAATCATTTCAATATTAATGTTTTCATTAGCTAGAGCTCTAAAAATTTTTGCAGCAGTACCTTCTTTAAAAGCCATCCCTGCACCAACAGCACTAACTTTAGCTATTGCCTGACCATCTTCTAATCTCGAATCAGGATATTTTTTAATTAATGACTCTAAAACATTTTCTGCACTCAGTCTGTCTTCTTTATTCATTGTAAAACTAATATCTTTTGTATTTAATTCACTATTTCTTTCAGATTGAACGATAGTATCAAAAATTAAATTTGCTTCAGCTAGTGATAAGCAAATTGACGCAGCAACACCAGGTTTATCAGGTAAATTTCGAAAACTAACTTGTACTTGATTCTTGTCTAGAGCAATTCCTCTTACTTCTGGTTTGTCTTTTATTTCTGAAATAGGATTAATAAAAATTTGATTATTACATAATTTAAATTTTTCGCCTACAAATCTGATTGCTTTGTTGATGTCTTTTAAATCTATTACACAACTTACTTTGATTTCACTTGTGGCTATAAGTCTTACATTAATATTAGCTTTTGATAGAGTGTCAAAAAACTCTGCAGATATACTTGGCCTCCCCATTATGCCTGCGCCTTGAATACTCAATTTAGTCATGTTTTGCGTAATACTATATTTACCTCCTATTTGAGAAATGATTAAATCACATTGCTTTATTGTCTTTTCTAAAAATTTTTCTGAAATAGTAAAAGTAATATCGTTACTATTCTCTTCACGTGTAGCTTGAATTATTAGATCTACATTGATTTTGGCTTTTGATAATTCTTCAAAAATTTGAGCAGCAATACCTGGTTTATCTGGAAGCTCATATAAGCCAAAGACAACTTGTTTTTCAAGGATTTCAAGACTATTAACAGTTTTTGTTAATTCTAGGCTGCCTCTAGATAATTTTAAGGGCTCAATATCACTACGTAAAAGCGTTCCTTGCAGATCTGTTTCACTAGATTTAACGTATAGCTTGATTCCATAATTTCTTGCTATCTCAACAGCTCTAGGATGTAGTACGGAAGCACCNACACTNGCTAATTCAAGCATCTCNTCACAGCTAATAGAATCTAGAAGTTTTGCATTTGCGACTATTCTTGGATCAGTTGTTAATACGCCTGGAACATCTGTNTAAATTTCACAGGTTTCTGCTCCTAAAGCTGTAGATAGAGCAACTGCAGAAGTNTCTGACCCTCCTCTCCCTAATGTTGTTATTTCCATTGAACCGTTATGGCTTAAACTTGAGCCTTGAAAACCTGCAACTACTACTACGTAACCTTGAGCTAAATGATCCTCGATTCTACTAGTTTTGATTTCAAGAATTCTTGCTTTGCCATGAATTGATTCAGTAATAATTCCAACTTGACTGCCGGTCATTGAAATAGCTGGTATCCCGTATTCATTAAGTGCTATTGAGAGTAGAGCAATGGTGACTTGCTCCCCAGTAGAAAGGAGCATATCCAATTCTCTTCTTGGGGGAGTTTTGCTTAATGAGTAAGCTAAATTATTTAAATCATCAGTAGAGTTTCCCATCGCTGAAACTACAACTACTATGTCATTNCCAGCATCTTTGCTTTTACTTATATTTTTTGCAATATTTTTAATTTTATTAATGTTACCAACTGAAGTTCCGCCAAATTTTTTTACTAATAATGCCATAATTAAATAATAGTAAAATACTTAATCAAACTTTAATTAAGTCAGNGAAGCTAAATTTTCNGTAAAAACATTTATGGGATTTTTACCTCTTTTTAAAGATAATTCAATATCAAGNAATTTAATCATTAAATTTATTAAAAATTTTGGATCACAATTTTNANTTTTTTTTCTAATAAAAAATATTCTTTTTGGATTTGTAATTCCTGCCAGTTGGCTTATTTTTGATAAATCTTTTTCATCTGCAAGTAATAAAACTATTGTATGAATTCTTATTTGACTCGTTAATCCTGCTATTAATCTTAAGGGAGGCTCTCCTTTGATGATTAGTGTATTAATTTCATTTAAACTTTGAGAAATTTTTTTTTCAAGTAAAGAATCAATAATTTTAAAAATATTTGATTGTTGTTCAAAAAATATTAATTCAATATCTTTAACTGTNAGTAAATTTTTATTTGTTGCAGATAAGTAAAGCAAAGCTTTTCTTAATTCATTATCTAATTTTGTACTCTCAGATCCAATAGATNCTAAAATTGCTTGTGCTGCATTTTTATCTAAATTGATATTTAAATTTCTTGAANTTTCTTCAACATATCTGACTTGACTTTCANAATCCCAAATACTAGGAAGATTGTATGATGATTCAAATGCTTTTTTTGATTTGATAAGCTTATTTAAAAATTTAGTTGTTTTCATTCTTGAATCGGGCTTATTTACGCCAAATAATATTAAAAAATTTGAATCAGGTATGTTTTGGACAGAGGATTCAAATTTAGCTGCAAATTTATCATTTTTGATATTAAATATTGGATTATTTTTTAATAATATGATTCTTGACCTATCTCCGAAAGGCGCATTTTGCGCCTCTTCTAATGCCTTGAAAACTTGATTNTCTTCATTACCATCNAGTTTACTTAGATTAAATGATTCCCATTGTTTTGAAATATTTGAATTAATAATTTTTTCTATTTCATTTTCACAGGATTGTATGTCATTACCCCATATAATTTGAATTGGCATATAATTTTCTTTTTATATAAGTTTCCTAATTAAATTTTACTTGAATGATTAATGATCATCCTATTTTCTTAGAGAGTATTAAATTTATTAAATCTAAATTAACTAAGAACAATTTTAATTGCATAGAATTAAAGGTTTTAGAAAGACTAATTCATACTTCTGGTGATTTTCAAATTCAGGAACTTTTAAAATTCAGCGAAAATGTATGTGAAAGAACTTTAGAGTCTATAAAATTTGGAGCACCTATATTAACAGATACAGATATGGCTGCTGCTGCCATTAAAACCATGGCAAACCAATGTAATGGTAATAGTGTCTTTTCAGCTAAAAAATGGATAGTGGATAATATCGAAATAACCTCTACTAAAACTGCTTATGGGATAGAGCATGCGTGGTTAGACCTCTCTAAAAAATACTATGGTAAAGCATCTCCAATTGTAGTTTTTGGAAGTTCTCCAACAGCTTTAGAAAAATTATTAGATATTGTGGAAAGTTGTGATAATAAACCAAGTTTAATTATTGGGATGCCAGTTGGTTTTATTGGTGTTGAGAAAAGTAAAAAAAGGCTTTTAGAGACTGATTTACCTTACATAGTCATGGGTTCAACCAGAGGTGGCGCCGCAATGGCGGGGGCTACAATTAACGCTCTTTTAAGAGAATCAATCCAATAAAGTTTTAGGCTGCTTTATTGCTAATTAATTCGATATTTATTTCATCTTCAAATTTATTCCTTGCTTCTAAATAATTTAAAATAATATTTGCTTTTGTTATGACTTTATGCGGTACACCAGCCAGTCTAGCCGCTTCAATACCATAGCTTTT
>JGI24820J26691_1000522_pt1 | contig 11622 bp, 15 predicted proteins | sample METZYME_5_50m_FD_26691 | JGI IMG/M metagenome (IMG submission 26691) | reverse complement strand
AGACATAGGTCCCATAGAAGTGCTTGTCTATAATCTTGGCGCTCAAACAGGAATGAAGCTACTTAATGAAACATCTTTAAAAGAGTTTGAATGGGGCTGGAAAATGGCAGATCTTGGGCTGTTTAGAGTAGCAAAAGTTTTAATGCCAATTATGGAGGATAGAAGTAGGGGGACATTCCTTGTAACCTCGGCAACAGCTGCAATGCGAGGCAATAAAAATCAGCATTCACATGCTGCAGCTATGGGTGGAAGAAGGATGTTGTGTCAAACTCTAAATGCAGAATTTGCATCTAAGGGAATTCATGTAGCTCACATTGTAGTTGATGGNATGGTTGATGCTCCTGATACCCTAGGAAAAATGCTCGGAGAGGAGTTATTCCAACAATTACGTGAGACAAAAGGAATGGAGCATGATGGGTTGATTTTACCTAAAAGCGTTGCAGATACTTACTACTATTTATCTCAGCAGCATAGGTCTGCTTGGACGCATGAAATCGACATCAGAGCATTCTCAGACACGGCTTGGTGGAATTCTTAATTTATTTTTAAATATAAGTTTTAGTCTAAAGCTTTAAATCCAGATGCCTGCTCTACTTCTTCATTATTAAAGTATTTCTCCATTTGCTCTAATAACCATTGACGGTCTTCATCCTTTGAGAGATCTAGATGTTTTTCATTAATAAGCGTGGTCTGATGTGATTTCCAGGCTTCCCATGCCTCTAATGATACAGTTTCCATTAACTCTATCCCTTTTTTACCTGGCATTGGAGGTATGGTCATGGCAGGTAACTCTTTTTGAAGTTTCTTACAAAAAACTGTCTTACTCATAGTTCATTAATTACTTTGCTAATCGGTTTAGGAAGGCCATATTCATTTATTCTATCCTTTTTTATCCATTTATATTTTTTATTTGTCTTTATTTTTGATTCATTTGTAGATATGTAGGTATTTAATTTTATATTTAGCCTTCTGTGTGTAAGCTCATGCTGAATTTTTTGACTTGATGTGAGCTGAAAGCTATTTGTATAACTTTCTAATGATCTTGATTCAAAAGGAATCCAAAGATTTTTCCAGATAGAGCTTGCTTCATTTTTGACAAGCAATAATGAATCTTCAGTTTGAATTAAAGATAAATTCATTGGGATAACTTTTTTTAGTTGAGCAACATTCCTCTTTTTATTGTTAATTATATTAAATGCAGACATGCATTGATTTTGAACGGGACAATCTTTGCATGACGGATTCGTCGGAGTACAAACAGTAGCCCCTAAGTCCATGATACCCTGAGTATAAGCAAAGCAATTTTCTTTATTAACAAATTGGCTGGATAGGTCCCATAATTGACTTTCCTTAAGCAAATCTATGTTCTTATTGACTAGTCTAGTTATTACTCTTTTAACATTCCCATCCAATATGGGATGAGGATTTTCATAAGCTAAAGACATAATTGCTCCAGCGGTAGATTTGCCAATTCCAGGAAGTTCAAGCAATTGATGAAATTCTTTTGGGAATCTATTGTTATATTCCTCTTTTATAATTTCTTTCGTCTTGAATATATTTCTAGCTCTTCTATAAAAACCGAGCCCAGACCACAATGCCAAAATTTGATCTTCAGTAGCCTCAGATAATTTTTTTTGAGTTGGGTATTTTTTAATAAAATTTTTAAAATATGGTGTGGCTGTTTTTACTTGAGTTTGTTGAAGCATAATTTCAGAGATCCAAATTCTATATGGGGTAACTTTTTGCCTCCATGGTAAATCATGCCTTCCATTATTCAGGTACCACTGAACGATTTTTTGTGAGATGTGCTGTTTTAGGTTATTCAAAAAGATTTTCTTTAAAAATGGGTTTTTCATTTCCATCAAAGGAATAAATTATTGGAGCGCCAGTTGGAATTTCCAAAGCAACCACCTCTTCCTTTGACAAATTATCAAGTTGCATAACTAAAGATCTTAGTGAATTTCCATGTGCAGCCACTAAGATATTCTCACCTTGCATAATTTTGGGCAGAATTAAGTTATTAAAATATGGCAAAACCCTATCAGCTGTATCTTTTAAACTTTCGCCCCCAGGAGGCGGAACATCATATGATCTTCTCCAGATATGAACTTGTTTTTCTCCCCATTCTTTTCGAGCATCGTCCTTATTAAGGCCAGAAAGATCTCCATAATTTCTCTCATTTAAAGCTTGATTTTTTACAACCTTAATATCAGTTTGCTGTATACCATCTAAAATTATTTGACCAGTAATTTGCGCTCTCTTTAGGTCTGAGGTGAACATCATTGAAAATTGAATATCTCTTTGTTTGATTAGCGAGCCTGCATTAATTGCTTCTTTTTTTCCATCACTTGTTAACCCTGGATCTTTCCATCCCGTGAATAAGTTTTTAGCATTCCATTCACTTTGCCCATGACGAACTAGAACTAAAAAATTTTTATTTTTCATAATATAAATCTCACCAATAAATATATTTTAAGCGATAATAGGCTCATGCTGGAATTCAATTTATTTTTAATAGACTATTGGTATTTTTCTGTGCCTTTGTTTCTTTCTATTGTTCTATGGTTTCGCTCTGAGACAAGAAGGGGCGGAAATCGAGTAGATTGTACTCAACTCACTAATTTGGTTAATAAAGAGTCTGCCCGTTTATTAGATGTTAGACCTAGAAGCGAATTTGAAACTGGTGCAATTGCAGGATCTGTGAATATCCCCTTTGACGAATTAGAAAACAGAAATGAAGAATTATCAAAAGATCAAGATAACCCTATCGTGTTAATTTGCAAAATGGGAAGAAATGCAGCTTTAGCTGGTGAAAAGATGCAGAAATATGGCTTTAAAGAAACTCACGTATTACAGGGTGGGATTTCAACCTGGCAACAAGAGGGACTTCCATTGGTCAAAGTAAAGTAGCTTATGAATTTCAATATTAAGTTTTTAATCCTTATTCAATTTCTAATCATTAATATTTCCGCAGACGAATTGATTATAAAAATTTCGGGACAAACCAAGGCAGGCATTTTGAATTTAGGTATCTACAACAATGCTGAGGCCTATGACCAATCTGTAAAAGGGGAAGAGAGATCAGAAACAGGCCTTTTTTCTGGAATTGATTCTTACATTGAACTTAGAGAAAGTCATGAGTATAGTATTGATCTCCCTGAGGGAACTTATGCCATTGCACTTTTTATTGATGCAAATGAAAATTTGAAAATAGATAAAAATTTTCTTGGTATACCGAAAGAGCAATATGGTTTTTCTAATAATGCTATGGGAAAGCTGTCCGGGCCTTCTTTTCAGCAAGCAAAGTTTCAGGTAAAGGGTAATACAGTTCAAAGTATCAAATTGAAATAATATATAATCTATTCAATGAAAGAAGTAATTATTTATACAACAAAAACATGTCCATATTGCTTTAAAGCTAAAAGGCTATTTAAAAAATTAGATATAGCTTATAAAGAAATTTCTGTTGATTTCAATCCTAAACTAAGAGCGGAAATGGCAGCGAAAGCTGGAAAAACATCTGTGCCCCAAATTTGGTTTGATGATAGCCACATTGGAGGATGTGATGATTTACATGAGCTTTATGAATCTGAAAATTTATTAAAGGCTCTAAGTTAAGCTTTTTGAGCTTTTATTTTTTTTGAGAGAGTATTTCTTCCAATACCCAAAACCTTAGCTGCATCTTGTTTTTTTCCGCCTGTTTTGCCTAAAGCAAAATCAATGATCACTTTATCTAACTCTGGTTCAATTATTTCGAGCATATTCTCTGATTTGCTTTGATAAATTTCACCAAGCCAATTCGATAATCCTGATTGCCAATTTTCATTTTCAGCTTTATCGGACTGATCATTATTAATAATTTCCGCGGGAAGATCTTCTAAATTTACATTTTGAGTGGGCGCCATTAGAGCAATCCAATAACAGATATTTTCTAACTGCCTCACATTTCCTGGCCAATCATATTGAGTTAAGGCAAGCAGGGCCTCTGGAGAGAGTACTTTTGGATCATCCATCAAGGAGTCCGCATGTCTTTTCAAAAAAGCAGATGACAAGTCAGCAATATCTTCTTTTCTTTGTCTTAATGGGGGCACATCTACTCTGATAACGTTTAATCTATAGTAAAGATCTTCTCTGAATGAACCAGCGGCAACGAGTGATTCGAGGCTTTGATGTGTAGCGGCTAAAATTCGAACATCTACTTTTATAGGTTTATCTCCGCCAACCCTAAAAAATTCTTTGTTTGATAAGACTCTTAGTAAGCGAGTCTGAGTTTCAAGAGGCATATCTCCAATCTCATCAAGGAAAAGAGTTCCACCATTTGCCTGTTCAAACCTACCAATTCTTTGTTCCACTGCGCCAGTAAAGGCCCCTTTTTCATGCCCAAATAACTCTGACTCAATGAGCTCTTTTGGAATATCGGCCATGTTTAATGCAATAAATGGCATATCATGTCTTGGGCTATTTTTATGTAGTGACTTAGAGACTAATTCTTTTCCCGTTCCAGATTCACCTTGTATTAGAACAGTGGCATTAGTATTGGCAAGCTTGCCAATTGATCTAAAGACAATTTGCATTGAGGGTGCTGAGCCGATAATTTCTGCTTTAGGAATCCTTTTTGGCTTGGCATCATTATGCTCTTCGAGGGCTTTTTGGATTGTAATAACAGCTTCCTCAAGATCAAATGGCTTTGGAATATATTCAAAAGCACCACCTCCATATGAATCAATAGCAGCTTGCATATCGGTAAAAGCGGTCATGATAATTACTGGTAATTTTTCATAATTATTTTTTACATGTTTTAGAAGATCATAACCATGCATACCAGGCATTTTTATATCCGAGATAATTAAATCTGGTTTCTCTGTATTTAAAGCATCAATTAATGATTCGCCACTAGAAAATGTTTTAATCTCAAAACCAGCACTCTTAAGACCTTCTTCAAGCACTAAACGAATAGCCTCGTCGTCATCTGCTATCCATATTTTAGGCACTTTGAGCTCCATTAATATTGTTATTAGATATAGGTATTAAAATTGAAAATATTGTTTGTTTATCTTTACGATCAAACGATATTGCTCCACCATGAATTCTCACGATATCTTGAGAAATAGATAGCCCAATTCCTGAGCCATTTTCTTTGCCAGATATCATCGGGAAGAAAATTTGATCTTCAATCTCTGAGCTCACTCCAGGCCCGTTATCTTTAATGATAATTTCAGCTAGAGTGTTATGAACTGTTCCATTGATTGGTTGTCGGTATGAAATTTTAGTTTGGATTTGTAGACATGGTTTCTCTGCAAAATTCGTGCAGGCATGAACTGCATTCTGAGTAATATTAATTAAGGCCTGAATAAATAAATTTTTGTCGCCGTAAATTTCAGGAATACTTGGATCGTAGTCCCTCTCAATGATTAAGTTATCTTGAGATTCAGCATTGCTTAAAGCTAAAACTCTCTGCAGAGCTTCATGAAGATTAAAATATTCAAAAGTTGGTTTTTTTGCTGGAGTTAATATTCTGGTTACAATCTCATTTAGCCTATCAGTTTCTTCCTCAATAATTTTTAAAAACTTTTTTGAGAAATCATCTTCATATTTTGATTTTAAAATTTGGGCGCTTCCTTTAATACCTGACAAAGGATTTTTAACTTCATGAGCAAGAGTTCTAGCTAAACCTGCCGCTATTTTTTGTGTTGAAAAACTTCTAGTTGAATCAATAATTTTATTGAGATTATCAATGTTGACAGCTTCAATAAATACAAGGTTCTTTTTGTCTGAAAAAGTTATAGTAAGATCAATTGTTCTTGCTTCCCCTGACTTATGAACAATTTCAAAGTCTCTTTTTGTAACCGATCCATTATTNTTTTTAGTTTTTCGAAGAATCTGATTGATTTGATCTCCAGTTCGTTCGTCTAGTATTGATAAAATTGTTTTACCTTTCAGTTTAGAGGAATCGCCAGTCCAATGTGCAGCTTTTGCAGCTTCATTCATCCATACTAAATTGAAACTATCTCCATCTAAGATAATGATTTCGGTATTTAAGTTGTCAAATGCTTGGAAATTTGAAAAATCCATACTACCTAAAAAAATAAAGCCCCCCTGGAGAGGAGGGCTTCTGATCTATCTTTGTATAAGAATTACTCAATTTTTAATTTATTTTGTAAGAGTCCCAACAATGTGAGCTAGGATCTTGTAAGGATCTGCATTTGAAGCTGGTCTTCTGTCTTCTAAGTAACCATTCCAGTTATGCTCAACAGTGTATACTGGTATTCTGATACTAGCTCCTCGATCGCTTACTCCATATGAGAATGTATCGATGCTTTGAGTTTCATGAAGACCAGTTAATCTCATATCGTTATCAGAGCCATAAGCTGCAATTCCATCTTCATGAACCTCTCCGAGCTTGTCACACATTGAAGAGAATAGTTCCTCTGTACCATTTGATCTCATTTCTTCGTTTGAAAAATTAGTATGCATTCCTGAGCCATTCCAGTCTCCTGTTTTTGGTTTGGGATGAATATTTACTCCAACTCCATACTCTTCAGCAATCTTATAAAGCAGATATCTGCTTACCCATAGGTCGTCAGCAGCTTTAATGCCTTCACCAAAGCACTGATATTCCCATTGTCCAAGAGCAACTTCAGCATTTGTTCCTGTTAATTTAATTCCAAGATCAAGGCATGCTTGCAAATGATGATCTGACACTTCCCTACCAACAACATTTCCAGCACCAACTCCGCAATAATAATCACCTTGCGCTCTTGGCTCACCATTTTCCCAACCTAGTGGCTCTCCAGTTTCTGGATCAGTAAAAAAGTATTCTTGCTCAAATCCAAACCACCATTCATCAGTTACCACATCAGCTGCAGCAGCTCTAAAATTTGTTGGGTGGGTGGTATGGTCAGCTGATTGTACCTGTGTCATTACAATGTCATGACCGTGAGGATTTTCATATGTTTGAACAGGCAGCAGCAAACAATCTGAGCTTCCACCTTCAGCTTGTTGAGTCGATGATCCATCAAAAGACCAATCTGGTGGTGTGTCTGCATCAGTAGCTTTTACTTTACTTCTCATTGATGGCTCAGGCTGATAGCCGTCAAGCCAAATGTATTCGTATGTTTTATATTTTGACATTCTCTTTCTCCTAAAAATATATTGAGTTTTTATACATTTATNTAATATGCAATCTTAATGCCAATATATATGCACTTAAATTGTGCAATNTATGATCAATTTTAGTTCAATTTGATTCAAATTGCACTATATCAGTGCATATTTAAAAATAATTTTATCTTAGGAAAGTAGTTTTCGAAGCCTTCGAATGAGTGATTGCCACCAAATTTAATCTCAATTTGGCTTCCAGCAAAATATCTAATTGCAAGCTTGTAATCCAACACCTCATCACCCGACTGAATCAAAGTCATAAAATTATCCGGTCTTTTTAAAACTTTAATTTTTTTACTCATCTCATTCAGCAAATTTAGATGGTCTTTATTAATATCAAATTTTTCACCTGTTGAGTAATTTTGATTTTCTCCAAGATACTCCGACATATCTATTGGTGGAACCGCCGGATTAATGTTTACGCAAAGAAGTTTATATTTGTCTGAAAAATATGTGGCATAGAATCCGCCTAAAGAACTTCCAATGATGGATGATGGAGATTCTGATTCTATTATTTTATCAATTTGATGATATGCATTTTCAATATCGTTATCTAAATCAGGAATTAAAATTTGAGTTGAACTAGTATTGTTTTTAACGAATGAGGCAATTAAATTTGCTTTTGTTGAATCGGCTGCAGAAGCAAACCCATGAAGATATAAAATTTTAGTCATTCAAAAAATTGATTTCTTTTACTCAGATTACTTCATTGAATGGGTCAATTAAGTTTGCTTTTTTAAAATCATCTACTGGAAAAAATTTAAAAATATATAAAATTTTACTCATTCAAGAAATTAATTTCTTTTGCTTCGACCGCTCCGTTTGTAAAAATATTTTCTAGCCATTCAGTTAGAATTCTATTTTGTTGATATTTTTCATCTAGCGATTGACTAAATTGGGGTGGAGAAAAAAATGGAACTGGCTTTTCCTGCTGATAAGAAATTACCTCTGCTAATTTTGCATCGATGTAGATATTTATTCTCAATAGAAAATTAACCAAAGCAAGATCATTATTTTTAAATTTTGCCTCTATTGAAAGAGTATGAGGCGTTCTTGAAATTACAATGAATTCAGCCAGGCTTTTTTTGTCATTATTAAGAATTTCAAAAGTATAACTATCATTCTTGAAGTTACAGAGGATTTTCTTCAATCTAGAATAATTAGCACCGCAGGTTGTGAGGTGATCTTTAGTTTTTAAAACTTTATACATTCATCTAATTTTATAATCTTTGTTAAAAGGTGTATAGGATTTGCATGCTTCAATATAATTTTCTATTTGTATTTTTTCTGATTTACAAAAATCACTTACTGCTTGCCCAAAATCCTCTTTTAAAAAATAATGGAAAGACGAATTTACGTGTGGCTGAAATCCTCTCCTTATTTTATGTTCCCCTTGAACCCCCGGATCAAAATATTTGAGATTATTATCAATACAATATTCAATCCCTTGATAGAAACAGCATTCAAAGTGTAGGTTTTTTATTTTTTTTGTTGCTCCCCAATGTCTTCCGTATAGTGTATTCTCTCCCTCGAAACAAAGAGATGCACCAATTGGCTCTCCTTCAAGTTCAGCAAAGAAAATAACTGGTTTAACGCACTGATTTGCGGTATTTATTATTTTAAAAAATTCTCTATTTAGATATGGATTCTGAGCTCTTTCAAAGTATGTTTTTTGATAAAATACATAAAATAAATCCCAATCTTCTTTGGTGATTTCATCATGTCTTTTGCAATAAATTTTAATGCCTAGTTTATTGATACTATTTCTTTCTTTGCGAATAGTAGCTCTTTGACGAGATGTAAAAACTGATAAGAAATTGTCAAAGTCACAAAAATTATCATTGATCCAAGTAAATCTGTAATTCAATCTCTCAATAAAATTCTTATCACGTAAAACAGTCTTGCAGTCTTCGTTTGGAAAAAGAATATGCCAAGATTCAATTTGCTCCATTTCCATTTTTCTTATACCTGCATCAATAAGATTAAATTTATTTTTTTTATTTTTAGCTAGAATTCTATCTCCTTCACATGGAGTGAAAGGAATTGCTGTTAATAATTTAGGATAATAACTTCTACCCGCTCTTTGCAATGCATTTGCCCATTGGTGATCGAAAATGAATTCACCATAACTATTAAATTTTTTATATAGCGGCATAAAACTTATTAATTTTTGATTTTCAATTTCCCCAAGATGATCTGGAATCCATCCAGACGTTTCTGAAGCAGATCCACTTTCTTCCATTGCCCTTAAGTAAGCAAAATCTTCAAAAGGATTATTTGCCTTAATTGAATAAGATTTTTCTTCTAGATTAATTTTTTTAATTTCAGACTTCATGAAATCAGATGATAAGAAAACAAAATACTGAAAGTATTAATAAATAAAGAGATGCAAAGTGATTATTTTTAAATGCAATTAAATATTTCTTTTGTTTGGCAAGACGATGTTGATAAAAATAAAATCCACATAAAAAAATTGTTCCTATGAACCATATAAATTTTAGTTCAGCTTGCCATCCGACCATGAGTAGTAAACAAATTGCAAGGAATTGAAAGATTGCAACAATTTTTAAAGTATTTGATCCCCACCATAATGGCGTCGAATTGATGCCTAATTTTTTATCATCATCTTTGTCAGATAATCCATAAAGAGTATCAAATGCAATAGTCATTGCAGCAATTGCAAGGTAAAGCAAAATCATAGTTGAATTATTTAATTCGTTTGTCATTGCATAAACTATGATTGTGGGATTAAAAGTTAGACCAAGAAAAATTTGAGGTCCAATAAAAAATCTCTTTGTGAGAGGATAAACAACTATCATGAACGCAAAACAAATACTTATCAAAATGGTATTTGTGTTAGTTAGACTGAGTAAAATTAAGCTTAATACTCCAAGTATTATAAAAAGAGCCCAACTTTCAAATATTGAAACTTTTTTGCTCGGAATTGGTCTTAGTTTTGTTCTTTCTACACCGCCATCCAGGTCCTTATCCCAAATATCGTTAATGACGCAACCCGCTGATCTNACTAAGATAGCTCCTANNAACACTATTAAAAAATCAGAAATTTTGAAATTGCCGCCAGTGCTTATNACTAAAGCTAGTAATGCAGGCCAAAGTAAAAGATATATCCCAATTGGCTTATCTAGTCTCATCAATTCAAATAGGGCAACTGCTTTATTCATGGAGATAAGAAAACCTCCATAACACTCAATGGATAGCTACGAACTAGGTAATGNGTTCTTCTTCCCCAAACAATATTGTTATCAGCCATTTTAAATTCCGCAAATTCACGTTTGGTTTTAACAAATAACTTGCTTTGAAAAAGTAAATCGCCAAGTGGTTTTGATCCGATTGATCCTAATCCAGGATAACCTTTTGAAGATGTAAGATTTGGTATGATGCTTCTAGCGTAAACCAGGGGCAATAAATTTCCATAAAGCAGTACTTCCCTAATACGCACTTCTTCAGGAGACATTTTAAGAGCTGCGTATTCATCTTCTTCAGCTGAACCTATATCATCTTGTAAAATTTCAAGTTTGAATTCGGCATTAGCTGAGATTTTTTTTGTAATTGAATTTTCTTCATGCAACCAATCAAGGATTTTTTGATCTCTCAAACAGTGTTTTAATTCTTCGGCATTTAGCCATTTATTATTTCTTGTAAGTTGCATTAATTAGATCTTCAAAATCTGATATTATAGCCTGCTTAATTTTCATTAAATGAGACTTTTTAATACTGATTATCTAAGAGAGAAGAAATGAAATACAAAAAATGGGAATGCATTGTATGTGGACTGATCTATGATGAAGAGCTAGGTTGGCCTGATGACGGTATTGAACCAGGAACTGCATGGGATGACGTTCCTGATGATTGGTTATGTCCTGACTGTGGAGTGGGCAAAGAAGATTTTGAAATGATTGAAATTGAATGATTGATACTCCAAAAAACTTAACAAAAAATATACTTATTGGTNTGATTCTAGGTTTCGTTGCTGGCTCCTTTCTTTTTTACACAGATTTTTTACCAAGTCAGATTGATGATTTTATAGAAAANTATGTCTTTAATCTTGGAGGAGATATTTTTATGAATCTCCTAAAGTTNCTAGTTGTGCCATTAGTTTTCTTTTCTTTGGTATCGGGCATTTCATCTTTAGGGAGTTCACAATCTTTAGGCAAATTAACATTTAAAACAGTTGGATTTTATTTATTAACAACTGGTATAGCTGTATCTTTAGCCCTAATCGCAGGTTCGTTTTTTCAACCTGGTTCCAATTATGCTTCTGATTTACCAATGGCAGCACCAAGCTCTTTGCCTCAGGGTCAAGGTATCTACTCAACTATTGTAGGAATTTTCCCCTCAAACATCATTCAAGCCATGGCAGAAAATCAAATGCTAGCAATAGTTTTCTTTAGTATTATATTTGGCCTTGCTTTGAATAAGACTAATCATTTAACGGGCAAT
>JGI24820J26691_1000518_pt1 | contig 11660 bp, 10 predicted proteins | sample METZYME_5_50m_FD_26691 | JGI IMG/M metagenome (IMG submission 26691) | reverse complement strand
GTAATTATACGCGACAGTGCGTCGGTGGCAAAAGGTCAAACAGGCCGCCAAGTTTATGCGAAGTTAACTAAATCAGTGGGCTTTAAACCCGGTGATTTTGTNGCGGTCAAAGTCNAAGAGCCTACTTTNAATTGGGTGGTTAAATTACCGTCAACCGCGCTTGATGCAAGTAACAACGTGTTACTTTTGGGCGAGGGGGAACGTTTGGAAGAAGCTCAGGTTAAATTAATGAGACGGCAAGGTAATGAAGTTATTGTTCGTAGCCGAGACTTAAGCGGCAAAGAGATTGTTGCTCAGCGGACGCCAGTTTTGGGTGCGGGAATTAAAGTAAAAGCGATACGTTCGGGTGAAGAAAATAAGGTGGCTGAAGTAGAAATGCTAGAGCTCACGGAGGAGCGGAGAGCTAAGCTTATTTCTGCCATAGAAACTAATGGGTATATTCCAAAGACTGTTAAAGAAAGGATAATTGGCCAACTTACGCAACCAAAAGTTCCAGCTGATGTAGTTGCGCGTATCGAAAGTAGAATGGGAGGCTAGACATAAGATATGGTACGTGATCTACCCATTGGAGCGGGCGGCCTTCTTTCATATTTTACCCGTCACAAAACAGTGGCTAACTTACTCTAGTAGTCTTAGTAGTTTCTGGATTGTTTACTTTGCCAAACATGCGGGCACAGTTTTTTCCTGATGTAATAGTAGATGATATTTCTATTGGTGTCAGATGGAATGGAGCGGGTGCAGAAGATGTAGATGCTGGTATCGTTCAGCTGCTTGAACCAGTGCTTCTGNGNATAGAGGGTGTTACAGATGCATCCAGTTTATCTAGAGANGGCTCAGCGAANATAAAATTAGAGTTNGAGCCGGGCTGGGANATGGCAAGGGCAGAGGCTGATGTCGAGACAGCAATGGATCAGGTTTCAACACTCCCGTCAGACTCTGATGACCCTACTATTATCCGCGGCAACTGGCGCGATAGAGTCGCGAACGTTATTATCACTGGTCCAGTAGACGTCGATCAATTAGGATTGTATGCAGATGAGCTAACGTCTAGGTTATTTGATCAGGGTGTAACTCGAACAACAATTCAAGGTTACGTTGCTCCCGAAGTCCTAGTAGAAGTGCCGTCGTCCAACCTCATTTTTTATAAAATCTCTATGAAAGAGATTGCAATGGTGATTTCTCAAGAGGTCGACACAAGTCCTGCTGGAGATGTAACCGGTGCAAATGCACGCGTTAGAACTGGTGTGGAAAAACGAAGTGCAACTGCGGTTGGTAATATAGTTCTCCGTTTAAATTCAGACGGCTCTACCTTGCTGCTGTCCGATGTTGCTACTGTTAAGATGAGTGGGATTGATCGAGAAAGGTCTTACTTTGTGGGAAGTAAGCCCGCGATTGGTATTCGTATTGATCGCTCCCAAGAGGGTGATGCGATTGACATCCAGCATACTGTCGAGACAGTCGCTCAAAAGTTTCAAGAGACCCTACCTTTAGGGACGACCGTTGATCTAATTAGGACGCGCGCTGACTATATCTCCGGGCGCCTTAAAATGCTTCTTGAAAATGGTTTAACTGGTTTAGGCTTAGTGGTCTTGCTCCTGTTCTTATTTCTTAATGCTCGAACAGCATTCTGGGTAGCTGCAGGTATTCCAACGGCGATGCTAGCAGCAATTACAGTAATGTATTTCGCTGGTATCACGATTAATATGATATCACTCTTTGCATTGATAATAACGTTGGGCATCGTTGTCGACGATGCGATAGTGGTTGGTGAGCATGCTGACCAACGAGCTCGTATGGGGTTAGAGCCTTATGAAGCCGCTGAAAGTGCTGCGAAGCGAATGGCATTACCGGTTTTTGCCGCAACTTTAACCACAATTATTGCGTTTTTTGGTTTAGTAGTTATCGGAGGGAGGTTTGGCGACTTAATTGCAGATATTCCGTTTACCGTCGTCGCGGTGCTAGCTGCTTCCCTCGTCGAATGTTTTTTAATTTTACCAAATCATATGGCACAATCCCTTAAACATGTAGGTAATTCTTATTGGTATGACTGGCCCTCCCGAGTTGTAAACCGTGGTTTTGAATGGTTTAGAGAAACGGTTTTTGGACCTTTTACTCGGATAGTAATTTCGTCGAGGTATGTCGTATTGGCAGGTGCAATTGCTATCTTAGCATCTCAGGTAACTATGGTTATCTCAGGCAAAGTAAATTGGCGCTTTTTCAATGCACCAGAGCAATCATCTGTAACAGGTAATTTTGCAATGGTTGATACGGCGACACGTGCAGATACATTTGCTATGATGAAGACCCTCCAGCAGACCGTAGAAGTACTTGCAAAGGAGTATGAAGAGAAACATGGTAAGAACCCTGTAAAATACCTGCTAGCTGAGGTCGGTGGAAACTCAGGTCGGGGATTATCTGGTACTGAAAATAAATCAAAAGATCTCCTGGGCGGTATTGGTATTGAGTTGATTGACGCAGACCTGAGGCCATATTCTAGTTTTGCTTTTGTAGCAGAATTACGTGAGCGCGTTCCTCGTACCGCTCTGCTAGAGCAAATTTCTTTCAGAGGGTGGAGAGCAGGCCCCGGAGCTGACGCCTTAGATATTCAATTGTTTGGATCATCATCAAAGGTTTTAAAGGAAGCTTCTGAGGATTTAAAAAATGAACTTAATAAATATCCTATTCTATCCGGGCTGGAAGATAATTTAGCATATGACAAAGATGATTTAATTCTTCAATTAACTCCTCAGGGTCAAGCTATTGGCTTCACGATTGATGGTTTAGGAACAGTTCTCAGGAATCGTCTGAATGGAATAGAGGCAGCGACTTATCCTTTAGGACCCCGCAGCGCGTCGATTAGCGTGAAGTTACCAGAGGGAGAGCTGACTTCGGATTTCTTGGATAGAATGCTGCTTAGAGCGTCTGATGGATCTTATGTCCCTTTGGTTGATTTAGTCAGTGTCGATCGGCAGGCAGGCTTTTCTACAGTCCGACGTGAAAATGGGATTAGAATTGTTTCTGTAACGGGAGATATATCTGAAGATGATCCAAAGGCTGCGCAGCAGGTGATGGAGACTTTAGAGTCTGAAATTTTGCCTAATTTGGCTTCGAAATATCAAGTTGAGTGGCAGCTTGCAGGTCTTTCTGAACAGGAGGATAGATTCTTAAATGAGGCGCGTATTGGGTTAATTACCTGTCTTATTGGGATCTATTTAGTGTTGACTTGGGTTTTTGCGAGTTGGACAAGGCCTCTTGTGGTCATGGCAGTAATACCATTTGGATTAATAGGAGCAATTTGGGGACATTATGTGTGGGAAGTCCCACTTTCGATGTTTTCAGTGGTTGGTTTACTTGGCATGACGGGAATAATTATTAACGACTCCATTGTGTTAATAACGAGTATTGACGAGTACGCCCGTGATCGTGGGATTGTACCCTCTATTGTTGATGCCGTTAAAGATAGACTAAGGCCAGTAGTTCTTACCACGCTAACAACTGTATTTGGGTTAGCTCCATTGCTTTACGAAAACTCGTCACAGGCACAATTTTTGAGGCCTACAGTGATCACCTTAGTGTATGGTTTGGGTTTTGGGATGTTTTTGGTGCTTCTGGTAATTCCTTCACTAGTTGCGATGCAAGGGGATCTAAAAAGGTTTTTCGTGGCTTTCCGCCAAGGTTTGAAATTTCGAAATTTTCGTATTCGCATTAGCTTCTATACTGCAGCGTTATTTATAGTCGCATGGCTAGTCTTAACAGTAGTTTCCCAAATTCTACTTGGGAAATCATTTGTGGATTTATCGCTGCTTGGCATTTCAGCTTTTAATAGCGGAGGTATGTCTTCTGCGTTCATGCTGTATCTACTTGGTGTTCTATTCATCCTTTTTGTATTTTATGCGGTAAATGTTTTGACTTCTATTAGATCGTCGAGACAAAAAGCCTAACCAGAACATCCAACGAATTCGAGTGATTGATTAGACCCAATAATTGTGGTCCTTATTTTATCTCTCGATAATACTTTAGGGAGCTCCTGCTTAAGATCCTTCTCCGTCGAGACCACAATGCGATCATTAAAAGTGTATGATTTTTTTGAGTTTATAAAAAACACAGAACTCCCCACCTCGATCACAAAAAGCTCAATGTTTTCTAGTCCACTGTTAACACTCTTTTGATTAAATTTTAGGGTTAGTTCATCGTTACGTATTACGCACTGAGGAAGTTGGACGCCTGTCTCATTGGATTTAATTGGTGCGGATAATATAGCACCTAAAATCTTATGATTGTCTTGGTTTTGACCGATGACTACAGAATGAGAAATGTCAAACGCATATGGAATGCAAACATCCTCACATATTCCAATATAGGCCTCTATTTCCAATTTAATAGGTTTCGAATTATCAATTGGCGTTATTTTGATGGGAAGAGTTACACCGTCTTTGTAACCAATAGACCATAAACTGGGGTCACCAAATATAATGGGCGTGGGCCATATGATTTCAGCACTTTTGATATTTTCAGATTTATTAAAGTTGAATATGGGTTTTAAGCCAATCTTCCCTGGTAAACGCCAATAAGTTTTCCAGTTTTTTTCTAAATTAATTTCTAAACCAAAAATAGGCTTTTGATCTTTTAATATCAAACCATCTGTAATTTTCGCGCTTACGAACCCATTTGAATGTGCAACTAGCGAGCTTGAAATCAGTAAACCTAGGATAAGTGTTGGTAATTTTAATAATGCCATAGAAATGGGCTGAAAAATTCGAATTGGTAAATGAAGCTTTAATATATATAATATTATTCGGAAACTCTTTCTGGATTGATCAATCATTTATAGCCGCTCTTATCAAACGGTCATTAATAGCTAGACCTATTCCCTCGTTTGGAATTGGGCTTACCGAAATTGTCTTGGTATCAAAACTATCTAAGATGTGAAGAAAGTTGAAAAGGTTTTGAGCAGCTTCAATTAAACTTTGGTCTAAAGACAGATTTAAATCACATTCAACATTTCCAAATCCCAACTTTTTTTCTCCTTGCCTCCAATCTATTGCATTAAGACGCAGATTGGCATTTGGACAATAGTGGGACTTCAATTGGCCTGGTGCAGTAACTGGACCTGCTTCATCATAATGTGTAATTTCCAAACCCAGTGCACTCGAAATAGCTTCAGGTGTTATAAAGCCGGTTCGTAGAATTGTAGGCTTGGGTTTAAACGTTACAATTGTGCTTTCAACACCAACTGTCGAGTTTCCAGCATCAACAATTGCATCTATTTTTTGATCTAGATTTCTCAAAACATGATTAGCGGATGTTGAGCTTATCTTACCAGAAAGGTTTGCTGACGGCGCCGCTAAAGGCTTTTTCAATTGATCTAGAATTTTTAAAGTCACGGGATGACTTGGCATTCTTACAGCGACGGATGGAAGATTTGCACAGGCTGTTTTTGCGATTTTACAATTTTTCTTAGAAGGTAAGACAATAGTAAGTGGGCCGGGCCAAAATTTTTCTGCAAGAGCTTCAGCAGCCTTGTTCCATTGAGCATATTCCTTTGCCATTTTAGTATTTTTTACATGAATGATTAAAGGATTGTATGCAGGTCTCCCTTTTGCTTTAAATATTTTTGAAACTGCCTCTTCATTGGTTGCGTCCGCTGCCAGACCGTAGACTGTCTCAGTAGGAATCGCGACAAGACCACCGAGCCGTAGAATTTCTACGGCTTTTTCTATTTCCTCCCAACTCGTTCCAAGATTTTTCGTTTTCACGAATTGCTCCCTTTTGACGTTGCGTCCCTCTTGATCCAATCCTAGAATTCTTACACGGCTTATACTATACCCTCACTCTTGTTAGCGATGAATCAATCACGAGGTTCCCTATGCCAACGCGCGCTCCTGTTTCTGAATTTGAATTTATTCTAGATCACATTATTGATTATGAACAAATCATTAAAACATCAAGGTTCAAAGACACAAGTNCGGAATTGGTATCTCAAATTCTGAGTGAGGCGGCTCGCATGTGCGATGATGTTTTGTCNCCTTTAAACAGGGTGGGCGATTTGCACCCAGCAATTTTAAGCAATGGTGTTGTTAAAACCTCGCCTGGTTTTGGTGACGGATATCATGCTGTAGCTGAAGGGGGNTGGATTTCTACTTCAGCATCTCCAGAGTTTGGTGGTATGGGATTGCCGCAAACGGTGACGGCTTGCGTAAACGAGATGATGGCTGCGGCTTGCCTTTCCTTGCAGTTAAATCCCTTGATGACACAAGGACAGATTGAAGCAATTGAAAACCATGCTAATGATGAGATCAAGTCGTTATACTTGCCAAAACTTATTTCAGGTGAGTGGTGTGGTACTATGAATTTAACAGAGCCACATGCAGGTTCTGATGTAGGGGCTTTGTCCACAAAAGCAGAGCCAAACGGAGATGGCTCCTACGCGATAACTGGACAGAAGATATACATTTCTTGGGCGGACAATGATTTTACAGAAAATGTAATTCACCTTGTTTTAGCAAGGCTTCCTGACTCAATCCCTGGTCCGAAAGGCATATCACTTTTTCTTGTTCCCAAAAAGCTTCCAGATATAAATGGTAAAGCTGGGGTNNCCAATAAATTAAAAGTTGTAAGTCTGGAACACAAGATGGGGCTCCATGGAAGCCCAACTGCGGTCATGCAGTATGAAGGTGCTACTGGCTGGCTTATTGGACAGCCAAACGACGGATTGCGCGCAATGTTTACTATGATGAACAACGCACGGTTGGGTGTTGGGGGTCAGGGTATTGGCGTTGCTGAAGCAGCTTTTCAGCACGCCACAGATTATGCATTGAACCGAAAGCAAGGTAAGGCAACTATTCCCAATGCACATGGCACAATTATTGATCACGCGGATGTTCGGCGCATGTTAATTTCAATGCGTGCGGATATTTTTGCTTCTCGGTCACTTGAATTAGAAAATGCAAAAGCAATCGATATGGCAAACGCAACGGGCGAAACAGAGTGGGTNAANCGNGCTGCNTTTTTAACTCCTATCACTAAAGTTTTTGGTACTGAGATTGGTGTTAATATATCTTATCTCGGAGTTCAGATTCACGGTGGCATGGGCTTCATTGAAGAAACTGGCGCAGCACAATTCAGCCGAGATGTCAGAGTAACTGCTATTTATGAAGGAACAAATGGGATCCAAGCTCTGGATTTAGTTGGCAGGAAAATGATGGATAATGGTGAAACAGCATATGCAATTATTAACGAAATAAAAGAATACATTGATAATTTATCAATAATCAAAAGAGACCTAGCTGAACTTGTCGCTGTTGCTAATGAAACACTTCGTGAAACCGTTGGCTACTTTATATCGAGGAAAGATGTATCAGATCGTTTCGGTGGAGCTATGCCTTTTCTAATGGGATATGCTAGGGTTTTAGGTGGGTTTTATCATCTAAAAGCGGCAGTTGCAGAGGGAGGTACTGGATCTCGGACTAAATTAGCTGAATTCTATATTCGTAGAATACTGCCAGAGGCAATGTCTTTTCTGGCTGCTGCAAGAAGTAATTCCGAAGAAATTTATAATCTTTCTGTAGATGAGTTAGTTGGGTCATGAAGTGACCGTTCACTATCCCTGGGATGCTGCTCCTGAATTTGCTCAACCTTTAAAAGTTGCTGATGGAATTTTCTGGTTTCGGGTGCCTCTACCGATGCCCCTCGATCACGTAAACGTATACGTGCTTGAAGATAACAATGGATGGACCGTTGTTGATACAGGTCTGTCGACAAAAAAAACAAAAGAAATGTGGCAAAGAATTTTTTCTGGTCCGTTGGCCGGTAAAAAAGTTCATAGATTAATTGTCACGCACCATCATCCAGATCATGTGGGTTTGGCTGGGTGGTTTCAAAAAGAATATGGTGTAGCGCTATGGATGACGCGCACAGCCTGGCTGACCGCCCGTATGCTATGCTTAGATGAGCAAAAGATACCCCCACCTGAAACGATAGAGTTCTGGCGTAAAGCAGGGATGCGCTCAGATATTATCGAGGAGCGCCAGGGTGGAAAACCGTTTAATTTTGCTGATGCCGTATCTGCTTTACCACTTGGGTTTCGGCGCATTTTGGATAATGAAGAGATAAAGATAGGAGATAGGATTTGGAAGGTGAGGGTTGGAAATGGTCACGCGCCTGAGCATGCCACCCTTTGGTCCAAAGCTGATGATATCGTAATTGCTGGGGATCAGATTATTTCATCTATAAGTCCTAATTTAGGTGTTTATGCAACAGAACCCAACGCTAATCCCGTAAAGGAGTGGATTGACAGTTGTCATAAGTTGAGTGCGTTTGCCACGGACGATCAGCTTACTTTGTCTGGTCATAAGCTGCCATTTACTGGGTTAAAATTCCGCTTAAATCAAATGGTTGAAAATCATGAACTTGCACTTGATCGCCTCATTGATTTCTTAGAAAAGCCACATACTGCTGAAGAGTGCTTCAGTGTTTTGTTTGGCAAAAGCATTCAAAAGTCGGAATATGGTTTGGCGTTAGTGGAGGCAGTTGCACATGTTAATTACCTTCATTTAGAAGGGAAGATAACTAGACGCGTAGACAAAAACGGTGCCTACAGATACCAAAGATTATGATAAATTGTGGCAATTTTCATCTAACTTACGGGTGACAACTAGTTTAAAGTTCGTTAAAAATACTCTTGTATTGGAAGGGATGTAAAATGGCTCAAGAACACAAACATGGCGCAATGGACACTGAAGTGCAGGAAAAAACATTTGCTGGGTTCATAAATTGGACCACTAAGACAGTGATTATTTGCATTTTAGCCCTTGTTTTTATAGCTTTAGTTAATGGATAGAAATTTAAGCTTCTCTTACCACAGGAAATAAGTACTCTTGCTACCATTTATGGTGCTTTCGGTTTTATCTATCTTCGTCTAACTGCGTATATACAAAATCGATTTTATTGTGAGTTATAAAAGATATGCTCATAAAAAAAACATCATAACCTAGTTTATAAACAGAGTTTTGATCAATTGGACAGTTTGGTTTGACAAAAAAAGATTTACTCCAAGGATATATGATCGCGCCCAATCCAGATGGTATGAATTTAACCAAAACCGTTGAAGGTCTAGACCATTTTGGAAATACCGTTGTTAGTCAGGTTATTGAGGAAAAGCCACTAACAATTTATCTAAATAGCCAAGAAATTGTAACGGCGATGACAATAGGCGATTACCCTGAGTACTTGGCAGTGGGGTTTCTAAGAAACCAAGGAATGCTCGACGGATTAAACACTGTATCATCTGTGGATTATGACGAGGACCTATCAGTGGTTGTTGTCCGAACCAAAACAGAAACTAGTTTTGAGGACAAGTTAAAGAAAAAAACGAGAACCAGTGGTTGTGCTGTAGGAACAGTCTTTGGCGATATGATGGAAGGTTTGGAAGGTCTGAAACTTCCCGCAAGCTCTCTTCGTATTTCCTGGCTTTACGATTTGTCCAATAAAATAAATCAGACGCCGTCTCTTTATCTGGCTGCTGGTGCAATACATGGCACCGTTTTGTGCAAGCAAAATCAAGCCTTAGTCTACATGGAGGATGTTGGCAGGCACAACGCCGTTGATAAAATTGCAGGATGGATGGCGTCCAATGATGTTAGTGGTAGTGATAAGATACTTTATACAACTGGAAGATTAACATCGGAGATGGTGATTAAAACTGCACAAATGGGCATACCAATCTTAGTATCTCGCTCGGGATTTACGGCATGGGGTGTTGAAATTGCTGATAAGGTTGGTTTGACGCTAATTGGTCGAATGAGAGGTCAAAGATTTACTTGTTTGGCGGGATCTAATCGTCTTATTTGGGATGTTGGTGACGAGAACGGTGATGACGACTAGGCCGCCTTCAGTCATTTTAGCTGGCGGCCTCGCACGTCGCATGGGTGGGGGACATAAGTCGATGCTAAAGATCGACGGAGTGCCGATGTTAGATCATGTGATCCAGCGGTTAAAGCCGCAAGTTTCTCAAATTGCGCTCAATGTAAATGGCGATGCTTCTAAGTTTTCTGGCTATAATCTACCTACTTTTGCAGATACTATACCAGGCTTCTTAGGCCCTTTAGCTGGTATTTTGTCTGGGTTGCGCTGGGCTCAGAATTTAAACGCAGATTGTTTAATTTCAGTAGCAGCTGACACTCCTTTCTTTCCGGAAAACTTAGTTGAAAAGTTAGCAATAATACTGCCGATATGAATGAGCCCCTCGCTTTGGCTTTTACAAGAGATGAAAAAGGTAAAGTCCTTAGACACCCCACTTTTGGTATTTGGCCGGTATCACTTGCTGATAACCTAGAGAATGCTCTTCTAAAAGGGTTGAGAAAAATTGTCCTTTGGGTTGATCAAAATGATGGTAGAGGTGTTGAATTTGATCAATGTCTCTTTGATCCATTCTTCAATGTAAACTCGCCTGACGATTTAGCAGAGGCAGAGCGACTTATTGGAATGACAAAATGAAAATATTTGGCGTAACAGGTTGGAAAAATTCTGGGAAAACAGGACTTGTCGAGAGACTGGTAGCTGAGTTTATATATCGAGGGTTGAGTGTATCGACTGTGAAGCATGCACATCATACTTTTGATGTTGATCATCCTGGAAGAGATAGTTACCGCCATAGGGTCGCTGGAGCAAAAGAAGTGCTACTTGTTTCCAAAAATAGATGGGCAATAATGCATGAATTGAGGGATGAAGATGAACCAAATCTAGCAGAAATATTAACAAAAATTGAGAAAGTTGATTTGGTTATAATTGAGGGGTTTAAACGAGACAGGCATCCAAAAATAGAAGCATTTCGAGAAGAAACGAAGACACCTGTCATTGCATTACAAGACGATACTATCGTTGCAGTAGCAGCTAGTTCATCCCTGACTGATCTTAGCATACCGGTGTTTGATTTAGATAGCACTTCGGAGATAGCAGATTTCATTTCAAACTTTTTAGATTTAAATGTTTGATCATGTATATGCTATAGACTGGTCAGCAAGCTCTCGGCCAAGTCCCAAAAAGCCATCTCCAGATTCCATTTTTATTGCTCAAAAAGACTTTGAAAATACAATATATCATCCAAAATATTTTAGGACCCGTATGTCGGCTTATGAATATTTGAGGGGTCAGCTTAAAGACAATATTGCACAAGGCAAGCGCCAGTTAGTTGGGTTTGACTTCTCATTTGGTTTTCCAACAGGTTTTTTATCAAGCTTGGTAGGAGCGCAGAATACGCGGTTCCTATGGAAGTGGTTCTTTGATGAGATACTAGATGATCATGAAAATTCAAATAATAGATTTTTAGTAGCGGACAAAATAAATTCACTATGTAATGGCATCGGCCCATTCTGGGGTTGTCCTGTAAATCTAAAGCTGCCAAATCTGCCGGCCAAAGGAACGGAATGTAAAGAGCATGATTTTCCAAAATTTCGCTTGTGCGAGCAATTCACCGCAGGCGCAACCTGTCTGGAAGCTCTATACTACCGGGGCGGTAGGCTCGCAGACTTTACTAGGTTTGCCATACTTACATCGTTTAGCAGTGGAATTTGGTAAGGAAATAGCTTTCTGGCCATTTGATAATGAAGCATTGTTGGCGAACAATAAAATTGTTGTCTGTGAGATTTATCCAAGTATGTTCT
>JGI24820J26691_1000517_pt1 | contig 11666 bp, 8 predicted proteins | sample METZYME_5_50m_FD_26691 | JGI IMG/M metagenome (IMG submission 26691) | reverse complement strand
CTTAGCATCTCTTGCTACCTTACAAATCAATTCATGCTTAGAAACTTGAAAAATACCCGTATTTGGGTCTTGATATACGGGCGCTTCATCGCGAAGTTTTTTGAAGAATGCATGAGGACAAGCCATCAATTCTGGGTCAAACATATTTATTTTCTCTAAATCGTCATCTAAAGGTTTTATAGCTTCGCTCATCAAAATAACTCCAATTTTTAACTTACAGTTATAACATATAAATCCTTTCAATATTTAATTACAAGAAATAAATAACAACATAAAATAAATGAAAATGTTGTAATTTTACAACAAAATATTTATATATATAAATCTTAAAAATAAATTGAATATTTATTCTTGACGAAATACATACAAATTGAGATGCTGAAACATAGAAATTATGGGTTTAAAATACTGATGTTTATGCATATCTTTTAAATTGTATAAGCATATTTTTTTATTGGGAGGTATTTATGAAAAAATTAGTTTCTTTTGTAATAGTTGGTTTATTTTCTTCTGTTTTTATTTCAGAAGTTGTTTTATCTCAAGAAAGTCCGACTGTTTCAAATCGTCAAATTGACGAAATTATTGTTACATCAAGAAAAACTGAGGAAAATATTCAAGAAGTTCCAGTCGCTGTTTATGCAGTTGATGAAAAAGCACTTGATGATTTTCGTCCTACAACTATGCGCGACTTAGACAGTTTAGCACCTAACTTACAGATTGGGATGAATACAGCTTCAGGTAACCAAGGAGCAATTTTTGTGAGAGGATGTGGTTATGCTGAAGTTGAAAAAACTCAAAACCCCCCTGTTGGTTTGATTGTTGATGGTTTATTTTTAGGCACAAATACTGGTACGCTTTTAGATGCTTTTGACTGGTCTAAAATTCAAGTTAATTCCGGTCCTCAAGGCGTTGTTTATGGAAAAAACACATCATGCGGTAATGTTGTTGTAGAGAGGAATAGACCTTCAGATGAATTTGAATTTGATACTGAAGTTTCTGCTGGTAATTACGATTCTTATGAACTTGGTGTGATATTAAATATTCCCCTTACAGATAAAGTTTCCTCAAGATGGAATTTTAGAAAACTAGCTCATGCTGGTTATTATGACAATTTAGCTACAGGTACTGATTCAGGGCAACTTGATATAGCTGCCGCAAGCGCAAGGTTCCTTATAGATGCGAATGAAAATACCGAAATTTATATTGTTACTGATTGGTACTATGATCGTGGTGATACAGCTCCCGTATCTTATTCAGGTAATCCATATGGTGTTGGTTGTGTTCCAAACTTTGGAGCGGGATTAGGCCTTGTTGGAGCAGCCGATAATGGGTGTAATAAAGCTCTTGGAGGGGTTACTGCAACTGAATTAAGTACTGCAGGTGCAGCAATTGGTATTACTCCGTTTGCTGGATTTGCTGGTCTAGAGCCATTTTTTAATCAGACTGAAGCTCTTCCTCCTCATGTAGTGAATTTAGATAATCCTGAGCAGTCAGATATGGATTTTGTAAGAGCAAGTATGGAAGTTGTATCTGATACTGAATTAGGTGAAGTGACTTATGCGGTTTCATATCTNCAATTAGACGATAATGTTCTTCAAGATTTTGACGCTACNCCAGGTTTTGCAAAAGGACAGGGTAATCCAGCGACATTAGGCGGACCATTGCATACTGCAAGGAATCAGCATTTCTCTCAATATTCACAAGAAATCAGAGTAACTAATGATCTTACAGACCAACTGAATTTAACTGCCGGAGTATTTTTATGGAAAGACTCAATCTTTCTTCAGCAACATTCAGGAGGTGTTGTACAAACATCAGGTCAAGATACTGAGTCATATGCCATATTTGCATTGCTGAGATATGATATTACTGACACAGTCTCCGTTTCAGGTGGTATTCGTTATATTGATGAGAAAAAAACCTTCCATACCCAATATAACCAAATAGTTGGACCTGGAACTTATGGCACTAAAGCTTGGTTTGACTCACCAGTGGTGCTTCCAAGATTCACTAAATCAGATTCTTGGGATGATTATATGGGCGAAGCAACCGTTGACTGGCAAGTAAATGAAGATAGTTTGTTATATGCTAGGTGGTCAAGAGGGTTTAGATCCGGAGGCTATTCAATGAGACAAGCTGCCTCAGAAACCTTAACACCAACAAAAGTCGCTGCTTTAAATGCACAGGGCTTTTCTCTTGTTCCTCAGGCTCATGCTACAGAAGGAGCGGATTATGGTAATTTTGATCCAGAGATAACAGAGTTATTTGAAATTGGTTCTAAAAATGTTCTTATGGATGGTGCGCTTCAGGTTAATGGAGCAATTTTCCAGACAACTACAGAAGGTTTCCAAGCTGCTAGTATTTTATCAACATCTGGAGCATATAGAGCAACTGATACTTATATCAATAACTACGGCGAAACTGAAATTAGTGGAGCAGAGGTATCAATACTTTGGTTACCACCTGTTGATGGTCTCACATTAAGATTACATTATGGTATTCTTGATCCAAAAGTTAATGAAGCTGTTGTTGACTCAGGTAGATTAGGCTTAGGTGGAGTACCAACTAAAGCTGGTAATTTGATTGATCTTGTAAATAGTGGAACACCTCCTCAACTTGGTAGAGTTCCTGAATATAGTTATGCTTTAACTGTGTTGTATGAACATGAGCTAGCAAATGGTGCATCTCTTAACACTAATGTTACATATCGTGGGGTTGACGATCAGAATCTTACAGTTTCATCTTTCCCTGATGTTGAACTAGGTTATGAGCTACTTGATGCAACTATAACTTATGATGCTGGTGATTGGTCCGTAGCTCTTATCGGAAGAAATCTTACTGATGAGGAATACAGAACACATTCATTGACTTCAGTTAGATTCCAAGGCTGGGGCGATCCCGCAACTTGGATGCTAGAACTTAGAAATTCTTGGTAAAAGTATTTCTATAAAAAAATTAAGGGGTGAAATATCTAATTTCACCCCTTTTTTGTATAAATGAAATTCAATTAATAATTTATGAATAGCCTAAAAGATAAAACAGTTATAGTTACCGGTGGCGGTAGAGGTATTGGAGCCACCACCTGTAAATTATTGGCTACAGAAGGAGCCAATGTAATTATTACTTGTAGAACTGAAGAACAAGGAATCTCTATTGAAGATGATATTTTATCGAAAAGTGGATCAGCAAAATACATTTCTCACGATGTAACAAAAGAAGAAAGCTGGCAAAATGTTATTAGGGAAACACTGAAAATATTCCCTCGAATAGATTCTGTTGTAAATAATGCTGGAAGTTATAATTATCAATCTATTTCAGACTGCTCACATGAAAGTTTTAAATCACTAATAAACACAAGTCTTGATGGATGNTTTTTAGGTTTGAAATATGGAACAGAAGCTATTCGTAAGCACGGAGAGGGTGGTTCTATCATTNTGATGTCATCTGTTTTAGCGAAAATAGGAGCTGTAAATATGTCGGCATTAAGTGCTGCTCATGGTGGAGTTAAATTATTGGCCAAGGCAGGCGCATGCGAACTTGGCCCAGAGAAAATTAGAGTTAATTCTATTCATCCTGGGTTAGTCGATGCATATACCGATGAAGAATTTAAGAAAAATTATCCTGACTCTACAGACTCTCTTGAATATGAAAAGAATAGTATTGCCATGATCCCTTTTCAAAGAAAAGGATCCTCCGACGAGGTAGCTGAAGCTATTAGGTTTTTAGTTTCAGATGAGTCAGTCTTTATGACAGGTGCTGAAATTACTATTGATGGAGGGCTGGTTGCTCAGTAAAGACTTCAATGGATAGAATAAAGGATAAAGTGGCAATTATTACTGGAGCAACATCAGTTGGTATCGGTCGAGAAACAGCTTTAAAATTAAGTGCTGAAGGCGCTCTTCTTACCGTAACTGGTAGAAATGAGGAAGAAGGCAAAAAGACAGTAGATATAGTTAAAAGCCAAGGCGGGGAATGTATTTATATTAAACATGATGTTTCAAGTGAAAAAAATTGGAATGAAGTAATTCAAGGGACTATAAATTCTTACGGATCAATTGATTATTTGGTAAATAATGCAGGGCAGTTTTGGATTAAACCTATTTCTGAGACTTCATTAGATGATTTTAAACAAATATGTTCCGTAAATATTGATGGTACTTGGTTAGGTATGAAGCTTTGTTTAGATAAAATGAACGATGGTGGAGCAATAGTAAATGTTTCCTCCTTGATGGGACAGATGGGGTTACCAGAGGGAGCTGGTTATTGCGCATCAAAAGGCGCTGTAACCTCTATGACAAAATCAGTTGCCTTAGAGGCAGCTAAAAGAAAGATAAGAGTGAATGCACTTCATCCTGGCGTAATATGGACATCTATGGTTGGTGGTGGAGAAGGTGGAGATGAGAACTTGAAGAATTTCTTTATTCAAGAAACCCCAATAAGAATGGTTGGTCTGCCCGAGCATATGGCAGATGCAATACTATTTCTTTGCACCAGTGATTATATTACTGGTGCGGATATAAATGTCGATGGTGGCAGACTTGCTGATGGATCAATGGGAAGTCATGCTGGATAATTAGTTTGTTGATCTTTAAAGCAACTGCATATAAACACAAATAAATGTCCACTTCAATTAGTACGACCCCAAAGGAGAGAAAGCTTGGCTTTAGAGTTCTCTTCCTTGGTATGTTTGCTATAGGCACAGGCCAAACTTTATTCATAGCCGTTTTACCACCATATGCTAGAGGGTTGGGATTAAGCACTACTGAAATAGGATTAATTTTTTCATTATCAGCTTTAGGGTGGATGTTTATGAGTCCATACTGGGGAAGAAAAAGTGATTATGTAGGAAGGAAATCAATAATACTTTTAGGCCTTTTTATTTATTCCATTACAACAATTTTGATGGGTATGGAATTTAAATTATACAATGATGGCCTATTCGGTCTCAGCTCGCTTTTTATTTTATTGATTATTACTAGAGCTTTTTTTGGTTTTTTGGGATCTGGCTCACATTCTGCTTCTATGGCGTATGTTGCTGATAGAACGACCGAGAAAGAGAGATCAGGTGTTATGGCACTGATGGGTTCCGCCTTTGCTGTAAGTGGCATTATTGGACCTGCTCTGGCTTCGCAAGCAATCTTATTAGGGCCTCTAGTTCCTTATTTCCTCTTCGGATCGATTACCGGTTTGATTGCAATCTTAATTTGGATATTTCTTCCTGAAAAAACAAAACCTTCAATCCCTGCTAAAGTTCATGAAGTAAGATTAACTGCGTTTGATCCAAGAATTTTAACATTTATAGCTATGGGATTTTTTATAAGTCAGACCCAAGCAGTTATTATGCAATTACTTGCTATGTATTTGCAGGATAAATTTAGTTATACAATCATTGAGGCAACATTTTATACAGGCAGAGTTCTGATTTTAATGGGTGTTGCTACATTTGTAGTTCAATTTTTTATTATAAGAAGAATATCTCCTACCCCTGGTTCACTATTGCGAGCAGGAAGTATTTTTTCTATTTTTGCTTTAATAGCTTTCATTTTTTCAAGTAACCTTTATTTCATGAGTATTGCCTTAGCTATCTATGGTATAGGAGGCGCATTAATGGGTCCGGGGCTTTTTACTGGTGTATCACTTGCAGTTGGTAAAGATGAGCAAGGGGCAGCAGCAGGTATACTCGTAAGCGCTTATGCTGCTGGTTTTGTAGTAAACCCTATCACTGGAATGAAGTTATTTGATCTTGCCCCTGATTACCCTTATTATTTGGGAATTATCTTAATGGCTCTTTGTCTAGTTATTTCGATAATGGACAAAAGGTTAAATAAAGAAGTNGATTATGATGAAGATATAGACCACTCAGGTCACGCGGTTTAAATTAAAAAGTTCCTTCAAGCTCAATTTTAAAAAAGTTATGTTCATTTACATCAAAATTTTCTTGAATAAGAAGATCATTATTAGATTTGAAACCATTGTAAATTAACTTTCTTCCAAATCCAATATTTGTATCTAAAACTTTTTTCATCATAAAATTTAAATTTAATTTTGGATTAATCTTAGCTGTAAAGCCAAATCCTAAAGTCGGGTCTTCTGCAAATCTTCCCCATAAATAAGGGTCATAAATATTAAATTGTGATTGATATCTGTAAGTCATACCCCAGCTATATTTACCCCCGGGTACATCTTGTCTAATACTAATCATAGTTTCCCAACCTTTATACCAAGAAAAATCCCTTTTGATATTTGTAACTGGGTCAGTAACTTTAGTGCTTTGAAGATAACCCGAAAATCTAAAAACTCCACCTTCAAGAATTCTATTTATTCTTATACTTCCATCAATTGTTGCTTTAGTTCTCTCGCCTGAGCCTAAATTTCCTATACCAGCATACCCATCTATAGGTAGCCTATCTACTGGGCCATCTATATCTCTTGCCGATCCTTTTAATGTTATAACTCCACCATCATCAGGCAATCTCCATTCATGCTCTAGCTTTAATTTCCAAGTTGTTTCAGGTCTTAAATCAGGATTTCCTGCTCTGATAGTTTCTTCAAATTGATCGTAACTGGAAATAAAATCATCAAAATTAATTTGACCAACATTTCTTTCAATATTTAACCTGATTTGTCTATTTTTTTTATAATCCCATTTGAGATCTATTCTTGGTTTCCAGTATTTAAACTCTCTTGATAAATTTACATCACCAGATTGACTGATTTCTGACCATTCATAATTTAATGCTAATTCTAATCTCATTTTTTTTGATAGAGGAAGATTGTAGGATACAAATCCCTCATACCTATCTTCTTCAACCTCTCCAGATGTATTGATCAAACCTGCGCTAGTTTGTTTCTCATTACTGTCAAAATATATGAGGTTAAAAGTTCTATCTAGTTTATTATAAGCGCTTTCAATTCCATATTCGAGAGAACTGCTCTCACCAATAAGTTTATTAAAACTTAATCTTATTATTCTCTCATTTTCTTTTCTATTATTTGTTTCAGAACTATTATTATAAGAATTTACAGTATCATCTAAAAATGAAATATCATTTTGATCTTCATTTTCTTCTGTGAGAACAACTCTTAATTTAAATGAATTATTTTTGTTAATTTGATGCTCCCAATCACCACCAAACTCCCATCCGTCATTAATTTCTTTTCGATCCCAATTAATTTTTTTATAAAAATCCTTATTCTCAGTATCAGTCGGTAAAAAATATTCCTGAATTTGTGGTTCATTTTCTTTTCCATCGAACCAAATCAAAGTATTTATTCTCAAAGTGTTTTTATCATTAATTTTTGAATTTAAATCGAGGTTTACTCTATTACTTGACTCATATTCGATTGTTTCACGTAATCTATAATAAAGTATTGATTGCGCTTGATCGGTAGTGAATTCATTATATGTTCTGCTATTTAAATCACCAATTCTCTCTAACCCTAAAACAAAATCTGTATTTTTTATTTTAGTTGCCCATGACCCAGTTCCTCTCCAATTACTATCACCTGATGTTAAATACCCTAGAGCAGCGCTCCATGTTCCTGAACTTTTTGATAAGGATGCATCTACAACGATATTAACAATTACTCCATCTGAACGAACATCGAGTCCTGCTTCTGATCCCCTTATAACCTCAATTCTAATTAATGAGTCAGCATTAATTCTTTCTAAGGTTTTTACAATGCTGTTACTTTTCGAGGATTGTCTCTCTCCGTTAATTAATATTTGAGTCCCTGACGATCCAAAACCTCTCTTTCTATTACTACCTGGTTCATAACTTTGTGAATTGCGCGAGCCTATGTTTTCTACACCAGGTATCCTTTTAAGAGCATCATTTACATTTGTAATATTAAATTGTTTAAAATAGTTTTTTTCATAAATTATTTTATTATCTTCGTTAGCATTTAAATAATTACCAACATTTACTGTAAGCAACAATGCTGTGAAAAATAATAATATTTTATGAAGCATTTTTTATGCTCTATTTTCAAACCACCCATGAAAACCATAAGGAACTCTATGAGGTAATTGTGCTACAGCAACAGGCCCATCTGCAACATTCAAAGCATCTAAAATAATAAGATTAGACCTGTTTTCATTTGCGTTATACTCAGTTGCAACTAACCAACCTTCACCATCGTTACTGTTATTTGATTTTGGAACAAATACTGGCTCTCCAACAGCTCCACCATCTTTAGTAGTGAAACACTCTCTTTCATCAGTTAAAAAATTGTAGTGAACAATTGTATTTAATGACATACCTTGTGGGTGTTTTCCGATATTACCAGCATAATATCCGTGTGAATGTTTTTTTAAAGCAAACCTATCGTCCACCCTAGGAAACTCACCTGTTAGATCATCCATTGCAGTCTTTGAAATCTTACCTTTATTAAGATCTATGTTCCATCTTACATGTTTTGCTTCAGCATCTTTTTGTTTAGGCATAGTTCCATCAGCAAAAGGAAATAATGGGGGCAAACCAAATTCCATTAAATCACAAGTAATGCTGTCTTTTTCATCAAATGCATTCATGTAATGAAAAACAAACGACGGATCACATTCTATCCACTTAGCATCTTCAGCAGTCCCATCTCTAGGTAAAATACAGACATGTGTTCCTTTTTCAGGTTCCCATGCAAAAGGTGGTTTACCATTTAAAGCTCGTTCAAAATCACCAGTTAATGGGAAAACTGGAATTATAATATATTTCTGCGTAGCAAAAAAATCATGCACCATGGAAGGAAAAGGTGCTTTAATTAATTCCGATTTAGTAATATTTCCTTCCTTGGATACCGCTGTATATCTAATTGTATCAGTAAAAAATCCATCAGCCATATAACCAAAAAAAAGTAATTCTCCAGTTACAGGATCAACTTTTGGATGAGCAGTCATAGGGCCTTGCAATTTGTTTTCAAAAGTATGAGAACCTTTTGATTCTAATGTTATTTGATCGAATTCAAATGGCGCATGTGCTTCCTCTAAAGCAAANATTTTACCAGCATGAGAAACNATCGCTGTATTTGCTAACCCATCAGTTTCAATATTTGAAACCGAGGGATCATTATTCATTACATCCATTCCGCTTGACCAAAGAGCCTTTTGCTCTTCATGTTCTTTTTTCCATTTTACAGTTCTCATCCATCTATTAAGATAGGATACTTTTCCATTATTGATGTGAAAGGCGTGAATCATACCATCACCACCAAACCAATGTGAGCTGTCCCCTCTAGGCGGAAATTTCGGATCTGGACCGTTCCTATAATATGTTCCGTTAATTTCTTTTGGAATTTCACCTTCGATTATTACATCATTTATGTCACTTTCCATTCTAATAGGTGCAAAATTACCAATCAAATGGTCTTCTTTAGGGTAGGGCTTTGCCATTNTTTCCTCACTAACATTTTTTGAAAACTATAAATAATTATTAAATATTTGTAAAAGATATTGTTCGTAAATTCTAATTATGCTGTAATAAGTGCGAGTTTTTTTCAGGAGGACAAAATGAAAGANTGTCTTAAATTTTATATTAATGGTGAATGGGTTGATCCGGTAAATCCACAAAATTTTGATGTTATAAATCCAGCCACAGAAGAGTCAATTGGTAGGATTGCTCTTGGTAATGAGGAGGATTTAAACAATGCAGTAACTGCTGCAAAAAATGCTTTCGATAGCTTCTCTCAAACAAGTAAAGAAGAGCGTATTGAGTTGCTTGGTAAGATTTTAGAAGTGTATCAATCTCGTTATGATGAAATCGCTGAAACTATTTCATCCGAGATGGGAGCGCCTTTATGGTTATCCAAGGCAGCTCAGGCAGCAACAGGNGCTGGTCATTTAGGTACATTTCTTGAAATACTCAAAAATTATGATTTTGAAGAAGATAGAGGTAATACAAGAATAAGAAAAGAAGCTGTGGGTGTCTGTGGTTTTATCACCCCATGGAATTGGCCTATAAATCAAATTACTTGTAAGGTTGCACCTGCTCTTGCTGCAGGATGCACGATGGTTTTGAAACCATCTGAAATCGCACCTTTAAATGCTATTCTTTTTGCAGAAATACTTGATGAAGCAGGCGTTCCCGCNGGAGTATTTAATTTAGTAAATGGTGATGGCCCAACTGTNGGTGAGGCTATGTCCTCTCACAANGATATTGATATGATGTCTTTTACTGGTTCAACAAGAGCTGGNATTGCTGTTGCTAAAGCATCAGCCGATACTGTAAANCGAGTNGCTCAGGAATTAGGCGGAAAATCAGCTAATATTATTCTTGATGATGCAGATTTTGGATCAGCTATAGCAGGTGGGGTAACAAGTTGTTTTATGAACTCAGGTCAGTCATGTAATGCNCCAACAAGAATGTTGGTTCCNGCTGATAGACAAGACGAGGCTATTGCAATAGCAAAAGAAACTGCCGAAAATACTATTGTTGGNGATCCATCTGATGTTGCAGCAGGCGGTATAGGGCCAGTTGTAAGTGAAATTCAATATGATAAAATTCAAGCATTAATAGAAAAAGGCATNGACGAAGGCGCAACTTTAGTTGCTGGTGGACCAGGAAAACCAGAAGGTTTAAATGCAGGCTATTTTGTAAAACCTACTGTATTTGCTGATGTAAGAAATGATATGACAATTGCTCAAGAGGAAATTTTTGGGCCTGTTCTCTCAATTCTCCCATATAAAGATGACGAAGAGGCTGTTGCTATAGCAAATGATACTGAATACGGACTTTCTGGTTATGTTTCAGGCAGTCAAGAAAGAGCACAAGCTGTTGCGAAAAGAATTAGATCTGGAAATGTTCATGTTAATGGTGCCGGACCTGATTTTTCATCTCCTTTTGGAGGTTACAAACAATCTGGTAACGGAAGAGAATGGGGCGAATTCGGCTTTGAAGAGTTTTTAGAGATAAAAGCTATTCTTGGCTATACAGCTGCTTAAATAATTATTAATTTAAAAATTTAAAGGCTATGCATTTAGTGTCATAGCCTTTTATTTATGTGCATGCTTTTTTGGAGGTCTCAATTTTGCGATAGGTTTGATTGTTATTGAACTGTTTTTCTCGAAATTAAGTGTAACGGTAATTTTATCACCAAGCGATAAACTTTCATTAATGTTCATTAACATTAAATGATAATCACCAGGTTTAAGCTTAACAGAGCTTTTTTTAGGTACAAGTATTCCATCATGGACATGAATCATTTTAGAGATATCTCCATCTCTTATAGANCTGTGTATCATAACCATTCCTGCATTATCAGAAGAGGCAGATAATAGTCTATCATCCTCATCGTTGCTGTTAATTATTTTCATATAAACGGAACCAGAACCACTTGGAGTAACTCGAGCCCAATAATCTTCTATAATGATTTCTGCACTAACTTTGCTTGAAACAAATAAGGTGCTTAAAAAAGAAAATAGTAAAAGAAATTTAACCGTTTTTAGGTAGAACATTTTCTATCGCCTTTTTAACTTTATTTGATTGCGGTTTAGTTAACGATAGGAAAGAATTTGCTAGAGCTCCATCAGGGGTAATTAAATATTTGTGAAAATTCCACTTTGGGGTTTTACCGTACTCTGACTTAAGCCATTTATAAAAGGGATGAGCTGTGTCACCTTTAACATCTTCTTTTGAGGTCATAGGAAAGTTAATACCAAATGTTGTTTCACAAAA
>JGI24820J26691_1000514_pt1 | contig 11726 bp, 13 predicted proteins | sample METZYME_5_50m_FD_26691 | JGI IMG/M metagenome (IMG submission 26691) | reverse complement strand
CTAGATTATTTGTAAGATCAAGGTCTAAACTTGAATTTGCAAAAGTAATTGCAAGAGCAACATCATTTTCTTTTATAAAGGCAGCAGAATGTACTTTAATTTTTTTTACATCATCAATATTTGGTATTTTTATGAGTTCATAATTATCAAATGGTAAATCAAGCAACTTTTTAACTGCTGCCTTAGCTGAAGCCACAACCCATAAAGGTAAAGAAAATCCTTTTTTCAAATCAAGTAATTGAAAAATACACAATGAGAACTACTCTTAGAATGACCTATTTATTAAAAAGTGGCCATACCAAAAAAATTATCACTCATGATTCCAGGACCAACACCAGTCCCTGAAAGAGTTTTAGAAGCATTAGGCAGACATCCTATTGGACATAGAAGCAAAGATTTTCAAAACATTGTTAAATCAACGACTGAAAATTTGCAGTGGCTGCATCAAACTAAAAATGAAATTTTAACAATTACAGGAAGTGGCACAGCAGCTATGGAAGCTGGGATAATAAATACTCTGAGTAAAGGAGATAAAGTTATATGTGGGGAGAATGGAAAATTTGGACAAAGATGGGTCAAAGTTGCGGAGGAATTTGGTTTAGATGTTATTCAAATTAATGCTGAATGGGGAAAGCCATTAGACCCTGAAAGGTTCAAAAATATTTTAGAGAATGATTGTAATAAAGAAATTAAAGCCGTTATTTTGACCCACTCTGAGACCTCGACAGGAGTTATTAATGACCTAAAAACTATTAGCAAATATATCAAGAACCATAAAAAAGCTTTATCAATAATTGATTGTGTAACAAGTATAGGTGCATTTAATGTTCCTACTGATGAATGGGAGCTTGATATCGTAGCTTCAGGATCTCAAAAAGGATATATGATTCCTCCTGGATTAAGCTTTATTTCGATGAGCAAAAAAGCTTGGGAAGCAAATGAAGTATCAAACTTACCAAAATTTTATTTAGATTTAAAATCCTATAAAAAAAGCTTATTAAATAACAGTAATCCCTTTACTCCATCAGTTAATTTAATGTTTGCCTTAGATGAAGCATTAAAAATGATGAAAGAAGAAGGCTTAGAAAATATTTTTCAAAAGCATGATAGGCATAAACGAGCAATTTCAGAGGCCGCGAAAAAACTAAATCTAAAATTATTTGCGAGCGAAAACTCACTCAGCCCTTCAATAACGGCAATTGAAGCTCAAGGTTTTGATGCTGAATCTTTTAGAAAATCTATACAAGTTAAATATGGGATACAATTAGCTGGGGGACAAGATCATCTGAAAGGTAAAATTTTCAGAGTAGGTCACTTAGGCTATATTAGTGATTTAGATATTATTTCTGTTATTACAGCTATTGGTTTAACTCTTTACGAAAAAAATATTGTTAATCACATTAATATTGGTAATGCTTTAATTGAAGCAAAAAAATATTTAGAAAGTTAATTTAAGTTCCGGGCTCTTCAACATTGCCGCCAAGCTCTACAATTTTTTTTCTCAGAATTTCAGATTTTTCACAATCACCTCTTGTTTGAGCTACGGCTAAAGCGAATTCAAGCTTTTCTAATTGATGTCCACCTTCAATAAAAGAAAATCTTTTTTTAATTTGACTGTTTTTACCTTTGTAAGCAATTTTGGACGACATAACAGATTTCTATTTCCTAACATTATGCCAAGTCAACGGCACTTTTTGCAGCGATTCAATTATTAAGATTTTGATATTATCGACAAAATCTTTTCAAAAGCTGAAATAAAACCTACTTAAAAAATATCGCGAAGAAGTTGATTATTAATTCTTAAAAAGCTATAGACAATACTTAAATAAAAGATATTTTTTAATAAAGTATTGANGTGATTGCATGTTTACNATAAAAGATTTAAAAATATTTNTTTTAATACTTGGATCTCTAATAAATTTTTCATTACTAACACCAAAAGTGACAGCGGGATCATTTGGAGCAGAAATTTTTTGCACAATGAGAGATGGAGGTAATGACCANGAAAGTAGCTGGGAAGCTGCTTATAGCTATATAAAAAGGCAAAAAGGNGGTTTTTTTAAAACATCTCCGAATCAAGCTGCAGCTCAAATAATCGAAACTGTAGTAAGAGAAAAAGATAAATTTAGCAATTGCGTAGAGTACTTAGATAAACTTTATCCTGATAGAGAACTACAACGAAAACTAAAAAAAGATGAAAAAGAAAGAGAAGCTTTGTACAAAAAAAATAGAAAAACAGAAATTAAAGATTTAATAGAAGAAGATAATAAAAGCATTTACAAACAATCATTTGATAGATATGACTATTAAGTTAAATAAAAGTATATTTGTATACAAAATTATACTTAGAAAAGGTTATTACTATTAAAAATTAATATTTAAAATATTGACTTTTAACAATAGTAAGAGATTATTTATTTAAAATAAATAAACTGAATGCATATTAATGATGCAGTATATTTAGAGGATTTATGCCCTAAATTAAAATTCAGACAATGGAGAAAATCTATCCATAAATTTACAAAAAAGAGTTGCATTTATTGTGGAAGCACATCTGAATCCATAGATCATATTCTTCCAAGGAGTAAAGGAGGTTTAAGTACAACTGAAAATTGCGTTCCGGCTTGCCTAGCTTGCAATGGAGACAAGTCTAATAACGAAGCTTTTTATTGGTATAGAGGACAAAAGTTTTATGATCCCAGAAGAGCAATGGCATTAAGAGCATGGATGGATGGAGACATAAGGCTTGCTGTAAGATTATTACAATGGGCAAATCCTAAACCAGGAAATNTAGCTCAAAATTTTGACGATAAAAGCATCGAATATAATGCAGCTTAATTACCAAATATTACAAACTTGTTCATTGTTGAATTTATTACAAATATCTCCATCAATTTCAGGTGAATCAGAAAAAACAATAAAAGTAAAAAATGACATTGTTATAAGTAAAAATTTCCATTTTATTTGATATTTTCTATATTGAGAACTATAGCTTTTTAGTCTATCTTGTCGATATGACTGGTTAAGGTAGATTACTTCATTAGATTTTGCCAAAGGCTTCGTCAAAGTCTTCATCACTTAATAATACACTTGTACTAGTTATAGTCCCATATGGAAAACTTTGCAATAAATTCATTTACAAAAAAGAAATTCATAATATTTGGAGGAGGTTTTAGCGGGCGATTTATTGCAGATGAGATTCGAAAATTAGGATGCGAAGTATTAACCAGCTCTAGGCAAATCCAAAAAAGTTCAACAAGTTTTGTCTTTGATAGTCTTTCCCCTGTGCTGCCTCCTGAACAAATTTTTGATGGAACTACTCATGTTTTAAGTTGTATACCTCCAAACAAGAAAGGAGAAGATCCTGTTCTATTAAGGCTCCACAATAAACTTAAAAGTCTTAATTTAGAATGGGTAGGATATTTATCAACTACTGGGGTATACGGAAATACATTTGGCGAATGGGTTACTGAAAAAGACCCTGCCAATCCTTTACAAGATAGAAGCAAAAGAAGATTGCTATGCGAAAAAAGCTGGCTTGATTCAAGTTTACCAATACAAATTTTTAGGCTACCTGGGATATATGGACCCGGCAGATCAACATTTGAATCAATATTTAAAAAAAACATAAAAATTATTCATAAACCAGATCAAGTGTTTTCGCGGATTCATGTCGCAGACATAGCCAATGCAATCTTGTATCTGTTATTGAAGATTAATGATACAAACTTTAAGCAAATAATAAATATTGCAGATGATTATCCTACTTCTCAAATTGAGGTAATAAAGCATAGTTATAAATTATTAGGATTAAANATGCCAGAACCNATGCATTTTGATGAAGCAAAAANACTTCTCTCACCAATTGCCCTATCATTTTGGGAAGAGAATAGAAGAGTTTCTAATAANTTACTTTGCAAAGATTTAGGTTACAAACTTATACACAAAAATTATAAATCCGGTCTTCAAAGCTGCCTTGANATAATCAAACAAAAATGAATTTAAATCATATAATCCTATAAAGTGAATAATTAAAAAAATTTCATTTAAAAAGTAAATTATGAAAGATAATCCAAAGATAGTTATTACAGTAGGAGATGAAGCTGGAGTTGGGCCTGAAATTATCTTAAAAGCATTAGCATCAAAAGAAATACCAAAACACATTAATATACTTATAGTTGGTAATAAAAAAAATCTTATATCAAAATATTTATTCCTTAAATCACTAGGAATAGAAAAAATTGCAAATCCAAATCAATTAAAAATAGAAGACTTAACAATCTCAACTGCAAGCGTAAAAGAGCCATCAAATTATACTGGCAATGCAAGCTTTTTATATTTAAAACATGCCATTGAAATTGTTAAAAAAACATCAAATGCTGCCTTAGTAACAAGCCCTATTTGTAAGAAATTATGGAATTCAGCTGGTCATAATTATTCTGGACAAACTGAATTACTNTCTGAAATCTGCAACTCTCCAAATGTCGGAATGTTGTTTACNGCTAAATCTCCATTTACAGGATGGCGATTTAATACTCTCCTTGCAACTACTCATATTCCATTAAGNGAGGTACCGCATAAATTAGATAAAAATTTAATAAATTCAAAATTAGATTTACTTTNTAAGTTTTGCTGTCAATTCAAAAAAAGTCCCACTTTACATATCGCTGGGTTAAANCCTCATGCAGGAGAAGAAGGAATTTTAGGAACTGAAGAAATTGATTTTCTTAATCAATCCATANAANATTGGAAAATTAAAAATCCAATGGTTAACTTAAGCCAGTTAATATCGCCAGATAGTTGTTGGATATCTTCTGCAAAAGCATGGAGAAAAAATGAAACTAATGCACCTGACGGTATACTTGCTCTCTATCATGATCAAGGTTTAATTCCTGTAAAAATTATCACATTAAACTACTCGGTAAATACAACTATAGGATTACCGATAATAAGAACATCTCCAGATCATGGAACTGGTTTTGACATTTCAAGAAAAGGCATCGCGCAATGTCAAAGCATGATAGAAGCAATAAAAACNGCTTATGATTTATTAGTAAGTTAAGATTTCTTCACTCGCATNAAAACCTGTCCAAATTCAACTGGGGTCCCATTATCAACCAATACTTCAACAACTACTCCATTAAATTCAGATTCAATTTCATTCATAAGTTTCATCGCCTCTAGGATACAAATCGTTTGACCAACAGATATTGAGCTTCCTATCTCAACAAAAGGATCCTCCCCCGGGGCGGAAGCCCTGTAAAAGGTTCCTACCATAGGAGAAGTTATATCAAGGAGGTCAGAGCGTCCTGGAGGAGCTACTGAGGGAACAGGCTCAGGTGGAGGCGAAGAAAGATTATCATTTTTAGCTAATAAATCATCATGTCCCTGAGATTCTTGAGTACCTGAAACAAAGTTTTGAATATTTTGTTGTCTATTAGCTAGATTTCTCTTAATTTCAAGTTTAAAATCTTCTCCTTCGAGATAAAACTCTTGAATATCACTTTTAGATATCTTTTCTATTAGATGATTTAAATCATCATGATCTAATTTAAGTGTCATTAGTTGTCCCGTCCTAAATAGCTATCGTTTCTGGTATCAACTCTAATCATTTCTCCGACAGAAATAAACAAAGGAACCATGACTTGTGCTCCTGTTTCAAGAATAGCTGGTTTGGTACCACCACTTGCTGTATCACCTTTTACCCCAGGATCAGTTTGTGTAACTTTTAAGGATACTGAGATAGGTAATTCAACCTCTAAAACTTTATCATTCCATGAAACAACGTTTACTTCCATTCCTTCTTTTAAGTATTTATAACTTTGACCAATCTGATCGGAAGTTAGTCTTGTTTCTTCGAAACTTGTCATATTCATAAAAACATAATCTCCTGACTCCACATATGTGTGTTGGAGGTTAGACTTTTCTAGGATAGCCTGTTGAACAGATTCACCCGCTCGAAATGTCTTTTCAATTACATTTCCGTTTTGAACTGATTTTAATTTTGTCCGCACAAAAGCAGATCCCTTGCCAGGCTTTACATGTAGAAATTCTACTACCCGCCAAACTTGCCCATCTATTTCAATGGAAGTACCTGTGCGAAACTCGTTGCTGGAAATCATTCCTGTACTACATACCCAGAGATCATAAACCTGTTTGAGTCCTATGCAGAAATTTTTATCAAATTTGAACAAAAATTATTTTTTTGTATTAATTATCATTGTTCAAGTATTTTTTACGAATCCCATTGTAGTTTTTGCTGATTTACCCAATGGGAATGCAGTGAAAGATCCTAATGCTATTTTAAGGAACTCACTCCCAATCAAGCAAATCGAACTTCAAGACATTCAACATCGACTTGAAGATACCAGCGATTTAGTGAGAGGAGGTAGATGGCCTGCCTTAACGAAAACTGTTACAAAATGTCAATCTCTTTTTAAAAAATATAATCGTTCTATTTTAGATAAAATTGATAATATCAATAAAACATTTGCTGAGAAGACCTTAAGTGATCTCAAGATTGATTTAGATAATCTTGCAGAAATAGCAAAAGTAAAAGACAAGTATTCATTCATAAAGGTTCGCAAGGAAGCTCTTGAAAAGATTGGAGAATTAGAAGAATTTTTCTTGCCAAGTGAATTTCCATATAAAATTCCTAGCGAGTTTGATAATCTTCCAAGATTATTGGGCAGAGCAAATGTCATGATTAAAACTACAAAAGGGAACATGGAAGCAATAATAGACGGCTACAATGCGCCACTCACAGGAGGTGCATTTATAGACCTTGTTAGCAAAAACTTTTACAATGATTTGCCAATCAATAGAGCTGAAGAGTTTTTTGTTTTACAAACAGGAGATCCTAAAGGAAATGACATTGGATATGTCGATCCAGAGACAAATGAGCCAAGACTTGTTCCATTAGAGATAAGAGTTCCAGACGAGCCAGAAACTTTCTACAATGAGACATTTGAAGATTTAGGTTTTTATACTGAAACACCTACATTACCGTTCGCTACTTTGGGAACATTAGGATGGTCCCATTCAAGTGAAGCAGTCAATGATGGATCTTCACAATTTTTCTTTTTCCTTTATGAAGCGGAACTTAATCCTGCAGGAAGAAATTTAATTGATGGTCGCAATGCTGCTTTTGGATATGTTGTCGACGGTGCAGATATCCTGGAAGAGCTAAACATGGATGATAAAATTATCTCTATAGAAATAATTGAAGGAGAAGAAAATCTAAAAGCGCATGCATAACGAAATATTAAAAGACATTGGAGAAAAAGAACTAATAAGAAGAATCACAAAATTTATGCCAACCAACCAAGCATCGGATGATTGTGCATTTATAGAGAGCAAAGGTGAAAATTTATTAATAAATACTGATCTTATGATTGAGAATACTCATTTTAATGACGAAATAATTTCGCCTAAGGATATTGGATGGAAAGCAGTTACTACAAACTACTCAGATTTGATTTCTAGCGGATGCACCGAATTTATTGGCATAAATATTGGATTAGTTCTCTCTCCAAATACTGAATGGCGTTGGGTTCAAAAGCTTTATGAAGGGTTTAGTGAAGCACTAAATAATTTTGGTGGTTCAATTTTAGGGGGAGATTGCTCAAGAGGAGAAACCAAGATGATCTCCATAACTGCTTTAGGATTACAAAGCAAACTTAAGCTAAGAAGAAATGCATGTAAACCTGGAGAAGTATTGCTTACGACAGGTATACATGGATTAAGCAAACTAGGTTTGCTAATTAAGTCAAATCAAATAACCATAAAAGATTCGAACATTAGTAAAAAATTAATTGATCAATCTATAAATGCCTTTTGCAGACCGACACCTAGACATAAGACTTTAAAAAAAATTTTACAATCCAGTGAAAATTTTATAAAAAGAGAAATTGGATGTACTGATAGTAGTGACGGTTTTTACCAAGCGATTTTTGATTTATCGCAAGAAAGTAAATGTAAAGCAATTATCGATTATAAAAAAATCCCAAAAAATGAACTATGGCCAAAAGGCGAAAAATGGGATAAATTTTATTTTTTTGGGGGAGAGGATTATGAATTATTAATTTCACTTCCTAGAGATTGGGCTAACCAATTAATACGAATGGACAATGAAATCACAGAAATAGGATACTTCACAAAAGGAAGTCCGAAAGTCGAAATAAAAAATTATCCAAATAAAAGAAATTTGGATAATGATTCATACTCTCATTTTTAAATCACTGCCATTTATCTGCAACTATTTCTGCCAAGTCAACAACTCTCTGGCTATAGCCCCATTCATTATCATACCAAGCTAAAACTTTCACGAGATTATCTCCAATAGTCATAGTAAGATCACTGTCAACAATTGAGGATTCATTAGTTCCTGCATAATCGCTAGACACTAACGGTAGATCACCATACTTGATAATGCCTTTCATTCCACCCAAAGATGCTTGTTTGAGCACATTATTAACCTCTTCAGTTGTTACTGCTTTTGAAGATTCGAAAACAAAATCGACAGCAGAAACATTTGGAGTTGGAACTCGCATAGCTATTCCCGTCAATTTACCTTTCATCTCTGGATAAACTAAAGCTACAGCTTTTGCTGCTCCGGTAGAAGTAGGAACAATATTGGTGGCTGCAGCTCTTGCTCTTCTAAGATCTCTATGACTGTTATCTAAAATTCTCTGATCGCCAGTATAACTATGAATAGTTGTCATTAAACCTTTATTAATACCAAAATTTTGGTCAAGAACTTTCACGACTGGTGCTAAGCAATTTGTAGTGCAGCTTGCATTACTTAAAATATCAAAATCGGTATGGTTGTAAGTATCTGCATTAACTCCGACAACGTAGGTACCAACTCCTTCTCCTTTACCAGGAGCAGTTAATATTACTTTTTTTGCTCCAACCTCAAGATGCTTACTAGCTGCAACATCTGTATTAAAAACACCAGTAGATTCAATCACTAAATCAACGCCCCAATCTTTCCAAGGCAAATTCAATATGTTTCTATCTGAAAAGCATTTGATTGTTTTGTTGTTGATAATAAATGTATCGTCTGTATATTTGATATCTACATCTTCTAGTGCACCAAGTACAGAGTCATATTTGAGAAGATGCGCATTTGTTTTTGGATCAGAGGTGACATTAATACCAACAACTTCAATATTGGTATATGCGCCTCTACTAAGCCAACAACGCATAAAGTTTCTACCGATTCTGCCGAACCCATTAATCGCAACTCGCAAAGTCATAAATAATTTCTAATTGGAACCTAAGCTGCTGATCATACTGAATAATTTGCAATATCGTAAGTATTTTTTGATTTGTTAAGCAAAAAACATATAATTGTATTAATTCAAATCTTCAATTAATCCATATTTGTAAAAATTAAAGGTCAAAAAGTTTTTTGGAAGTTATCTTAAATCTGAAGTTTAAAGAATTATTCAAAAATAAATTGTTAAATCAAAATCATTATCACTTTATTGGTTTGGGTGGTATAGGTATGTCAGGGATTGCCTTATTCCTCTTAAAAAGAGGATTATCTGTTTCAGGCTCTGATATTACTAAAAATGATCGATTACAAGAAATAAAAAAGAATGGTGGGATTATATTTGAATCACAACAACCGGAGAATATAGGGTTAATCCAAAAAAAATTTAATCTCAAAAAAATTATTATTGTAGTTAGTTCTGCGATAAATTTTAAAAATAAGGAACTAAAGTTTTGTATCGATCAAAAACTAGTAATCAAACATAGATCAGAGATCTTATCTTTGATAATGAAGTCTTTTAAATCAATAGCAGTGGCAGGATCTCACGGGAAGACTTCGACAAGTACTTTATTAACAACTTTATTAGATTTATGTACCAAAGATACTTCATCAATCGTAGGTGGGATTCTGCCAAAATATGAGTCAAACACAATAATAAAAAATAGTAATTATCTCATAGCTGAAATTGATGAATCAGATGGCACAATATCTACATATAAACCATATTTAGGAATTATTAATAACATTGATTTTGATCACTGTGACTATTATTCAAACATAAAAGAACTAATTTCATCATTTAATAAATTTGGATCGAATTCAAATATATTATTAACAAATTATGATTGCAAAATCACTAAAGATAACATCACATCAGATTATAAATGGTCTATCAAAAAAACTAATAATGTTGATTTTGCAATGATTTCTAAAAAATTTGATCCAGAATACACAATTGCTGATTATTATGAAAAAGGGAAAGAAATTACAAGACTAACAATTCCTATACCAGGAGTTCATAATCTTTCAAATATAGCTGCAGCAATTTCTGCTTGTAGAATTATTAATATAGATATTAATTGCATTTTAAAAAATATCCAATTCTTACAATTACCAAATAAAAGATTTGAATTTAGAGGAGAGATATTAGGGAGAAAAATAATTGATGATTATGGTCATCACCCTAACGAAATAAAGGCAACCATTAACTTAGCAAGACTATTTATAAAAAAAAGAAATAATAATATAAATAGACTAGTGATAATATTTCAACCTCACAGATATAGTAGAATTAATAAGTTTTTGCATCAATTTATAAAAGAACTTTCAAGAGGAGATTTTATTGTAATAACAAATATTTTCAGTGCAGGAGAAGATAAGCTAAATAATATAAATTCAGAATTTATTGTAAATGAAATATATAAAATAAATAAAAATGTTATATTCATAAATAATAATTTAGAGATAGCTAAACAATTTCTTAATATAACTAATAAAGGAGATTTAATAATAAATATGGGGGCAGGTGATTGTCATAATTTATGGTCATTATTAAACTCTAAATGACATTTTTATGAAAGATATAATAATTAAAAACAATATAAATCTTCTAAATTATACAACGATAAAAGTTGGAGGTTGCACAGAATTTTTTGCTGAACCAGAAAGTATATCTGAATTAATAGAATATTTAAAATGGGTTAAATTAAATAATTTAAAATGTAGAATTATTGGAGCTGGATCAAATCTCCTAATTAAAGACACCTTACATAATGGATTAACCATATGTACTAGAAAATTAAAAAAAATAAAAATCAATAAGCTTTCAGGTTTAGTAGAAGCGGAAAGTGGTGTCATGCTACCAGTAATAGCAAATCTACTCGCTCATAATGGATGTGAGGGTGGAGAATGGCTAATAGGAATTCCAGGTACAATTGGCGGGGCAGTTTTTATGAATGCAGGCTGTGGGGAACTTTGGATTTCAAAATATTTATTATCTGTTCAAGTCATAGATACTCAAAATCTCAAAGTTTATTCATTCAACAAAGAAAATCTTATTTTTAACTATAGATTCAGTTCATTTCAAACAAATAAATTTGCAATATTATCAGCCAATTTCATGTTTAGACCAAATAGAAATATTAAAAAAATTGCAGACAAAACAAAAGAAAATCTAAAGAAGAGAACCAAGACTCAACCTTATCATCTTCCAAGTTTTGGCAGTGTATTTAAAAATCCAACAAATAATTTTGCTGGAAAACTTATTGAAGAAGTAGGTTTAAAAGGTTTTTCAATTGGGAATGCACAAGTATCTAAGTTGCATTCGAATTTTATAGTAAATAATGGAGATGCTACATCTGAAGAAATTTATCAATTAATAACTGTAATTCAACAAAAAGTACTACAAAAAAAAGGAATATTTCTTCATCCTGAAGTAAGAATGATT
>JGI24820J26691_1000510_pt1 | contig 11756 bp, 12 predicted proteins | sample METZYME_5_50m_FD_26691 | JGI IMG/M metagenome (IMG submission 26691) | reverse complement strand
CTGAGGCTGCTATCGAAGCATTAAACGGAACTGAAGTTGATGGAAGAGAATTAGTTGTAAATGAATCAAGACCCAAAGATAAAAGCTAACTAAGACTTTCCAAAGCAGCTATCATTTTTTCTTGAACTTTTTGAACAGCTTTAAAAGGCTGATCATGACCTTGAAGTTGCAAATTTTGCCGTCTTCATTCCATTCAATAATATCGACTCCGTTAACGGATATATCATCGATATAAGTTTCAAACTCTAAAACAGAATTCATCCCATCATGAATTTCTTTCGTATATTTAAACTTTTCCATATTAAAGGACTGGCCGGCAGCATGAAGATACATCATCGTTATATTTTTACCCTCCATTGGAGTAAAAACCACAGGCGATGAAAATACTGCATCTTCTGAAATGATGTTTTCTAGTAATTTGGGATCATCACTGCCAAGAACTTCATGCCATTTATCAATTAAATTTTTTGCTTCCTTCATTTTTTAATAGTTTCATAAAATATTACTATATTTTAAACATATAAATGTCTAAATATAGTAGTATCTTAAATATTGAGGAGATTTATATGAAAAACGTTTTTTTGTCTTTGCTTGTTTTGCCAGGTTTACTTTTTGGAATGCATCATGAGAAGAATCCAATAATTTTTTATTTGGATTTAGAAATTGCTGAAGGAAAATCAGATGGTGTGGAAGAATTTGTTGATTATTTGGTGACTGCTGTGAATGAAACAGAGCCAAAGACAATGTACTATAAATATTGGATTTCTGATGATAGAAAAAAAGTATCACTTATGGAGGTATATCACTCAAATGAGGATGCTATATTTCATATGAATGCATTTGCAGAAGCTCCGCATAGAGATAAATTTCTTGAAACTTTCATTGTAAAAAGTTTCCAAGTTCTGGGTGATACAAACGATGATTTAAAAAAGGCTATGGAGGCATATACAGAGGACCATAGAACTCTCATGAATGGATTTCAAAGAAAGAGTAAATAATGAATGATAGAGAACAAATCGAAAAATGTATTGATGTTTACTACGCAGGATGTTGTGAATCTGATTCAAGTAAAATTAGAGAAGCTTTTGATAATAATGCAATGATTTCAGGATATTTACCAGATGGGCTTCATGAAATGAATTTAGACGAGTTCTCAAACTTTGTTTCGGATCAGCAGCCTTCTCCAAAAGAAAAAGGCGATGAAGAATTTCTTGAAATAATTTCATGTGAGATTGTTGGTGAAACAGCAATCGTTCAAATTAGAGAGGCATACTTGGGAATGATTTTTATAGACTCATTCTCTTTTTTAAAAAAAGATAATTCATGGAAAATTTATACCAAATTATTTCATGTTGAGTCTTAATCATTAATATAGGAGTAAATATGATTAACAAAAATAATGTTGCAGGATTATTTGCAATGCTTTTAATTGTTAGCTGTTCAATGGAAGAATCTTCTGAGACAGCTTCATCAGAAGATGGCCAGATTTTCTTTAATGAATTCATGGAATGTAAATTTGGTCCAGATATGTCTGAAGAAAATTTAACAGCTATGATCTCTGAATGGCAAGAGTTAATAACAGATGACTCTTTGATGGGTGCTTGGGGTTATGCTCCTGCATCTGATTCAAATAGTGATGGTGGATCTGGTTGGTGGGAGCTTCAGTGGACATCAAAAGAAAATGCAGATGCTGCATGGTCTGATTGGGGTGAAAATGAAGCTGCAATGAAATGGAATGAAAAATATCAGGGAGTTATGCAATGTGACGGCCCTGGTAGATATGCATTTGATGGAGTTTTTCCAATAAATCCAGACACATATGGAGAAACCTCAGAAGATGGATATTTTTATAGTGAATTCTATGGGTGTACATATAATGATGGATCATCCAGTGCTGACTTGAAAGAATTTACACCTGGTTTCGTATCTGCAGTTGCAGCTAGTGATTATGAGGATACCAGATATAGTTATGGAAATTATCTTTCAACAGACTCTGAAAATCCTGGTTTCTTGTGGGCAAACTTCACAGCAAGCAAAGAAATGAATGACAAAGCAACTGCATCTTTTGAAGCAGATGTTCGTGAAAAAATGTTCCCATTGTTCAGTGAGTTTGCTTCATGTAGTGACACGCCAAATGTATATCATTCATGGACACTTTACCTGGCTGGAAATGAGTTTATGCCAACCTTTTCAGAAAAGGAATAACTCTCAATATATTTGTAAATGAAGCTGCCAATGGTAGCTTCATTTATGATACATTATCCATAAAAATTTAGCATATGATTATAGGCGTACCTACAGAAGTTAAAAATAATGAAAATCGTGTTGGTCTAACACCATTTTCTGTCAAATCTCTTGTAAATTCTGGGCATGAGATACTTATCCAAAGAAATGCAGGAACAAACATAGGATTTTTAGATGAACAGTATCAAAGTGCAGGTGCAAAATTAATTGATTCTGCTGAGGAAGTTTATAAATCCTCTGAAATGATAGTTAAAGTTAAAGAGCCTATACCAGATGAATATCAATTTTTGAGAAATGACCTAACACTTTTTACATATTTACACCTTGCTGGTGATCCTGAAAATGCAAAAAAATTAATTGATACTGGAGTGACGGGCATTGCATACGAAACAGTGACTTCATCAGATGGGTCTATGCCGTTACTTGCCCCTATGAGCACTATTGCAGGTCAACTTGCATTTACTGTTGGTTCTTATCATCTTCTAAAGCATAACAAAGGAAAAGGTGTAATGATTGGTCAAATGGATGATATGGATCCAAGAGTTGTAACAGTCATTGGCGCTGGTGTCGCTGGAACACAATCAATTTTGAAGGCAATTGACAATAAAGCTTTTGTTAAGGTTGTTGATTCTTCTCAAGCAAAACTTGATGATCTTAAATCAAAATTTGGATCAAATAATATCGAATATATTTTATCAACAAAAGACTCGATTCAGGTTTCAATCAATGAGTCTGACTTAGTTATAGGCAGTGTCTACGTTGTTGGCAAGGAGGCACCTAAAGTTATAACTAGGGAGATGTTGTCCTCAATGAACCCTGGAACTGTGATGGTAGATGTATCGATAGATCAGGGTGGATGTTTTGAATCAAGTAAGCCTACCACACATGACAGTCCCACATTTTTGGAGAATGATATTGTTCATTACTGTGTTACTAACATGCCAGGCGCAGTCCCTTTAACAGCTACTGAGGCATTAAATAAAGTCTCACTTTCATATGTCGAAAACTTAGCAAATAATGGTATTAAAAATGCACTCAATTCTGATGAGCACTTAAGAAATGGGTTAAATATTCTTGATGGAAGAATTGTTCATCCAGCTGTTAAAGAAGCTCTAGAATAATTTTCAATAAAAAATGCTTAAAAAATTAAATTTATATAAATTTTTTTTATTTTTTTCAGTTTTTGTTAATGCAACTATCGATGAAAAAAATTCTTTAATAGAAATTTACGAAAATCCTTATGAAACTAATTCTATAAATATTGTTGTTAAAGACAATATAGACATTGCTAACAAAGTAACTTCTGCAGGGTCTTTGGCATTGAAAGACAACATTGCTCAAAGTAATGCATTCATAATAGATAAATTAAAAAGTTCAAATTATTTTATTCTTGGAAAGGCAAACTTATCTGAATGGGCAAACTTTAGATCAGAAGATTCTGTAAGCGGATGGTCAAGTTTTGGTGGCCAAACAAAACATTTTCTAGATGATATTTATAATCCTTGTGGATCAAGCTCTGGATCTGCTGTAGCTGTTTCGATGGGAATTGTAGATATCGCTATTGGTACTGAAACAAACGGTTCAATCTCATGTCCATCATCTATAAATGGAATTGTTGGTATGAAACCAACTACAGGTTTGGTTAGTAGGTCTGGTATTGTTCCGATATCATCTTCACAGGATACAGCTGGACCAATGGGAGTATCTGTTGAAATTGTTGCAAAAACACTGGAAGTTATTTCAGGTTATGACGAAAGTGATGATGCAACTGAATCTATTCCAAAAAATTTTAACTATAACTTTGCCGATGCAGCAAACAATGAATCGCTTAATGGAGTGCGATTGGGTTTGTTGGATTCAACAAACTCAAATCCAAAAGTTATTCAATTACATAAAAAAATTAAAGAAATAGTCAAATCTTTGGGTGGTGAAGTAATCATGATTAATGATGAAAGAAATTATCCTGGCGATGCTGAATATTATGTTCTTCTGTATGAGTTTAGGGTTGGACTGGAGGAATATCTAAAAAATTCAAATTCATCAATGAAAAAACTTGAGGACATAATTGACTTTAATAATGCTAATAAAGACATTGTAATGCCTTATTTTGGTCAAGACATTTTTTATAAATCTATTGAAAGCAATAACTATCTCAAGTACTTATGGTCAAAATTTAAAATTAGAAAATCATACCAATCAACAAAAGCTCTTTTAAATCAATATGACTTGGATGCTTTTATTGGACTAACTAGAGGGCCTGCATGGAAAATAAATTATGATGGTGGAGATTATATTGCCATGAATGAGTCTTTGCAGTTTGGTAGTGGTGGATTTGCTGCACATAATGGAATGCCGCACATTACAATTCCATACTTCGAAATTAATAGTTTTCCTGTTGGAATTTCAATAATTGGAGATCGTTGGTCTGATAAAGCTATTATTGAATATGCTTCAGCAATAGAAAAATCGAGATATAATTAAAAAAAATTATAAATATTAAATTATTATGGAAAAAGTTTTAGTTACAGGCGCAACAGGATACATTGGTCTTCATTGCATTCATCAACTTCTTAATCAAGGGTACGCAGTGAACGGGACTGTAAGGTCACCAGAGAGGAAGAATGAAATCTATGATGCTCTTAAAAAACATAATACTCCTACAGATAACCTTAATATTTTTACTGCTAATCTTACCGAAGACGAAGGATGGGATGAGGCAATGAATGGTTGTGATTATCTGATGCATGTTGCATCACCCCTCACATTTGATAAAGAAAGTGAGGAATACTTTGTTGGGCCGGCTGTGGCAGGAGTTCAAAGAGCTTTTGGGTTTGCTAAAAAACATAATGTTAAAAGGGTTGTACTAACTTCATCTGTAGCTGCTATATTTGAAACACCCGATTCAAAAGAATATTATGATGAGAGTGATTGGTCTGATCCTAATCACGAATCAATAAGTCATTATTCAAAGAGTAAGACACTTGCAGAAATGGCTGCTTGGGACTTTGTTAAAGAAGAAAATAATCCATTTGAACTGGCAGTAATTAATCCTGCTCTGGTAATCGGTCCATCTTTATCAGGAGATATTGGGGAGTCAAATAAAGCAATCGCGTTAGTAGTTACAGGAAAGATGCCTGTTGGTATTCCTCTGCAATTTGGATATGTTGATGTAAGAGATGTTGCCGAAGCACACCTTCTTGCTATGAAAAATCCTAAAAGCAATGGAAAAAGGTTTGCTTTGGTTGAAAAAGACCTTTGGTACAAAGAAGTTGCGAAGATTCTGAGAGATAACGGCTTTAAAAAAGCACCTAAATTTAGTGTTCCTGTATGGTTGGTGCCTCTTCTTGCGATCTTTGTAAAAGAATTAAATCTTGCGAAGTCCGCCATTGGAAGAGTTAGAAGTGTAAAAAATGCTACAAATGCCAAAGACATACTAGGTTGGAATCCAAGGCCTGCTGAAGAATCTATTGTGGAAATAGCTCAACAAATAGAAGATATGGGGCTAATTAAATAATTCCTGGAATAATAGCTTTCCTATTTTTTGGATAATCACTAAATTTTTTCTTGTACCATTGGTGGTGAGATATTGCTCTTGGGAATAGATTTGCTATTACCCATATCAGAAACACAATACCTGAAATACTCCAAGTTAATATAGCCCATCCAATCCATTCTATGATTTCTCCAAAATAGTTTGGTGCTGATAAATATTTATATAAAAAAGTATGAGGAATATGATAACCAGGTCCTTTCTTCTTTTTTATAGCCATGATTATGTAGTCAGATCTAACATTAATATACATACCAAGTAAGAAAATTGACAAACCAATGACGAAAGTTGGGCTTGAAATCCAATTTTCAGAATATTGCGTATAGTAAAAAATACCAAAAGCTTGAATGCTTACATTTACTAGATTAAAAAAGAATGCTGAAAATGCGATCGAGATCGGCATTTTAGGATTAGTCATTTCTATTAATAATGGATAAATAAATGTTCTATGAATGTAATGTGTTAACCAGATTAAAAGAAATACTTTATGAATGACTTGTAGCTGATCTCTTACAATCATGGCATAGATTATCATTAAAATTACACATGGTGACTCCATAACTACCCATCCAAGACGAGCAGGGATTTCTATTCCCCATCCTTCTTTAATATGACGTCCATATGGAGCACTTTCAAAAAATAAATATGCAAAAGTTCCTAAACCTATTAGAACCCAGATTAATGACAAGATATAAAATGTATTCATTTAAAAAATTTTACAAACTAAGTTTACAGCTATGATTCTAAATCATAAACTTAATATATAGTTTGATTTTTTGGGGAAATTTAAAAGTGGAAAATTATGATTTTATTATTTTAGGTGCTGGATCTGCAGGATGTGTTCTTGCCAATAAATTAAGTAAAAATCCTAACTTCAATGTGTGTTTGATTGAAGCAGGATCAAAAGATAGTGATCCCAGGATTCATATTCCGATAGGTTTTGCATTTTTAGGTGATGGGAGTAAATACAGTTGGAACTATGAAACTGTTCCTCAAAAAGAATTTGAGAAAGAAGTAGTTGCACAGCCAGTGCAAGAGGTTGTTGATTCTGCTGGAGGTACTCATAAAGTTGAAACTGAATCAATGGAGCACAGAAAGGGATTCCAGCCAAGAGGAAAAACATTAGGTGGCTCAAGTTCTATTAATGCGATGTTATATGTAAGAGGCCATAAATGGGATTATGACCATTGGTCAGAATTGGGTAATGAAGGTTGGTCATATGACGAGGTATTACCTTACTTTAAAAGGGCTGAACATAATGAGGTATTTGATGATCATTATCATGGACAAAACGGTCCTTTGAATGTTTGCAAGATTCGAAATCAAAACACTCCTACAGATGATTTTGTAAAAACAGGATCTGAAATTTTTGGTTATAACGATGATTTTAATGGTGAAAATCAAGAGGGCATTGGTTATTATCAGACCACTCAAAAAGATGGGAAACGTTGCAGTGCTGCAAAAGCATACCTTGTTCCTTCTCTCGAAAGAGAAAACCTTACAGTCATGACTGACACTAATGTAAACAAAATAATTTTTGAAAATAAGAAAGCAATTGGCGTTGAGTGTATAAATGAAAATGGCGAAACAGTCATTATTCATGCAACTAAAGAAGTTATTTTGAGTTCTGGTGCATTCGGCTCTCCTCAAATACTATTGAGGTCAGGAGTGGGTCCGTCTGAGGAAATTCTTAAACATGACATTGAGCATGTTCACGAACTGCCTGGTGTTGGAAAAAACCTTCAAGATCACATTGATTATCTTTCTGTGCATAAATACAACTCTGTTGAATTAATAGGTTTTTCTTTGAAATCGATTTTCTATAAATTTCCTCTAGAAATTCTAAAATATGTTTTTGCAAAAGTAGGTATGTTTACTTCTACAGTAGCTGAAGCAGGTGGCTTTATTAAATCAAGTGATGATAAAAGCATTCCTGATATGCAATTACATTTTGCTCCTGCAATGGTGATTGACCATGGAAGGACATCAGTTTGGGGTCATGGCCTAAGCTGCCATGTTTGTTTATTAAGACCAAAATCAAGAGGAGAAGTTACTTTAAATTCAGCAGATCCTTTTGATGATCCTCTCATAGATCCAAAATTTCTTTCTCATCCTGATGATGTAACAGACCTTGTCGCTGGTTATAAAAAGATGATGAGCATTTTAAATAAAGATCCTGTGGGTAAATATACATCCAAGCATACTCAAAGACCTATTGATTTAAACGATGATAAAGATATCGAGCTGGCGATCAGGGAAGACGCAGATACGGTATATCATCCAGTAGGGACTTGCAAGATGGGATCTGATGATATGGCAGTAGTTGATGATAAGTTAAAGGTTCATGGTATTGATGGTTTGAGAGTTGTCGATGCATCAATAATGCCAACACTAGTCGGCGGAAATACTAATGCACCTACCATTATGATTGGAGAGAAGGCTTCAGATATGATTCTAAGTGAGTGGGAATAAATTAAATTGAAGATTCTTTATATTTTTTTGATTTTATTTGGAATTAACTCTATTTCAGATGAGTTTATCGTGATAGATGTTAGAACACTTGAAGAATTTGAGTCAGGCCATATCGAGGATTCATCTAACATTGAATGGCAAGAAATATCATCAATAACAGATAATATTAATAAAGATCAAAAAATTTATTTATATTGCAGAAGTGGAAGAAGATCACAAAACGCTACTAATATTTTGATTGATCTAGGATATAAAGATGTTACTAATTTGGGTGGTATAAAGGATGCTGCCATTTTTTTAGAAAAAAATATTACTGAATGAGAAACTTTTTTAGTTTTCTTAGCAAATTTACTCACAAAAAAATTATTTGCTTCGATGGTGGAGGAGTAAGAACAATTGCATCACTGGTTTTTCTTCAAAAACTTGAAGCAGAAAGCGGCAAAAAAATTTCAGATATTTTTGATATGTTTATTGGGACAAGTGCTGGTGCATTTAATGCAGCATGTTTTGCGTATGGNGGATTTACNGCAGATAAAATTAAACGCTATTGGTCAAAAAGTTACTTAGATCAAATTATGAAGAGTTCTTTTTTTTGGGATAAGGCATCACTTATCCAAGCAAGACCAAGATATGAAAGTGACGGAAGATTAAAATTATTAGAGGAAATTTTTAAATCAGATAAGCTTCAACAATCAAATAAACCATTCCTTTGCTACGCATATGATATTGAAAATCGGTCACATGCAATTTTTGATTCCATAAATACACCTGACGTAACATTTAAGGATGCTATTGCAGCATCAAGCGCAGCACCAATGTATTTTCCATCTTACCAAATGGCAGATAGGTCTTGGATGATAGATGGAAGCATTATTACGAATAACCCAACTTTAGTTGGATATACATATTCAAAGAAATTATTAGATACAAATAATATTAGAATCCTTAGCATTGGTTCTGGGCAAAACAAAACTAAAATTGATGGAGAAAATTCAACCAATTGGGGAGGCGTTGGATGGTTAAGAAATGACATAATGGGAATGCTGTTAGATTCAGAAATTCATAATCAAATTTCAGATAATATTTTCGATGATAATTATCTAAGAATAAATTCTCCATTAGGTAAAGTTAATAGATTTTTAGATGATGATTCAGAAGAAAATTTGGAAAAAATACATCTAATGGGCATGGAATGGTGGTCCGATTTTGGAGACCAAGCTCTTAAATTTATTGATACTTAATTTTTCTATTAATAATTTCTGAAAAAGGAGGTATAGTCCTCCTTTTTTTATATAATGTAGTTATGCAATTCCTTAGATTATTTTCTATCTTGATTATTATCTCCTCATGCGGAGGAGGTGGTGGTGGAGGAGGAGCTCCCGATGTGCCTTTTGCGCTAACTTTAGCTCAAAATTCTTTTTCAACTGACGAAGATACCACATATACTGGTTCAGTTGCTGCCACAGCAAATGAGTCAGTAACTTTTGAATACTCTCTTACAAACTCAACATCTAATGGTACCTTAACTTTTTCACAAAATGCTTCTATAACATATTCACCAAATCCTAATTACTTTGGTCAAGATCAATTTACATATTCAGTTACTGTGGTTGAAAAAAATATTACTAGAAGCAGTACTGTCAATATAACAGTAAATGCGGTTAACGATATTCCTGAGATTTTTATTACTTCAACTGCAAATTTGGATAAAAATAATATGATATTTGAATCAAATCCAAAGTTTTCAATCACATATTCCGATATTGATAATGAGGAAATTGACCTAGTTATTTCAGCTTCTGTTAATCAAAATAGCGTCCCAGCAACTTTTCAATCGACCGCTGAGGGTGTTGGCGAAGTTACTCTTGATCTTTCATCTTTGACCACTGCAGGATATTTTCCTGCTGAGATAATTATTTCAGATGGAAATGCATCAAGCTCTGATACATTTAGCACATGGTTTATAGCTGACAAAAAAATAGTAACCGTTGCCAAAGANGATGATAAGAGTGATGGCTTTGATTCAGGTTCAACAACAAACAAAGATTATTATGTCTATTACTTAATTGGAGGAGGCAACTCATTTGGAAGAACTGATTATTTATTTGTAGCTGATTCATTAAATGAAAACTCTTTAGATAGCTCATCGACTGATGTAGAGGCATTTAGAGCAGCATTATTAAGATCTATAAATGGTTTGAATGATTCTGACGTTTCTGAATTTTTTGCTGGATATTTTGACGTAGTTGTTGCAGAACCTGTAAATCCTGATGGTAGTTCTCTTGCATCAATTGAGACTGGTTGTTATGACTGGGACGAGGACGTTTATTGTATTGGTTCTGGGGATATTGATATGTCTGTATTTGATGAACTATTTGAAGATAATGATTTAGTTTCAGTTCTAACTACTATCGATGGAAGAGGAGTTAATCTTGGTAACACAAATATTCAACCTATTGGCTCTAGGACAGAATATGTGTTGATGCATGAATTGGGTCATGCACATGGTGAAATGGGTGATGAATATATATCTGACGATGATAGAGATATAAGTTACTGGGCTGATAGAAATGTAAATACAACAACTCAATCAGATCCTTCATTAGTAAAGTGGAGACATCATATAAATGATTTAACTAATGTTGCAGGTAATAATTTCAAAGTTTGCTATAACTGGTCTGATGGCTCAATTGGACTATATGAAGACGAACCAAATCCAGAATCATGTGATTGTTTGTACAATATTTATGATGTTAATGGAAATAGAACTGGAAGAAATCCTGAATGTAATCAAGTTGGATTATTTGAGGGAAATTATTACGGTGAGTTTGATAACTATAGACCAAAATTTTTAACAATTATGGAGGTTAATACTGATCAATATGGCGAAGTCAATGTTGAAGGGTTTGCTATAGGTTCAATTCACAATCAAGGTTTCGTATACGGAGATGATGTTGGTTTTGAGTCAGATGAGGGTGGAGCCAGAACAGGATTTAATATTGATATTGATGTTGAATATGATTCATCAAAATTAAGGTTAAAATGGTATGTTGATGGAGTTGAAGATCCATCATTAGAAAATCAAACTAATATAACATTTAATAGACCTTCAGATAACTCTGTAAAAGTTTATACCTGGAGAGTGGATGATCTCACAGGCACTGTTAGTGCACCAGATGATGTTACGGACACTGAAGATTTTTATGAAGGTTTGTTTAATTCAGACTTTTATTGGTACGATTATGAAACTGAAGAGTGGGGATATAATCCAACAGATAGAACTCAATATGACTATGGATATATTAATGGCCCAATGGGTGGCACCTGGGGAATAAACTGGGAGAGATGGTAAAATGAGAAATAAAATAATTTTTACATTTATTTTTGCTTTATCTTTTTTAGTTCAATCTACTGAAATGAAGGATGTTAGAGAGCTTAATAAGATACATTCTAGTCCTTTCTCTGATTCATATATTGTTACTTTTGATGG
>JGI24820J26691_1000507_pt1 | contig 11769 bp, 7 predicted proteins | sample METZYME_5_50m_FD_26691 | JGI IMG/M metagenome (IMG submission 26691) | reverse complement strand
ATAATTATATAGTCAACTGGCTCTATCTCATTTAAAGAATTTAAAAAAATAGTTTCTTTGATATTTTGATTAGAAATTTGTGAATTTTCCTCTATAGTTGGGATATGATATTCCGTCCCGTCAAATGCTACAAACCTGTTTTCGGGCGAATAAATCGATTTAAACTCTAAATTATTTGTTTGGTTTGTTGAAATTTCTGAGATACTTGAAATATTTGAAACATCCCATACACTTAATATATTATTACTATTTGAAATTTGATAACTAACAATTTCCGATTCATAATCTAATTCATTGTTGTAAAAAGTTAATTGTCCTGCGTTAAAGGTTAGGCTGGAGATAGCTTCTATCGAAATGTAGTCAAGGTAGGCAGATGATGCAGGATTACCATTATTATTGTATGTTAAAGTAAGATTTGCCTGAGAAGAACTTAAGTTAATATTTGATGAATAGCTGTCACCCGTTGCCAAGATAGGGTCACCAATTGAACCAAAAACCATTGTCGCCAATTGATTTCCATTCAAATCTACATTCATTGTTGTAGTGATTTCAGATGTTGCTGCTGCACTGATTCTGATATTTACAGGCTGATCAACGATTAAATTGTCAAAATCAAAATTAAATGTTTTCACATTTTCAAAATCAAATCTATCACCAAACCATCTCCTACCAATTTTGGCAAGATTATAATCATCATTTTCATGGAACTGGTAATTTGTGTAATAATCAATTAAATAAGATGATTCTCCAACTGGCTCCTCAAAATCACTAACCCTCAAGCCGTACTCAGACCCCACTGATAAAAAATATGAAATTTTATCTTCATATAAATTGAGATTAGTATTGTTTTCGGCGTTGTATCCATTTGGCCCTCTTGCATAAAAAAGAATGTAATCATCAGAATCAAAACTTCCATCAGTTTCCCCTATAATTTTGATTGAATTTTCAATGGGGTCAATCATATAATCTTCATTGTTCTGCATGGTCAACATTTCACCACCATGACCATAAATTTTGATTTTTCTAGGATCAATTGATTCGGTATTTACACCCAAATTTTGTAAGAAATTTTTATCAATCCGATGAATTCCTGATTCCTCTACGAAAAATTGATACCAATTTCCATTTCTCATCACAGATGATTGTATAGATTTTGAGCTGTTGTTAGGGGTGTCTGAAAATCTGTAATTAATATCAAAACTCTCAATTTTTTTATAAACACCATCAATTAAAATTATCGGGTTTACTTCTAAAAAAGTAAATATTTTAGATTTTGAAACAGACGAGTTAAAACTAATTTCTGGTTCATTTTTAAAATTTATTTTATCTAATCCTGAAAACTTTTCAATATCAATATTTGAATAACTTAAGTTTGTAATTTGAACCGAAGATTCATTAATAATTTTATCGCTTTCCCATTGCTTTACAATTCTGAAATATTCGCCATAACTATAATTATTTTGGAAATTTTTGGTTTTAGGAACGATCACAGAATTTTGACCAATATTATACCTGTCATTGCCTATCCAATCTATCTCAATTTGCGAAGTTTGACAGATTAGATTTATCGGTATTAAAATGAGACTAAGAAAAGTAATAATTCTCATAATTTGCTAAACGCTTTAGTGTCTGAAATATTATTCATGTGTTAGAAAAAGCAAAAATAAAATAATATAATGATTGATTTTTCGTTAAATTAATGAAATCAATATGATTAAAATATATTGTGAAATGAGTATTAATTATTATATTTGGACGCTCTACAAGAGTAAAAAAATCTACTATGAATAGAAAATTTAAATTTTACGCTGCAATTTTATTCAGCTTTGTTATGCTTTTATCATTTGAAAGCTGTAACAAATCTCAATTTTCGAATAATAGAAATGTCTCTTCTGCAACAGGTTGGGCAATTAATAACAAAAAAGGGGGATTCCAGTACAATACAAATTACAAAGGTCAACAAACTCCACCAAATATGGTTCTTGTTGAAGGCGGAACATATACTAAAGGTCGCGTTCAGGACGATCCAATGAGAGATTGGAATAACTCTCCCAACCAACAACACGTTCAGTCTTTTTACATGGATCAAACAGAGGTCACTAACGTGATGTATTTAGAATATCTTGATTGGTTAAAAAGAAACGAAAATTATGAAGTTTATTTAGGCGCATTGCCTGACACCCTTGTCTGGAGAAATAAACTTGGCTATGCAGAGGAAATGGTCAATAGCTACCTGAGGCACCCTGCATTTTCGGATTATCCGGTTGTTGGTGTAAGTTGGGTACAAGCTTACGAGTATGCTGAGTGGAGGACTGACAGATATCAGGAATTAATTTTAGAAAATAGTGGTTGGCTTACTAAAGGGGCAACTCTAACCGATAAAGGTGGAAAGATTGCTAATAATGATAGTTTAATCAAATCTGGTAATTTTAATCAGGATGCTTATGTTCAAATTCCAAATAAAAGTTTTGGTGGTGATGATAACATTGAGGGCTGGTCAGAATTACTTAGAGGAAATTCAAGTAGAAAAGAGTCAGGTAGAATTGCAAATATCAAAGGTGTTTCAGCAGACTCTATGGCTCCTGCATCTGCAAATAGAGAAACTGGCTTAATTACTCCGAAGTTTAGATTACCTACCGAATCAGAGTGGGAGTACGCAGCGCTAGGGCTCAAAGAAGTTAGAGAATTTAATGTCTATCAGGCAAGAAAAAAATATCCCTGGCAAGGTCAATACACCAGAACTGGTCAAAGAAGAAATTTAGGAGATCAGCTAGCCAATTTTAAAAATAGTGATGGTGATTATGGTGGAATCGCTGGTTGGTCTGATGATGGTGCTGACATCACTAATAGAGTAGCCTCTTACAATGCTAATGCTTTTGGATTATTTGATATGGCAGGCAATGTTGCAGAGTGGGTTGCTGATGTATATAGACCAATTGTTGACGATGAATTTAACGACTTCAATTACTATAGAGGAAATGACTACAAGAAATTTGTTATTAGTGGACAAGGTGAAGTTGAATTAGCTGATGAAACACAGTACAAAACACTTTCAAATGGCAAAAGAGTTGCTGTTTTAAGAGAAGGCGAGATCATGACAATGGATTTAGAAGATTCTGATCTTAGAAACCGAACCCAATTTGACAAAAGCTATAATATAAACTACAGAGACGGTGATGTTAGATCATCCAGAAACTTCAATACTGATGAAATGAGAGGAGATAGAGCTGATGCTGAAGATGGTGAAACCCAAACTATGTATAAGTCTCCAGATTTAAATAATATTTCTGACTCTGGTGAAACTACTTTGATTAGTGATCAGGTAAGAGTGTACAAAGGCGGTTCTTGGAAAGATAGAGCATACTGGCTAGACCCTGCACAAAGAAGATTTTATCATCAAGATCAAGCCACTGACTTTATTGGCTTTAGATGTGTAATGTCTAGGATTGGCGGAAAATCTCTTGAAACAAAAAAGAGATCAAGAAATTAAATTAAATTTTTTAATTTGAAAAAAGCCCTCAATTATTGTTTAGGGCTTTTTTTATACATTTATTAAATGTCTGTCAAGGAACTATATGAAATTTTTCTAAAATCAAATGGAGTTGTAACTGACTCTAGACAAATAAATAATAACTGCCTTTTTTTCGCCTTAAAAGGGGTAAATTTTAATGGGAATGAATTTGCAAAATCTGCTATTGATAAAGGAGCAATGTATGCAGTAGTTGATGAAAAAAAATATTCCTTGGATGATGAAAAGTTCATATTTGTTAATGACTCACTTAAAACGTTGCAAGAACTGGCTAATTTTCATAGAAAAAAGCTGAGTGCCAAAATAATCGGAATCACAGGAAGTAATGGAAAAACTACAAGTAAAGAGCTGATTCATTCTGTGCTTGAAACAGAATTTAATACATACTGCACAAAAGGAAATCTCAACAATCATATTGGAGTACCACTTTCAATTCTAGAGATTTCACATGAAACCGAAATTGCCATAATTGAAATGGGAGCTAATCATCTCGGTGAAATCAAATTACTATCCAGTATTGCGGAGCCTGACTATGGATACATAACTAATTTTGGAAAGGCACATCTTGAGGGTTTTGGAAGCGAAGAAGGAGTAATCAAAGGAAAAAGTGAATTATTTGACTTTTTGAAAGAAAACTCTGGTTATATTTTTTGCAACTCAGATGATCAAAAACAAAAAGAGATTTTAGGAGATTACGATAACAAATTTACATTTGGTCAAAAGGATGCTGACCTAATTTATACAACAATTACTGATGAACCGAACATAGTTGTCGATGTGAATGGAGCTACCATTGAAAGCACCCTTTTTGGAAACTATAATGTGCAAAATATTATTTCAGCTGTAACAATAGGAAAATATTTCGGAGTAAAAATGCAAAATATTCAAGAAGGTATTTCAAAATATATTTCTGAAAATAACAGATCTCAACTGATTAAAAAGAATGGTAATAGAATACGCCTAGATGCTTACAATGCTAATCCGACCAGTATGCTTTTGGCAATTAAATCATTTGATAAAATTAATTCAAAAAATAAGATTTTAATTCTTGGTGATATGTATGAGCTTGGGGAGATGAAAATAAATTCCATCAGGAAATCGTAGACTACTGTGAAAACTTAAAAATCGATAAAGTTTTTCTGGTTGGAAAAATTTTTGCTAAAACAAATTTTAGCAAAAAATTTTTCAGCTATGAAAATTATTTAAAATTGTCACAATCAAAAGAGTTTAAAGGTGTTATTGATTCAAATTTATTAATTAAAGGTTCTCGTGGCATGCAACTGGAAAAAATTTTAGAATTCATTAACTAATTAATTACCAATTAAAGTGATAACTATCTTTCTCTTGGAAGCATTATTTCTGTGCTCGCAAAGATATATACCCTGCCAGGTTCCTAACTGAGGTATACCATTTTTTACAGGAAAATTAACAGATGAACCAAGTAAACTGCTTTTTATATGAGAGGTCATATCATCTGGTCCTTCAAGGGTGTGTCTAAAATAATCTCCATCCTCTGATACCATCAAATTGAAGTGAGTTTCAAAATCTTCTCTTACTGAGGGATCTGCATTTTCATTTATAGTGAGACTCGCAGAAGTATGTTTAATAAAAACATTTACAATTCCAGACATCACTGGCAACTCATTAATAATCTGATTTGTAATAATATGAAAACCTCTTTTATAAGGACCAAGTGTTATTTCTTTTTGAAAGGTCATAATGCTAAATAAAGCAAAATTTAAGTAATAATTAACAATAAGAAAAAGGAAATACTTCCNATTGGTATTAAATTTGCNAAACCTTTATCATGAGAAAATCTGCAGTTTCAGTTGGACTAGGCTTACTTTTATTAATAATTGGTGTTTTCATTTCAGACTTTATTATTGATTTNAATAAGTCTGAACCAACCTACAATAACAATAGCCTTACNTCCGTGTATGTTGATGAGGTGAATAATAGTTCTAACAAAATTGAAATTGAAAGGAACGGTAAGTTGAAATCCACTAACAGAGTAAATATTATTAGTGAAGTTCAAGGAACTAAGAAAAGAAGCACAAAAAAAAGTTTCAAGGAAGGTCAAGTTTTTAATAAGGGCGAAATTTTAATTGAAATTAATTCGGATGAATTTAGTTCAATTGTAAAACAGGCAAGAAGTGAACTAAAAAACTTAATTGCATCAGTTTTACCTGATATTAAGATTGATTATAGCGATAACTTTGGAAAATGGAAAAACTATTTTGACAACTTTTCAGTTGAATTTCCNATAAATAAAATGCCNAAATCAACCAGCGAAAAAGAAAATTTATTTCTTGTTGGTAGGGGAATTGAATCATCCTACTATAAAGTAAAAAATTTAGAGGAAANACTTTCTAAATATACCATAAGAGCGCCTTTTGATGGGGTTCTCGTNAATGGTAATATTTCTGATGGTGCATATATTATCCCAAATCAGACGTTAGGTGAATTTATAGATCCAAACAATTTTGAACTTAGTGTCAATATTCCTGTCAATCATTTAGATAAAATAAAATTAAACCAAAATATTTCGATTATCTCTGAAAATTCAAAAAAAGATATTACAGGAAGAATTAAAAGGGTAAATAGAAAAGTTGATGAATCTACACAGACTGTTAAGATATTTCTGGAATTCAATAATAAAGATTTATTTGAGGGGAAATTTGTTGAAGTGAAAATTCCCTTGGGAACTATACCTAACAGTCATTTAATTCCAAGGTCGCTGCTAATTAATGACAACTATGTCTTTGCAGCTACACCAGAAAATGATATTTCAAAAATTAATGTCAAGCCTGTATTTTATAACAAGGAAAATGTTGTAGTTACTGGACTTGAAGACGGTACAAGACTAATCACTTCTAATGTTAGTAACATTTATGAAGGGATGAAAATTAAAGTGGTTCAAAGGTGAGAGANATAATCAAATATTTTGTTGATCACAAAATCCCCGTTAATATTCTAATCATTTTCTTTGTTGTCTTTGGTATAGCCGGTACACTTGCATTAAAATCTTCATTTTTTCCGCTGATAAAACCAAAATATATTTCAATAAATTTTGCCCTTCCTGGTGGTTCTCCNAATGAAATAGAAGAAGGAGTAGTTTTAAAGATTGAAGATAACNTAGAAGGAATTGCAGGCATTGAACGGGTTACATCAACTTCAAGGGAAAACTCAGGGAGTATTTTAATCGAAACAAATACAGACTACGAAATTGATGCAATAATTTTAGAAGTGAAAAATGCAGTTGATAAGGTTTCATCTTTTCCTATTGGGCTAGAACCTGTTATTGTTTCTAAAATAGAAGAGCAAGAAGCCACTGTAATATTTTCACTTACAGGCGATAATATTGATTTACTCTCACTTAAAAATATTTCAAAAAAAATTGAAAGTGATTTAAGAGATATTGACGGAATTTCACAAATTAAAGTTTCGGGTTTTCCAGAGGAGGAAATCGAAATTTCAATTAATGATAAAAAGTTGATTGAATATGAACTGACATTTTCAGATATTTCAAAAGCTATAAATGATTCAAATATTCTTGTCAGTGGCGGAAACATTAAAACAAGTGATGAGGAATACTTAATAAGATCTAATAACAAAAACTATTATGCTAATCAACTTAGCGAAATTGTAATCAGAAATAATGACGAAGGTGCGGTTATAAGATTAGGTGATGTAGCAGTTATTCGTGATCAATTCTCGGAGACTCCTAATTCAAGTTTTGTCGATTTGAAATCTGCAGTGATCATTTCCGTTTCTAGCACAAGCAGTGAAGATCTTATTGATTCTGCAAAAAAAATAAATACATATATTGATGATTTTAACGAAAAAAATAGTCAACTTAAAATAACCCTTTTAAGGGACTATTCAATTGTATTAAAACAAAGAACCGATCTTCTTTTGGAGAATGGAGGAATTGGAATTTTACTTGTCCTAATACTTCTCTCAATTTTCTTAAACATAAGACTTGCATTTTGGGTGGCATTTAGCATACCAATTTCATTTTTAGGAATGTTAATCTTTGCTGAACAATTTGATATCACCATCAACCTTATGTCACTATTCGGAATGATAGTGGTTATTGGAATTTTGGTTGATGACGGTATTGTTATCGCAGAGAATATATATAGACATTATGAAAAGGGGAAAACACCAAAACAAGCTGCCGTAGACGGTACTTTAGAGGTATTACCTGCAATTGTATCAGCAATTGTAACCACGATAATAGCATTTTCTACATTACTTCTACTAGATGGCGATGTAGGGAACTATTTTGGCGAGGTTGCGATGATTGTGATATTAACCCTTCTCATTTCTCTAATTGAAGCTTTATTATTACTACCTGCCCATTTAGCCAATTCTAAAGCTCTAAAGGAAAGTAATAAAAGTAATAATTCTGCCAGGTTTGATTTCTTTTCAACCATGAGAGGAATAAACCAAAAGGGATATAAAATTATGAATTGGCTTAGAGATATTATCTATACACCTTTATTGAAATTTTCATTAAAGTATAGATTTTTTAGCTTGTCCGGATTCATAGTCGCACTCATGCTAACAATAAGCTCAGTACAAGGTGGAATTATTGGTCTTGATTTTTTTCCGACAATTGCTAGTGATATTGTTACCGTTGATTTAAAAATGCCCTATGGAACAAATGAAAAGAAGACCGACTCGTTAATTTCATTTGTGGAAAGTAAAGTTATTGAAGCAGGTAAAGAACTTGAGGAAATTTACATGAAAAACGACGAAAGAAATCTTATTGAATATATAAATAAGAATATTGGTTTGTCTGCAGATAACATGTCTATGATTGTAGGTTTTGGAGACGTCGGTGGTTCTTCAACTGCATCACTTGAAGTTTATATGTTAGATAGCGAGAAAAGACCTCAATCTTTAAGAGCATCAATGCTAGCGAAATTAATCAGAGAAAAAACAGGTGAAATTGTGGGTGCTGAAAAGTTCATAGTTAATGACGCTGCTAATTTTGGGGGAAGTCCAGTCTCAATTTCGATAATGAGTAATAATGTAAATGAGCTTAAAAGTGCTAAATCTGAACTTGTTGAAAACTTAAGAAGTAACCCAAGCTTAACAGATGTATCTCACAATGATCCTGAGGGAACCCAGGAAATTAATATCAAATTAAAAGAAGATGCAAATTTAGTTGGACTTAAACTGAGTAATGTAATGAGTCAGGTCAGATCTGCATTTTTTGGAAATGAAGTTCAGAGATTACAAAGAGGTGAGGACGAGGTTAAAATCTGGATCAGGTATGATAAAGCATCCCGNTCTTCNATTCAAACCCTTGATGACATGAAGATAATTACTCCGTTGGGAGATAGAGTTCCACTGAGAGAAATTGCTAGTTATGAGATTAAAAGGGGTGATATAGCAATTAATCATCTGGACGGCAAGAGGGAGATTCAAATTAATGCAAATTTAAGTGACCCTAATATAAGTGCGGCTGATATTGTTTTTGAACTTCAAGCTAATTTGATNCCTGAAATCAAAAATAAATTTTCTTCAATAGATGTATCATTTGAAGGCCAATACAGAGAGGCTAACAAAACTATTAAGTCNGCTTATACGGTATTTCCTTTGGCATTATTTTTAATTTTTACGGTAATTGGATTTACTTTCAGAACTTACAGCCANCCATTTTTACTANTAATGCTGATACCNTTTAGCTTGACAACAGTTGCTTGGGGGCACTTGTTTCATAATTTCCCTGTTAATGTAATTTCTCTACTAGGAATAATCGCTTTAATTGGAATATTAGTTAATGATGGGCTTGTTTTTATATCAAAATTTAATTCAAATTTAAGAGAAGGAATGGGCTTTGATGAATCACTATTTATAGCCGGAAGAGAAAGATTTAGAGCTATATTTTTAACTTCAGTAACCACAATCGCAGGTCTAGCACCTATTATTCTAGAAAAAAGTTTTCAGGCACAATTACTAAAACCAATGGCAATATCAATTGCCTATGGAATTGGTTATGCTACTCTTTTAACGTTGATATTATTACCTATACTTCTTTCTATAACCAATTCTGTTAAAGTAGGGCTACATTGGATGTATTATGGTGAAAAAATAGCTAAAAGAGATATTGAAGCCCCAGTGATTGAGCAAAATATAGAGCAATGAAATATAAAATTTTAATTACAGTAATATCTCTAATTAGTTTAAATACTAATTCACAAGAAGTATTGGACCTTAAAAAAGCCACCGCTATAACACTAGAGAATAATTTGAATATTAAAATTTCTGAAAATTTTGAAAAAATAAGTGATAATAATACTAGTTTTCTCAACAGTGGTTATTTACCTACGATTAGTGCAGGATCTAACTTTATAAAATCAAATCAAAATGTCGAAATTAAGACACCCTCAGGCCTTGAAGGCACACTTGAAAACATCGAAAGTGATTCAAATTCTGCTAATATTTCTATGAACTTTATTATAGTGGACGGAGCGGGTAGAAAATTTAATTATAGGAAATCAAAGGAGTTATTTAATAAATCCAAACTTGAGGTCGTTGAAGTTATCGAGAATACAATTTTCCAGCTTTACACTGTATATTTTGAAGCATGTAGATTAATTGAAGAACAAACTATCTACAAAAATAATCTCGATATATCCCAAAGCAGACTTGACAGAAAAAGATTAGAGCTGGAATATGGCCAATCTACAAGTCTCGAGGTTTTAAATGCAGAAGTTGATTTCAAAAATGACAGCATCAACTATCTTAACACAATTAGTAATTTATCAAATGTGAAAAGAGATCTAAATCTAATTATGAATGTTGATTCAGAAGAAATATTTGAGCTTATCACGGAGGTCAATTTTTTAGAATTTAAGGAATTAAATGATGCCTACTCTGGAGCAAAAGAAAATAATACATCATTAAAAATAGATAACAAAAATGTATCTATTTCTAAAAATGAGGTGATGGCGACAAAGTCAACATATCTACCAACTATAGGGTTAATTGGTTCTTACGGATGGAATGAAAGTATAAACGATAACCCATACGCTTTTTTTAATAAAAATATTAATGATGGATTTTCTGGAGGTGTAAGTTTATCATGGGATATTTTTAATTCCGGACGAAAAATAATTGCAAATAAAAATGCAAAAATAAAATATGAGAACTCAAAAATTGAGAAAGAAAGAAAAATGAATTTATTTTTTAATGAATTGAATAGTATATATCAAACACATACTAATAATTTATATATTTTTGAAGTTCAGGAAAAGAACCTAGAAACAAATAAGCTCAATTTTGATAGAAATCTAGAGCAATATAAACTTGGGCGTTTGAGCTCAATTCAATTCAGAGATGCACAGCTTAAATTACAAAGAGCTGAATTACAAAAAAATACATCAAAATATAATACCAAAATTTCAGAATTAGCCTTAATGAAAATTAGCGGTCAAATCCTTACAAAATCCTATAAATAAGAGCAGCTTAATTATCCAAAAAGTAGTTCGTAAACCATTGTATTTGATCAGTTTTTGATTAAGATCTTTGTTATAATTAACGGAAAGTTTATTATGTATTGGGACAATAATATAAAAGGTCAAAACCCAAATTAGCATTAGAACTCCTAATAGAATGATATCTATATAGCTGTAGTTTATATCAAAAATCACAATTAATAATGTACTTATCAACTCAATAGTCATTATCGGAGCAACTATAAATAGCATTTTCTTAGTGTAACTTTTGTGAAATTCGTTAAAAATAGTCGGATTGATTAACCTAAATGAAGGGTAGGTAATAAAATGGGTAATGAGTGAAACACCTACCATTATAAGATTAGTAAATAATGAAATGAAAATAATAATATTCATGAACTACTTTAAACAAAAAAAGCGCCAAAAGGCGCTTAATTTGTTAAATTGAATCAATTATTCTTGAAATGAAGCCATAAAACCTCCAAAATCAAAATAATCTCCTCCCCCAACTATTTTACCATCTTTAAATGCCATTGGGTGATAAGATTTTAAAGCAAATTCTTTACCTGATTCGGTATGAACCCCAGTCCATGTTCCATAGGTTCTTACGCTACCATCATTCATGCCTGTTTCAGGATCAACACCAGGTAACCAATAATCAGCTGCATATTTTATATTATCAAACATTTCATGATACATTTTCATGGCTTCTATATGCTCAGCCCTTCCATAATTTTCAGAACCATACATCGGAGGCGCCCAATCAAG
>JGI24820J26691_1000503_pt1 | contig 11800 bp, 16 predicted proteins | sample METZYME_5_50m_FD_26691 | JGI IMG/M metagenome (IMG submission 26691) | reverse complement strand
ATAACTCTTCCCTCCATAGGTTTTTCACCCTCAATATTAACAATATTATCATCATATGTAATAAACTCGCCGCCATGTTTTTTTAATAATGGAAAAAATCCCTTTTCGTATTCTCTATATCTATCTGCATCATGAATTTGCAGGTTTGCGATCATATAAACTTTGACTTCTTCCATAATCTATAAATTATTTTGGTGCAGCCGCAGGCTGGTAATCATAATAACCGTCTAGTGGAATCATTAAATGAACAAACTTTGTCCCCTTGAACATTACATATGGAGCTCCGGTGGTATAGTCTGTGGTTTGCCCATCAAGCGAAGAAGGATCTTTTGGCATTAACATCATATGTGCTCCAGATTCAATATAGTGTTTGTGTCCAGCATCTTTTTGACCATCCGTATATGGCTTAAAGTTATCTACTCCTAAATCACCATGCTTCATCCAGATCCAGCCATCACCTTTTAACTGTGGTGTTTTATCAGCTATATAGGCTTCAACCCAAGCCACTGCATTTGGATCAGAGCATGCAGCTGCTGTTGCGTGTGCATCAGCAAATCCACCATCAGGCATAGGAACAAGATTTCGACATGTCCAACCATTTGTTCCTTCTCGCAATACTCTCCCATCAGCACTAATAACAGTTGCATGATCTCCTATAAAAGCAGGAGCTGCGCTTGTATAAGCTTTAATTTGCCAAGCATCTGAATTTCCATGCATATGATGACCATTATGATCAGGTCCAGCTGAAACTCCTATGGCGAACACAAAAACTATAAAACTCTTTAAAATTGTATTCATTTTCTCTCCTATTGAANTTTTATTAATGTAATTTAATTCTATGAAAGAATTAAATTTAATACAAATCTATTCTTTGTACTCTTTTTTTATATGCTTTGTTATGGATCTAAACATTGCTATATGAGCTGCCTTCGAATATTCTTTTTCATCTCTAAATCTAAAATTTGAAGAAGTTTTTGCAATCACAATTTTTGATTCAGGATCAACATAAATAAATTGATTATAAACTCCATGTGCTGTGTAATCTGTGATTGGATCACCTGGAACCCACCACTGATAACCATAACCCCAATCACTAGACGACAATTCGCCAGCATTTGGCATCAAATGAGGCGCATCAGGAGTATGAGATTTTTCAACCCAATCCTCCGGAACAATTTGTTCACCAAACCAATTACCATTATTTAGATATAAATATCCAAACTTTGAATAATCTCTTAAGGTAGCATTTAACCCTCCCAAAGCCATATCCACTCCACCTTTATCTGTGATGTAATATGCATCACTCTCCATTCCAATTTTGTTCCATATTTTTTTTGATAAATACTCCCTTAGAGGCATGTCGGTGACAGATTCGAGAATCATCGCAAGCACCTGAGTATCAATACTCACATAATGATTATATGTGCCCTGTTCTCTTCCATTTTGTAATGTTTTGGCAAAGTCTCTAAAAGATTTTCCTCTTGCCGCAGCTCGACCAAACCTATTTATATCAGAGTTTGGATCTGCATAATCTTCGTTAAAATCTACTCCTGAGGACATTTGTAAAATATTTTTTATTTTTACTCCTTCGTAACCTGTACNCTCAAAATCAGGCAAATACTTAGTTGCCGGATCATTAATGCTATCAATCAGACCTTCATCAACAGCAATTCCAATCAATGCGGAAAGAAATGATTTTGCTACAGACCACGAAATGTGCTTGCTATATTGATCATTGCCATTCCAATATTGCTCATAGAGCACTTTGTCATCATGCAAAANAATAAGTCCATCTGTATTAAAATATTTTAACCCCTCTTTTAAATCTAATTCTTGACCTTCAAACGAATACGTTTCTGGAAGGTCCATAAAAGACTTTTCAAAGACATATGGTGATTTTGATGCTGGAATTGGATTAGAAGTATGAAAAAAGTCTTCCATATTTATAAAGTTATGGGATATCTTATCTTCGTTATATAAATTTGCTAACTTGTATAACCTGTATAAATTTGGACTGTATAAAATCAAGAATGATAAAAAAACAAATAATAGGAATAACAAAATTTTGCTCATAAATACAAGTTATCACAACTTAGATAAATTGTAATTGTTAAACAAAGCATAAAATTTAAAAAAATTTGGTATAAAAAAATTGCTTCTTAAATCCATTGGTCGTTTGGGGCTGTGAGCTTGTCATCAATCTCACCAGTATTTACTGTCCCTGTTGGCTCAATCAACATAATCTTTGCCTCTTCTTCTGCAAAGGGTTTATGTTTGACTCCCTTTGGAACAATAATCATCTCTCCTTCATTAATTTCAACTGTTTCATCTTCAAATTCAATTGATATTTTGCCTTCTATTACGATAAATACTTCATCGGTATCATCATGTTGATGCCAAATAAAATCCTTTTCTATCTTAACGAGCTTAAATTGATAATCATTCATCTCAGCAATTACTTTAGGAGACCAATGATCTTTAAACTTTTGAAATTTTGATTTGAAATTTATTTTTTTCATATTGATTTTATATTAGTACATTTGGGCAGATGCTAAAATAAAAATATGAAAAGCTTACTGATTTCATTTATTCTACTTTTCTCTTTTTTACTAATTTCTAATGAAACTGAACCTTTATATGGTAAAGGTCTGCCAAGGGATTCAGATCAATTGATACCAAGTGAATCCTCCTATCCAAGCTGGGAGACAGGCGAGTATGAATCAATAAATCCTCAAAGAATGAAAGATGTTGTTATTGATATTTCAAAAATTGCTCTTGAAAGCAAAAAAAGAACTCCATACTGGGGAAGATTACCTGGTACTCCTGAAGACAAAAAAACTATGGACTATATTGAAAATAAATTAACAAAATTGGGTTTCAGTATTGAAAAAAAAGATGTTTATATAACTAAAGAATGGCGACCAGCTGAATGGTCCTTAAGTTATAAGTTTGATAATAGGTCTCATTCAATTAAGTCCGCCTTTCCTACAGGAGAAAATATAAATCATCTTGATAGCAATGTTAATGCTGAGCTGGTATGGGTTGGGTTGGGTTCAGAGGCTGACTTCTTGAATAAAGATATCAAAGGAAAGGCTGTCGTTATATATAGTTTCTTTGTTCCAGGAGGAAGAAGTCATTCTGCAAGTAATAGGGCTAAATTGTTTAATGCTAATGAGATCGCATCTGATAAAGGGGCTGCTTTAATTATAAATATTATGGGAGTTCCAGGAGATGGACAATTTGCTGGGGGAGCATTTCATGGAACTAGTGGAAAACCTGCTTCCTCTTTCAAAGCTCCCATAATAACTATAAGCCAAGATGAAGGTTTTCTTCTTCGAGATAGAATGCTTGAAGAGAAAATTTATGTAGAATTCAATTTAAAAATTGATGTCATAGAGAATTTGAAAACTACATACATGATTGCCAGACTTGATGGCACATCAGATGAAGAGATTTTTATAGGGGCTCACACTGATGGTTATTTTGAGGGCGCTATGGATAATGCTAGTGGTATTGCAGTTGGCTTAGAAATGGCTGAATACTATTCAAAAATGAAAAAAGAGGATAGAAAAAGAGGCATAACTTTCTTTTTGTATCCTGATCACCATCACGGAGAATATAGTGTACGTGAAGTCGAGGATTATTATGACTGGAACAATGTTGCTATTGTTTTAACATTAGAGCATCCAAGTCAATCTCAGCTCTATTGGTTTAATGAAGATATTGTGGTTTCAAATGCAATTGGATCTTTTAGATGGAATGTAACAGGAAGCGAAAAGCTTGAAAAAATATTTAAAAGAAGGCTAAAAGAGAATGGAGTTTCAATCTATAACTATATGACAGATAAACCAAAGCTCACAGATAAAGCTCCAGGATTTCATATAATTGATCATGTTATCTATCACACTACTTTTGATATTCCAGAACTGGTGCCTGCTGAAGGTATGAAAAGAGCAACTAAAGCATTTATAGGGATGATTGAAGACGTGAATGAATTATCTCTTGAAGAACTAAGATAAATTATTTTAAAGGCTCTGCGGTCCTAGTGCCGTCCTCATTAATGGTAACAACTAAGGGCTGCCATATTTCATGATCACAAATACCCATCAAGCATCCCTCAACTTTTAGAGTTCCATCATCTAATAGATAAAGATTAGACTTAAATACTCTGCCTCTGCCTGGATCATAAATTTTTCCATTTTTGAGAACTTTCTTGCCCGAGGCATTAGATGGAAATTCCTCTAACAAATTAATTCCTATTAGCGGCCTGTTTCTTAAAGATCTTTTTTTATTATTAGAGTCCGTTATAGATTTAGGGTCTATATCATCATCAACAAAGACATGTTCAATGGTAGCGCACAGATTTTTATCGCAATTTTTAACTTGAACAATAGATTGAGATGTTAACCAAAAGCCCTCCATAGTTTTCTGTGATTCAGCGCTAATAAAACTAGAAATTGCCAACAAGGTAAAAAATAAATAATTTGTCATATGTTGTTAATTGTTATTCTTTTAGAAGCAAGATCCATTCTCTTACCATCTCTACTGCTTCCTGATGAGATAGCGCTCTTCCAGACTCTGGCATCATTACTCCTGGATCAAGAGAGATCATTCTATGCAATAGAATTGATTCTTCTGGCTTCCCAGGCACAATTGAATATTTTAAACCTCCACTTCCTCTTCCAGTAGCAACTGGTTTTTTATAAATACCTAGATGAATATCTCTGGTCTCATCCAAATGTAAATAAAGTCCAGTAGAGTTAGCGTTTCCTGTTGGTGAGTGGCAATGCCCACAATTAACATCTAAGTAAGACCTAACTCTATCATTAATATTTTGACTTTCATCGCTCCAATCTACTGGAGAAACTAGCTCTAATTGATAAGAGTCAATTATTTGTTTTGTCATCCAATAATCTAATTGATTAAACTCACCCTCTTCATATTTGAAATCTTTATTTATATTCCTTGCTTTTGGTCCAATTGGAGTAATCTTATCATCCGAAGCATGACACTCTTTACACTGATTTACATTTGGAACTCTGTACCTTACATCTTCCTCTTCACCTAAAAAATTGGTCCATGAAACATTAATAGTTTTGCCAGCTATCTTTTTATATGCCTCATTTTGTTCATCATTCCATGCATATGAAACAGCCTCCCAGCCATTTTCTTTTCTAAGCAATAATCTTGTTTCTAATAAATTCATGCCTTGGCTTGGATCTCGCTCATCGATAGGATAGTAAAAGGTTTTGATCAAGGCCGATCCAATTGGGAAATTAAAGACTGATCTCTCATTGTAGTAACTCGCTTTTTGATTAGTAGGAACATAAACCCATCTTTGTTTGTATGAGTAGTCTGAAAACAAGGTTGAAATTAACTCATATGGGACAACCTTGTCATGGGGAACTTGTGCCGAAGTATCTATAAAGAAATTAAACTCAGATAATTTATTTGGGAATGTATCTGAAAGAATTAGATCATTATTTACACCATGAAGATTTGTGCACATATATAGCACAAGTAAACTACTAAATATTTTTTTCATTATTCCCTATATGCCTTCTATATTAATAGGCTCCAGTGGATTAATGACCCCTTTAAATTCATTTTTATCGGTTCTAATTGGTGAAGAAATACCCAACATATATTTAATTGGGCTTATTGTCAGAAAACTCACTTCTTCTCCTTCAACCATTACTAACTTTTCATCTTTTGGCTGACCAAATAACATTTGAGACATAGGAACAACTCCATCCCAAAAAATATCTGGCATATTTCCATCACTTATCTCAAATAATGCCTTAGCTAAATCACCAGTTCCAACATCTGGATCAAAACCACTTGGTCCATAAGTATTATTGTGTACTTGAATGCCTCTAGGGTGTGGATAATAATTCGGATCATCAGTTTCATCAGAATAAGAGACAATTGATAAATTTACGGTTCCGTTTCCACTCATTAGATTATTGAAAACTTCAACATCTGAATTTGCCATAATTATTATGCCGGTGCCTCTTGGAACCTCTCCAACAATATTACCCTCAGGGGCAAAATTATCGGTGTCATTATTAATAGATTTATTATCAAAAACTCTTATATGGTGTCCACCTTGTTGAGGTAAATCAGGAAGATCAAAAATTAGTATTCCACCTGTATTGTGAGATGCAAGATTATCGTATACATCGGCATAATATGAGTTTTCAATTTCTATACCAGCAACGTTGTATTGAGCAATGCTATTTCGAACAATTATATTCTTAGACTGACCTACATATATTCCAGCATCGGACGCACCTATTGCAACACAACCATCAATTAATACATCTTCAGATTCAACTGGATAAAAACCATATGCACCATTTGTACTTTTTGGCCCACCAGTCCATTCCGTTCTTAAATTAATCATACTAATGCCTTTAGCTCCAATTACCTTTAAGGCATCGCCCTTAGCATCTAAAATTGCAAAGTCTTTTAGCGTTACTCCATCTGAAGTTACCAAAAAACCTTGAGCCCCTGATTGTTGATTCTTAAAATCAAGAATGGTTTCTCCCATGCCTCTTCCAACCACAGTTACTCCATCCACGTCCAGTGATAAGCCGTCTTCAAAGTCATAATATCCTGACTCTATAATCAGAGTATCGCCCTCATTAATAAGGATCATAGCTTCTTGAAGACGCTCATGAGCATTTGGACCAGGTTTTATATGAACTTCTTTAGCAAAAATATTTAATGAGGCCAGTAAAATAAAAAGAAAATTTATCTTACACAGAGTTTTAAAATTATTTTTAAGTTTAATGTTAATCCTTATTCCCCAAAAAGCATTAATATTATTGTATTACGAAAACAGGTTTAAAAAAAAGAAAAACTATATCTTATGGCATGACTTCAATGTTGATTATCTCAGATAAGACTGGTTCATTATGATGGATTTTTTCTACAGGCCTATGCTCATAATCGCCAAGAGCAAGTTGCAGAGAATACTTACCAGGGGGAAGCGATAGATTTACTTCTGTTTGTCCTCCACCAAAATGTAAAATATTTTTACCATATGGGATTGGCTGTTTTGCGTTACCTAAAACATCATATGCTCCATTAATTATTAAATGATGATGGCCGCTAACAAAGCATTTCTTTACTTTCTCATCTTTCACACCTGCTGGACTGATAAGTATGTTTTTTGATCCAAATTCAATCTTGAACTCTTTAGCCTCAGACCTAAAACCGTCTTGCGGACTTTTAAAATAAAGTTCTACATTTAAGCATTCTCCATTTGTTCTCTCTAGAGATGCTGCAAATGGAGACATTAGTAGAATTAAAATTAGTATTTTCATTATTCGTTCCTTGTTTTGGGTGGACCAAATACAAAATATAAAGCCTCATTAAAATTATTTGATTTCTTTATGTTTTTAAATATTTCCTGCCATCCCATAAAAGTAATCTTGGTTGGATTATAAGTATTTACATTTTTTACCAATCCATACTTTACTGACTCTTCTTCTGGTTCGAAAGTGCCAAACATTCGATCCCATATAATTAAAAGATTCCCATAGTTCTTGTCTATGTATTGAGCATTTGATCCATGGTGTACTCTATGATGCGAAGGAGTATTAAAAACCCACTCTAATGGTCCGAGTTTACCAACAATTTGTGTATGTCCAACTATGCCCCAAAGAGTGCTTATAACTCCAACTACTGCAATTATTGTGGGATCAAAACCAAGAAAAGGTAAAATCATAAAAAATGGTATTTTTGATATAGGTCCAAACCAAGCTTGACGAAATGAGACGGCAAAATTCATTTCCTCACTAGAATGATGACTCATATGGATAGCCCATAAAAAATTAACTCTGTGAGAAATTCTATGGTAGATATAAAAAACAAGATCGATCATTACAAATGTAATAAGCCACAATGTCCAAATAGGCATGATTTCAGAAAGATTAATTAATTTAAACTGAAATAAATAAAAATGAAGTGCTAGTGTTGCTCCCTTTAACACAAAAACCATCAAAATATTTCCTGAAAGGAGTCCTATCGTACATAAAGTATCCTCTCTTTTATAAAGATTTTTATTGTTTAGACTAGAAAAAAGAACTTCGAATAAAATCAATGCCAAGACAATTGGTGCTCCAATTGCGTAAACCTCATTTATCGTTAAATTGGTCATATATTTACTCTAATTCTAAAAGAATTTCTTTGGGTATTTGAAATGCATTTCTTTCTAATTTCCAAGTTTTAGAAATTTGCTCAATGCCTAATTTACCATAAATATGTGGGAAATCTTGCACTGGCCTGTTGTTACTCAAAGCTTTTTCAAATAAATACTCACTTCTACTTAAATTACGCTCCTCAATCTCGCACAAAACTACACTCTTTTCTTTTTTAAAATAAAGATGAAGCGTTAAGGCTAATTGTTTTGCAGTTGAGCAATGAATAAACCCATCCTTATCATCTAAATCTGTTTTTACATGTCCTAGCTTTTTAGCAGCTTCCCATTCAGTGTGTGTCAAAATTTTATATATTTTACTCATCAATTAAAAAAACTTTAATTGGTAGATCATATTCATTTATGACAATCATCAGTTCATTGTAATAATTTTTGTTACTTTTTTTTCTCTTGATTAGAAGTATGGCTGCTTTCTTATTTGTAGCNTCTGCATAATGTAGAGACTGGCCTATAGCCTCCTTCCACTTATAATCAAACTCTGTTTCTATTGCATATTGTTCAGTTAAGCAATCAATGTAAGTTCCATATTTTGTTATATATTGATCGTTTCCTCCTATGCCTAAACACCAAGCTTTGTTAATTTCATTTTCTGAAGACAATATCCAAGGCGTCAAAATTAAAAGAATCAACAATCTCATCTTTCTAACACTTTTTTTATTCCCTCAATTGAGACAAGCATTCCTCGATGAATTGCGTCTGCGTATGATTCTGGATCTATCTCTGTTTGCCACAAAAGATTGCATAAGTTTGCATCAACACTTGAAACCTTCATTGTTGCTAAATGATGTTTTAGTGGCACGATCGTTTCTATGGCTGAATATTGAAAGGTCATAATGTTAGAATCATTTATCAAGATCTTTTCTTTTACTTTTCCCATTCCCTGCATTTCAAATGTACGACAGTCCTCCTCTAACTTGATCTCATTTACGGTTGGAACCCAGTCGCATCTAGAAGCATCAGATAAAATATCCCATAAAGTTTTAGCTTCACAATTAAAATCAACAGATTCTGTAATAGTTTTCATTTTTTAATTAATATTCTTTATCTCTGAATGATGTATTAACTTTATATCATTAGCTTCTGCAAGAGCATTTGCGCTCTTCGTAAAACCATTTGGAGCTATCACAATTCCAATTGAGGCATCATAAAACTTTATCCCAGCAACAACCTCTTGAACTGCTTTATTTCCAACAGCTCTTTTATATTTCTTGCATTGACCAACTAGTGTGACTCCATCTTTATAGGCAATAACATCTACTCCTTGATCAGATGATCCCTGGGTCGCATTTGCATCCCACCCATTTTTTTTAAATTCGTTTGCGCAAAAATGTTCATATTCATAGGGATCCATATCTTCTGAATAATTTAAATCTTTATCTAGTTTCTCGAGCTTTAATTCAATAAATTTTATTAAATCAGAAGTATTAAAATCTATATTAGTGTAATACTCCTCATCTAATCTTTTAACTAATTCAGAATTATCTTTGATATATTCCTCAAGTTGAGGAGAAAATTTTTCGTAATTCTTCTTACCAAAAGCATTGCTGGTAACACTTCTTCTGTATGCTGAAGCAACTATTTTGATGTTCTTTTCAATTATGCTTTGAAATTCATTTGGAAGCTCATCGATAAGTTTGTTTTTTTCTCTTTCAGTCTGTGCTTCAATTTCATCCTTTTTATTTTGTTCTTTTATACCAATATAAACTTGATAAATCACGATTATAAGTCCGATTACTAGGAACCATCTAATCAGAGGAAATTCGATTGCGATAGATATTATTAGAAAAACTATAAAAGCTCCCCAAAGGAAAGCACCAGCACCGTTACCCATAATTTGAAATTAGTGTATTAAAAAGAACTTTCACCTTGTTATTATGTCTATAATTAACATCAAGAATCAAATTTAAAGGGTCAGCGTGATAGGATTATATCAATCAACTTTCATAGGTTTATGGCTAATAATAGCTACAATTATTATTCAGGCTATGGTTGCCGTTCGAGTTCATAGAAGACAAGAAGGTGGATATTTGCCAGGCGTCTTAAAGCAAGATCTCGATCATACCTCTTTTGTATTTAGAACTCATAGAACCCTTCATAACTCACTTGAAAATATAATACCTTTTTTGGGTCTTGTGGTAATAGCATTGATGTCTGGGTATGGACCAAATAAGTTATCAGTCGTCGTTTGGTTATATGCAATATCAAGAATTATTCATATGATCCTTTATTACAAAATTGCTACAAATAAGAACCCAAGCCCAAGAAGTATTTTCTGGGCCATTGGCTTTCTAACAACTTTGTATTTAATGATTGATCTTGGTGTATTTTTGATATTTTAGAAAATAATATCAGACAGTATTTATATCATATCCATCGAAATTAATATCATCATATGATAAATCATAGGCTCTTAATGATTGAAATATTAAGTATGCTGCACCTCCATTTTTAAAATCACTCAAAGTCACATCTATTACGTTCTTCCCTGAAGACTCCCCAATTTCCCAGCCCGCATTTTTTAAAATTCTAGATATATCTAAATTGGAAATTATTGGCCCATGCATTTCAAGCCGGATTGTTTTTTTATCTTTATTAGTACCTTTGATAAATACATTTTTGATCTTACTTATGTAGTAAAGAAAATAGTGCTCCTTGTCATTTACCACTAAAAATTCATTAAACATTTTCTGAATTGTAAGCTCAATTGATTTTAGCTCTGAAAATTCCATATTGATTAAAAAGATTTAAATAGCGTTTTTAAATTGTACATAACTCCAGGATTTCCATCAAAACATTTAATTGTTTCATCTGGTTTATTCCAGTCATAAGAAGATTTTGTAAAAAAATTAGAATCAATCTTTACCCAACTTGAATCATCTAATGTCCCAGCCTTTATGAACAATATGTGAGGAAGTTCTTTGGCGTAACTTAAAATCCCAGAACCACAATTAGAGCAAAAGCCTCTTCTTACATGAGATCCAGACGTCCCTTTGCTTTCAAAATATTTTGGTTCTCCATTTAGGTCCACATATTTTTTTGCAATAAAGATTATTGTTGCTTTTCCTGAACCNGTTGTTCTCTGACAATCTTTACAATGACAATGATGGGTAGAAATTATCTTACTCTTTTTTAAAGAATAACTTATGTCACCGCACTGACATCTTCCTTCTTGAATATCTTCCATTCTATTAATCCCAGTCACAGGTGTACTTTATGTCATAAGGAGAATATCTGTCACTATCCCATGAAGGTCCAATTGACAAATACCCAACCAGTCCGTAACTGCCAATTATCATAGGTGGATTTGACGCTCCATCATTAAATACTGAAAGACTAGAATATGAATTACCATAATCAGAGCTAGTGTTAAAAATACTATTTTGTGACCAGGTACTTGCATAAGATGATGAGTCATTAAAAATTGAATCTGTCATCCATCTCGGACCAAGAACTCCTAGAAACTCACCGTCTCCGCTGATAATCTTGGCGCCATCAAATTTGTTGCAATCCCACGAATTAACTTCTCCAGCATGAAGAAAATGCGTTCCAAATAACAATAAAAATATATAAATA
>JGI24820J26691_1000502_pt1 | contig 11819 bp, 12 predicted proteins | sample METZYME_5_50m_FD_26691 | JGI IMG/M metagenome (IMG submission 26691) | reverse complement strand
CCGAAGGTCGTTGGTTCAAATCCAGCCCCCGCTACCAGTCAAAATTAGATTTTTGATGGGGCATATGCCCTGTTTTTGTATATGGAATATGGAAAAAGAGAAAATAAAAGAAATTATTGAACCAATTGCACAAGATCATGGCTGTGACTTTTGGGGCTTAGAGATATCTCAAGGTAAAAATATACCAACTTTAAGGGTTTTTATAGATGCTATTAATGGAGCAACTATTGAAGATTGTGAGAATGTTTCTAGAGACTTAAATTTAGAACTTTCTTTGGATTCAGACTTCATAGAGGACTATATACTTGAAGTTTCCACTCCAGGACTTGATAGAAAATTTTTTTACAGTTATCAGTTAAATGACTTTATTGGGAAAAAACTAAAAATTAAACTCAAAGATAAAATTAATGAAAAAAAAACTTTCAAAGCTGTTTTAAATTCTGTTGATGATGATTTTTTAGAGCTAAACGTAGGAAAGGAAAAATTGACTGTAGATTTTAGAAAAATAGATATGTGCAAATTAATGCCAAATTACAAAGAAATTTTGAGGGAAAAAAATGGAAGGTAAAGAAATTTTAGCTGTTGTTGATTCTGTCTCTTCTGAGAAGGGTCTTGAGAAGGATGTTATTTTTGTTGCAATGGAGTTAGCAATTGCATCTGCTTCACAAAGACATTTTCATGAAGATGCTCAATTAGTTGTTGAGGTTGATAGAGAATCTGGTGAATTTATAACAAAAAGACAATGGGAAGTGCTTGATGAAAATGATGAAGAATTCCACAGGGAGTCTCATGTATCTCCAGCTGATTCTTCGTTAACTATTGGAGAGCATTATTTTGAACAAGTTGATAATGTTGAATTTGGAAGGATTGAAACTCAAGCGGCAAGACAGGTAATGCTCCAAAAAGTCAGAGAGGCTGAAAAAGAGCTAATAGTTTCAAAATTTAGATCAAGCGATAATAATTTAGTATCTGGATTTGTTAAACGAGTAACAAGAGATAATATCATTATAGACTTGGGACAAGATGCTGAAGCTATTCTTCCAAGAGACCAGATCTTACCTGGAGAAATCTTTAAAATTAACGACAGAGTGAGGGCTGTTTTACAAATAAAAGAAATTGAGGGAAGGGGCCTTCAATTAATGCTAAGCAGAATCTGTGCTGAGATGGTTACAGAGCTTTTTAGGATTGAAGTACCTGAAGTTAATGAAGATGTAATTGAAATTCGAGGAGTAGCAAGAGACCCAGGATCAAGATCTAAAATAGCTGTAAAAACTAATGATGGCAGGATTGACCCTGTTGGAGCATGTGTTGGTATGAGAGGCTCAAGAGTGCAAGCAGTTTCAGGTGAATTGGGCAACGAAAGAATTGATATCGTTATCTATGATGATAATCCTGCTCAGTTAGTAATTAATTCTTTGGCGCCTGCAAAAGTTGAATCAATTGTTTTAGATGAAACATCCAAATCTATGGAGATTGCAGTAAACCAAGAAAATCTTGCTTTGGCCATTGGTGCAAGAGGTCAAAACATAAGACTGGCTTCTAAGTTATCGGGTTGGGATTTAAACATTATCAGCAGCGAAGAAGCGGAAGCTAAAGAAAAAGTAGATGAAACTGAATTTCTTGGCAAGCTTGTATCGAGCTTAGAAATTAGTGAAGAGTCAGCTGAATCAATCATTGAATTAGGATTAAGAAATTTTGACGACATTGCATATGCCTCAAAGAAGAAACTCTCAAATATTTTTGAAGACGAAGAAGAGGTACAAAGAGTAAAAAGTGCAGCTGAGGATGCAGCTCTTTTAGAGGCAATGAGCGAAGTCGAACAAGATGAACAAGATCAAGAGTCACTAAGTGATTTAGATCTTAGCGATGAAAATATCAATGCGCTCAGCTCATCCGGTATCAAAAATAAAGATGATCTAGCTGAACTTGCTACAGATGAACTAATGGATATTATTGATATTTCTGAAGAAGCAGCTTCAGAAATGATTATGAAAGCAAGGGAGCATTGGTTTAAATAAAAATATGGCACAAACGACTGTTAAAGACTTTGCAAAGACCTTAAAGATTTCTGAGGAAGCTTTGCTTAAAAGGATGTCATCAGCTGGGTTGTCACACAGCAGCGCATCAGATGAAGTGACAACTGCTCACAAACAAATTCTTCTAAGGTCTCTAAAACAGAAGCAAAAACAAACATCATCCTCAATATCTTCATCATCGGGTGTTGGCATAAAAGTTAAATCTAAAGGTGGTAAGGCTGTTGTTGATTCAGGTGAAACTAAAAGCTACTCAGACAATATAGAGGCAAAAAGACAGGCAGCATCAGAGGCTCTAAAAGCTGAGCAAGTCAAAAGGCAAGAACAACTGAAAGAAGCTGCTACTAAAAGAGAAGCTAAAGTTAAAGCAGAACAAAAGAATAAGGCAAGCAATAAGGTTGCTGATAAACCTAAAAATGTGAAAGAGGAACTTTCTAAAGCTGCAGAAAAGTATGCTGAGAAAGATGGTATGGATGTTGATGATTCAAAACATAAGTTTGAAAAACCACAAGAATTCATAAAAAAAGATATTGAAATACCAGAATCAATTCAGGTTGGAGAATTAGCAAAGTTAATGGCTATTAAAGGTGGTGAGCTGGTCAAAACTCTAATGAGTCTTGGTGTTTCTGCAACAATTAATGACGTGCTTGATCAAGAAACTGCTATTTTAGCAGTTGAAGAAATAGGACATAACAGTATTGCAAAAGCCTCAGATGATGTTGAGGAAGAGTTATTAAATCAGATTACATATGATTGTGATGAAGAAATAAGATCTCCTGTCGTTACGGTAATGGGTCATGTAGATCATGGTAAAACTACGCTTTTGGATTTCATAAGAAAGGCAAAGGTTGTAGATTCTGAGGCTGGAGGAATAACCCAACATATTGGTGCTTATGAAGTAAAATCTAAAGATTCAAGTATTACTTTTATAGATACTCCAGGTCATGCTGCTTTCTCCTCTATGAGAGCAAGGGGCGCGAATACAACTGACATAGTTGTTTTAGTGGTAGCTGCAAATGACAGCATAATGCCACAAACTGAAGAAGCGATTAATCACGCAAAAGCTGCCGATGTTTCCATAATAGTTGCAATTAATAAAATGGATTTACAAGGCGCTGATGCTGAAAAGGTAAAAGGAGATTTGGGAACTAAAGACTTGGTGCCAGAAGACTGGGGTGGTAACACCCAAATGATTCCCGTTTCAGCTCTTAATGGCGATGGAGTAGATAAGCTCTTGAAGCCATTTCTTTAGAAGCAGAAATGCTAGAACTTAAAGCTTTTCATAAGGGAGACGCTCAAGGAGTTGTAATAGAATCCGAATTAGATAAATTTAGAGGAGCTGTTTCAACGTTCTTGGTCCAAAATGGATGTTTAAAAGTTGGAGATGTTGTAATTAGTGACATGTCTATGGGAAAGGTAAAAGCAATTACTAATTCATCTGGAGAGAAGATTAAACAAGCTGGGCCATCATCAGCTGTAGAGGTTTTGGGCTTAGATAGTGCTCCTAATGCAGGAAGCTCCTTTCAAGTAGTTAAAAATGAAAAAGCTGCCAGAGAGGTTATTGACTTTAGAGATAGTAAGGAAAAAGAAAAGAAACAAATTAAACAAAAAGATGACACTATGGGTGATATTTTTGAGTCCATGGGACAAGCTTCAATGAAGTTTTTAAATTTAATCATAAAGACTGATGTTGCAGGAACAGCTGAAGCAATAAATGCTTCACTTTCAAAAATTGGGAATGATGAAGTTTCAGTGAAGATCGTTGCATCTGGTGTTGGTGGTATTTCAGAATCTGATGCAAATCTCGCTATTACTACAAACTCTAGCATCATTGGCTTTAATGTTAGGGCAGATAATGCAGCTAAAAAAATAATTGAAAAAGAAGAAATTGATTTAACTTACTACAGCATAATTTATGAACTAATAGATGATGCAAAAGCTAAATTAAGCGGCTTGCTTGATCCAATTATAAGAGAGGAGATAGTCGGAACAGCAGATGTTCTTGAAGTTTTTAACTCGCCAAAATTTGGTCAAGTTGCTGGATGTGTTGTTGTGGAGGGTACAGTTCTTAGAAATAAGCCTGTTAGGGTTCTTAGGGATGACATAGTAATCTTCCAAGGTGAGCTAGACTCATTGAGAAGATTTAAAGATGATGTTAACGAAGTAAAAAATGGAACTGAATGCGGAATGGGTATTAAAAATTATAAAGATATTCGTGAGGGAGATAAGATTGAGGTGTTTGATAGAAAAGAGGAATCTCAATCAATTTAAGATAATATGTCTTTAAGACCTGAAAGAATTGCAGATTATCTAAAAAAAGAAATTTCAAATATTATCCTTCAAAAAGTAAGAGACCCGAGACTTCAGTCCATAGTCATCAACCATATAACTGTTTCACCAGACATCTCCATTGCAAAAGTTTATTACTCCACTTATGAGGACAAAGTTGAATTAAACGAAAAAATCCTCTCAAAATTTTCGGGAATGATCAGAAGTGAAATTTCAAAATCTATGAAAATTAAAAGAGTTCCTAAGATCATATTTGTTTTTGATAAGACACCTGAAGAAGCAGACAACATCGAAAACCTTTTGAAAAATATTAAATGAATTCAGGTATTTTTTTAATAAATAAAGACAAAGGCATTTCATCTAATCAAGCAATTCAGAAAATCAAAAAAAGGCTAGATATAAAAAAGATTGGCCATTTTGGCACGTTAGATCCTCTAGCAGAGGGTTTATTAATTTGTGGAATAAATAAGGGTACAAAGCTTTCAAATAAGTTTCTTAATTTAGACAAGTCATATTTTTCAAGGATTATGTTAGGCATTCAAACTTCCACGGATGATTCTGAGGGAGACATAATTTTAAAGAAAGAGATACAAGTAGATGAAAATGAGATCATTGAAATGACAAAAACTTTTATTGGAGAGTCAAAGCAGAAACCTCCATTTTTTTCTGCTCTCAAGCACAAAGGAAAACCCCTATATAAATATGCAAGAGAGGGAAAGTTTGTAGAAAAACAACCAAGACATATAAATGTTTACAACATATCGAGAATTACAGTAGATAATCCTTTTGTCTCATTTGAAATATCTTGCTCTAAAGGCACCTACATAAGATCTATTGCAAGGGACTTAGGTAACAAGCTTAACTGTGGAGGTCACTTGGTAGAGCTTGTGAGGTTATCTCAGGGCAAATTTGAACTCAATGATGCAAAAAAAGTGGATGATGTTGAGATGGAGGATTTAATTGATATCGAGAAATTAGCTTTTAATTAAAAAAAGAAATTAGTTGTTAATATCTTTAAATACCTTTAAGCTACGCACTCAAACTTTAGACATGCGAGGTTTGACAGGTGTAAATAAATTAAAATGCATGTCCTAGGAGATATATTATGGCGCTTTTAAAAGACGAAAAAGCTGATTTGGTCAAAAAATTCCAAAAGGATGAAAACGATACTGGATCATCAGAGGTCCAGATTGCTTTGCTTACGGAAAATATTAACAAACTTCAAAGTCATTTCAAGACACATAAAAAAGATCATCATTCCAGAACAGGGCTAATTAGGATGGTTAATCTCAGAAGAAAACTTTTAGCATATTTAAAAAGAACAAACCCTGAAAGTTATAAAAAAATCATTACAGATCTTAATTTAAGAGGATAAAACGTGGAAAAACACTTAGAACCAAAATCAATATCATTTGAATATGGGGGTAAAGAAATTACCCTCGAAACAGGAAGAATTGCTAGACAGGCAACTGCTGCTGTACTTGTAACAGTAGATCAAACACAAGTACTTACAACCGTTGTTGCAAAAAAAGAGGCCGATCCTGGCAAAGACTTCTTTCCACTTGCAGTTTTTTATCAAGAAAAATTTTATGCGGCTGGAAAAATTCCTGGAGGATATTTTAAAAGAGAAGCAAGACCAACCGAAAAAGAAACACTCACTTCGAGATTAATCGATAGACCTATAAGGCCGTTGTTCCCAGATGAATTTAAAAATGATGTTCAGATAATGTCTACAGTTATCTCATCTGATAAAGAATTTTCTTCTGACATCGCAGCTATGATTGGAGCATCTGCTGCATTGTCCTTGTCTGGTGTTCCTTTTCAAGGACCAATAGGCGCTGCAAGAGTTGGTTTTATTGATGGAAGTTATGCACTCAATCCATCCAAAGAAATCATGGATCAATCTTTCCTTGATATGGTTGTTGCTGGGACGTCTGAAGCAGTCCTAATGGTTGAGTCTGAGGCAAATGAGCTAAATGAAGACCTCATGCTTGGTGCAGTATTATTCGGCCATAAATCTATGCAAATAGTTATAGATAAAATCAAAGAATTTAAAGAAATAGTTGGGGTTGAAGATTGGATAATTGAAAAAGATGAAGAAACACCAAGATTTTTATCTGAACTTGAAGCAGATTTTTCATCTAAAATTGAAGAAGCATTCACAATTGCTAAGAAATCAGAAAGATCTGAAGCAATTAATGCAGTTCGTCTTGAGATTCTTGAAAAATACGAAGATCTTGATGAATTAACCATTGGAAAAGTAATGGGAGCATTTAAAAAGCTTGAGAGTCAAATAGTAAGAAAGAATATTCTTTCAGGAAAACCAAGAATTGATGGACGAGACCCAAATACAGTGAGACAACTTACCGTTGAAACTGATGTTCTTAAAAGAGCACACGGTTCAGCTTTATTCACAAGAGGCGAAACTCAGGCATTGGTTGCTGCAACTCTTGCATCTCCAAGAGATGCTCAAAGACTTGAATCACTTGATGGAGAAGAGCATGACCATTTTATGCTTCACTACAACTTCCCTGCATATTGTGTGGGTGAGATTGGAATGCCAATGGGGCCAAAAAGAAGAGAAATTGGTCATGGAAATTTAGCAAAAAGAGCTATTAAAGGTGTTCTCCCTGATTTCGATGCTTTTGGATATACAGTTCGAATAGTATCTGAAATAACAGAATCAAATGGCTCAAGCTCAATGGCAACTGTTTGTGGTACCTCTTTATCATTAATGGATGCTGGAGTGCCATTAACAGCTCCTGTNGCTGGAATAGCAATGGGATTAATTAAAGATGGTGANGAATTTGCTGTTCTTACAGATATCCTNGGAGACGAGGATCACCTNGGCGANATGGATTTTAAAGTTGCNGGTTCTGAGAAAGGCATAACCGCTCTTCAAATGGANATTAAAATTGATGGAATCAATGAAAAAATAATGGATGAGGCTCTAAGNAGTGCAAAGGAAGCAAGAATGCATATTTTAGAAAAAATGAATGAAGTGCTTTCAAAGCCAAAAGAGTTAGCTTCAGATGCTCCATCAATGCAAAAATTTATGGTCAATAAGGATAAAATTAAAGAAATTATTGGAAAGGGCGGAGCAGTTATAAAGTCCATACAGGAAGAATCTGGTGCAGTAGTAGATATAAACGATTCAGGAGAAATATCGGTGTTTGGTGATAACCAAGCGAAAATGCAAGCAGCACTTGATATTATTGACAAAATTATCGAAGAACCTGAAGTTGATAAAGTTTACGAAGGCACCGTAGTGAAGATCGTAGACTTTGGAGCATTTGTAAATATCTTACCTGGTAAAGATGGACTACTTCATATTTCTGAGATTTCTGAAGAGAGAACTGAGGATGTTTCAGCTGTTCTTGAAGAAGGTCAGAAAGTTACTGTTAAGCTAATAGGCTTTGATAGAGGTAAAATGAAGCTATCGATCAAAGCGCTTAGTAAATAAATATCTAAAAGTCAAATTACGTTAAAAATACAATTAATGTAATTTGAAATCAATAGCCAATTTTGATTTCATATGCGTGTCAACCATTAACCTTATAGGGGGGTAAACATGGACGGTATTTTTAAAACGATAAATAGCTTTGTAGCTTTGCTAACAGGGCTAGTAATGTCATTGCTGGGATTGGCAATCTTAGGAGAGTTATTATTTGGTGACTTTCTAGGTCTTACAGTAGTTGATAACATTACCATGTTAGTGAGTGATCTTGCTAACGGCGGTGTTGTTGGGTTAATTGTAATTGCTGTAATCCTAATGTTACTTAAAAAGTAACTATTATAAGTTTTTATCAGGAAGAGATATTATCTCTTCCTGATAATGCATTTGATGAAAATAACACTAACCACGGTCACAAATCTATTAAATAAAATAGTTAAACTTCTTATTTCAATAGTTTCTGTATCTCTGCTTTTAGGTATAGTTTTTGGTACTTCGTCACCATTCCTTGGAGACGTCTATAAGAATGTTGCTGATATTTTGTCACTTCTCGGTGAAGATGCGCTTTTAGCTCTTGTTTCTTTGATAATAATATTAACTATTCTTAAGAAGGGATAAATTAGTAATTGGTGGCTATGGGTGGAATTGAACCACCGACCCCAGCGTTATGAGTGCTGTGCTCTAACCATCTGAGCTACATAGCCATTGACCCGAAATAATAATTTACTCTCAATAAAAGTCAAACATTAAATTTAAAGTGGGCTATGTCACCATCTTTAAATATGTAATCTTTCCCTTCCAATCTTAACTTACCATTTTCTTTTGAGCCTGCCTCGCCACCAAAAGATATATAGTCTTCAAAGCTAATAATTTCTGCCTTAATGAAACCTCTCTCAAAGTCTGTATGAATTCTTCCAGCTGCTTGAGGAGCAAGAGAGCCTCTTTTTAATGTCCAGGCCCTCAGTTCGTTTGGGCCAGCAGTAAAAAAAGTATCCAAACCGAGTATTTCATACCCTTTTTTAATAATTTTATTAAGGGCCGGTTCCTCTATACCTTCTAATTCTAGAAAATCTTTTTTATCCTGCGCATCAAGGTTCGCTATTTCTTCTTCTAATTTAATTTGAACTTCAATAACTTCTTGATTCATTTTTTTTGCATATTCCTTAAGATTATCAAGATTCTCTTTAGATGATCTAGTATCAGAAACATTTGCAATGAAGAAGATTGGTTTAGCCGTTAATAGTTGAAAAGACTGAATTATTTTTAGATCCTCTTTATTGGAGAAGTCAGATATATCAATAAAATCTCCAGACTCAAGAGTTTTTATACAATTCTCAATTAAGTTAAATTCATTAGCTAAATCCTTATCTCCAGACCTTAATTTCTTTTCAATTTTTTCTTTTCTTTTATTTAAGGTTTCTAGATCGGCAAAAATAAGCTCTAGATTTATTACCTCCGCATCTCTGGTTGAATTAATTTCACCATCTACATGAGTGATATTATTATCGTCAAAACATCTTACAACGTGAGCTAAGGCATTCATTTCTCTTATATTTGATAGAAAGCTATTTCCTAAACCTTCACCCTTAGAGGCACCTTTAACCAATCCAGCAATATCAACTAAGTTTAAAGTTGTAGGTATAACTTTTTTAGCTATTACTATTTCTTGTAATGCATCAAGTCTCGAGTCAGGAACTTCAACAACTCCGACATTTGGTTCAATTGTGCAAAAAGGAAAATTTTCAGCAGGTATAGAGGATTGAGTTATGGCATTAAATAGTGTTGATTTACCTACATTTGGCAAACCAATGATTCCACATTTAAAGCCCATGTTAATTTACCAAGTTTTGAAGGTTTTCTATTTCAAGGCTAAATATTTTATCTTTGTGAACCATAACTTTTTTATATAATTCTTCAAGAAGTTGAGTCTCTGCTGGTTTAAACTTACCTAAAACCCAATTTGTAACTTCATTTTTTCTACCGGGGTGGCTAACGCCAATTTTTAATCTTTTGAAATCTTTTCCAATAACATTAGATAAATCTTTTAATCCATTGTGACCACCATCTCCGCCACCAGATTTAAATTTTGCATCACCAATTTGAATGTCAATATCATCATGCAATACTAAAATGTGCTCGGGTTTAGCATTTAGATATCTTTTGAGCAATGCAGCAACTTTGCCACTCTCATTTACATACACATCTGGCGCCACCAAATAAACATGGGGCTCTACTTCACAAATACTACACTTTAATTTTGATTTTTTTACGAAAGTTAGTTCGTGATCTTTGGCAATTTTTTCAACCCAATCTTTGCCAATGTTATGCCTGGTATTGTTATATTTTTCTTCTGGATTTCCGATACCAAGAATAAATACCTTTTGCACAGGATAGTTATTCTGTAGCTTCTTCTTTTTCTTCTGACCCTTCAGAGCCTTCGTCAGAAGCTCCATCAGTGACCTCATCACCATCTTCGTCTCCTTCAAGAACTTCATCTTCAAGAGGCTCTTCTTCAACCACAGCTTTTGGAGCATTCACAGAAACTATCATTTGATCAGTTTCTTCTGTGAGTCCTGGAATTTCTGAACCCTCTGGAAGAGACAGGTCAGTAAGTCTTATAGAGTCTCCTAAATTAAGTTCGGCAATATCAACTTCAATAATTTCAGGAATATTTTCTGCAGAACAAAGAATTTCGATATCTCTCATTGTTTTTGTAACAACTCCACCCTCTGTTTTAACTCCTACACAGTCTTCTTCATTTAAAAAGTTAAAGGGAATTGTGACTTTCAGCATAGTTTTCCTAGAAACTCTCATAAAATCAGCATGAAGCAACTTGCCTTTCATAGGCTCCCTTTGAAGTTCCTTAAGTACAACCTTTTCATCATTGTCATTCACTTTAATGATTAGAACTTGAGTAAAAAATAGATCATTCTGTGATGCCTTTGTGAGCTCATTTAGAGGGATGTTTACATTTAAGAGCTCTTTCTCATTTCCATAAATTACAGCTGGAACCATATTATCACTTCTAATATTTCTGGCTCTATTGGAGCCAAGCTCAGACCTAGAAACTGCATTTATCATTATTTGTTCNGACATAAAAACCTCTTATAAAAAAACCGCACTCAAGGATTCCTCATTAGAAAGCCTCTTAATACACTCTGATATTATTGGTGCGATCGATATGACGCGTATTTTACTGCATTTTTGACCATCTTGGGTAAGAGGAATCGAATTAGTTACAACAAGTTCATCAATCTCAGAATTACTTATTCTTTCAATAGCTGGACCTGACAAAACAGGATGAGTTATATATGCACTTACTTTACTTGCCCCAGCATCTTTTAAAGCCTTGGCTGCATTGCATAATGTTCCNGCTGTATCGATGATGTCNTCAGGAACAATACATTCTTTTCCANCAACATCACCAATTATGTTCATTACTTCTGATTCATTAGCCACATCTCTTCGCTTATCTATAATTGCAAGATCAAGACCATCTAGATATTTTGCTAACGCTCTTGATCTGACGACCCCACCTACATCTGGCGAGACAATAACTAAATTATCTTTAGAATAATTTTTGGATATATCTTCAACCATTAGTTTTGTTGCATAAACATTATCAGCAGGCATATCAAAAAAACCTTGAATTGTTTCAGAATGTAGATCTAGAGTTAGAACTCTATTAATACCAACAGAACTAAACATATCAGATACAACTTTTGCACTAATTGGGACTCTTGAAGACCTTACTCTTCGGTCTTGTCTCGCATAGCCATAATATGGAACAACCGCAGTTATCTTAGAAGCAGAAGATCTCTTTAGGGCATCAGCTAGTAACATTAGTTCCATAAGATGTTTATCAGCTGGAAAGCAGGTAGACTGAATTATAAAGGTATCGTGACCTCTAACATTCTCATTAATTTCTACTTGGATTTCACCATCTGAAAAGGTTCCCAATTCAATAGAAGAAAGCTCATTATTTAAAAGTTTTGCGACTTCATCTGATAGATCAATACAAGATGACCCTGAAAAGATATCTA
>JGI24820J26691_1000501_pt1 | contig 11819 bp, 9 predicted proteins | sample METZYME_5_50m_FD_26691 | JGI IMG/M metagenome (IMG submission 26691) | reverse complement strand
GGGAGGAAAGAGAAAAACTTATGACATTTTATGAGAGGGCATGTGGATCCCGACTTCATGCTGCTTATTTTAGAACTGGAGGAGTACACCAGGATATAGATGACAGCCTGATAAGTGATATTTATGAATTTTGTGATCCATTCCTTAAGGTAGTTGATGATCTTGAGAGCTTACTTACTGAAAATAGAATTTTCAAACAAAGAAATGTTGATATTGGAGTTGTTAGTAAGAAAGATGTTTTAGATTGGGGACTTACTGGTGTAATGGCTAGAGGTTCAGGTTACAATTGGGATTTAAGAAAGACACAACCATATGAGTCCTATTCCGAATATGACTTTAAAATACCTGTCGGAAAAAATGGCGATAACTATGATAGGTATTTAATACGAGTAGAAGAGTGCAGACAATCAGTATTAATAATGAAACAAGCTATTGAAAAACTTAAGCCTGGACCAATTGTAACTGATGATAGAAAAGTAGCGCCACCTAAAAGAGCTGAAATGAAAATCTCTATGGAAGCTCTAATACATCATTTTAAATTATATACTGAAGGATACGATGTTGGACCAGGAGAAGTATATGCTTCGATAGAAGCTCCAAAAGGAGAATTTGGTGTTTATCTTGTTGCTGATGGCACTAATAAGCCTTATAGATGTAAAATTAGAGCTCCAGGCTTTGCCCATCTCCAGGCTCTAGATTACTTAACAAGGGGCCATCTTCTTCCCGATTTATCAGCGGTTTTAGGTTCACTAGACCTTGTCTTTGGTGAGGTAGATAGATGACAGTCAGAAGATTAGCAGATAATCAAGAAGTTGATTTTAATTTTGATAACAAAGATTTGATATATCTAAACTCTCTATTAGAAAATTATCCTGAGGATAAAAAGCAATCTGCCGTNGTACCAAGCCTTTTCTATGCTCAGAAAAAGGCAGGAGGTTGGCTACCCGANAGAGCTATCATTGCTGTTTCTGAATTTTTGGATATGCCAAAAATTAGAGTTCTCGAAATTGCTACATTTTACTCAATGTTTAACTTACAGCCTAGCGGAGATTACTTTGTTCAAGTTTGTGGAACAACTCCTTGTTGGCTTCGAGGGGCTGATAAAGTGAAAAAGGCATGCAAAGACTATATTGGTCAACAGCGAGAGGTCTCTAAAGACGGATTATGTTGGGTTGAAGTCGAATGTTTAGGTGCATGCGTTAATGCCCCAATGGTTCAAATTAATGATGATTATTATGAAGATTTAGATTATGAAAGTACCGTAAAGATTCTTAAAGATATTAAAAATAAAAAAAATATNGTCAAAGGNTCTCAAATAGGTCGTAAATCTTCCGAGCCCTTAGAAAGAAATTAAATGTTAGATAATAAAGATAAAATTTTTAATAATTTATACGGTTTTGAATCTTGGAGATTAGCTGATGCCAAGCTAAGGGGTGACTGGGATAATACTAAAGATATTTTACTCAAAGGTAGAAATAAAATTACTGATGAGGTTATAGCCTCAGGTTTAAGAGGTAGAGGTGGAGCTGGATTTTCTACAGGGGTGAAATGGACTTTTATGCCAAAAGAACCAACTGGAAAAACACATTATTTAGTAGTTAATGCTGACGAGTCTGAGCCTGGGACATGTAAAGATCGAGAGATATTAAGAAATGAACCACACAAATTAATTGAAGGTTGCGTTATAGCCTGCGCAGCCATGGGAGCGCAAGTTTGTTACATATATATCAGAGGTGAATTTATAAATGAGAGATATGTGCTCGAGTCAGCATTAAAAGAGGCTTATGCTGATGGTTTGGTAGGTAAAAACGCATGTGGAAGTGGTTTAGATATTGAAATTTTTGTTCATCATGGGGCTGGAGCATATATTTGTGGTGAAGAAACTGCATTATTAGAGAGTCTAGAGGGGAAGAAAGGTATGCCTAGATTGAAACCTCCTTTCCCAGCTGCAGCTGGTTTATATGGATGTCCAACCACAGTAAATAATGTTGAGAGCATAGCTGTTGTACCTACTATACTTAGAAGAGGTCCTAATTGGTTCTCTGGAATTGGCAAAGAAAATAATACTGGCACTAAAATATTTTGTATATCCGGACATGTTAATACACCATGTAATGTTGAAGAAGAAATGGGGATCCCATTAAAAGACCTGATTGAGAAACATGCTGGAGGGGTAATAGGAGGATGGGACAATCTTCTAGCTGTCATTCCAGGTGGCTCATCAGTACCCATGATCCCAAAAGAGATTTGTGATGATGTTCTTATGGATTTTGACTCCCTTAAAGCTGTTCAGTCTGGTTTAGGAACAGCTGCAGTAATAGTCATGGATAAATCAACTGATTTAATAAAAGCAATATCAAGAATTTCTTACTTTTATAAGCATGAGAGTTGTGGACAGTGTACCCCGTGTAGAGAAGGAACTGGTTGGTTGTGGGAAATGATGGAAAAAATGGCACAGGGTAATGCAAAAAAAGAAGATATAGATATTCTCTTAAGTCTTACGAAAAGAATAGAAGGTCACACTATTTGTGCTCTAGGAGATGCTGCTGCATGGCCGGTTCAAGGATTAATAAGACACTTTCGACATCACATCGAAGATAGAATTGATCAATATCAAAAAGAAAGCAATCAGAATTATGGTTAATATTAAAATTGATGATAAAGATTATGAGGTTGAGGAAGGTTTGGCCATCATTCAAGCATGTGAAATTGCAGGAGTCGAAGTTCCAAGATTCTGTTATCATGAAAAATTGTCTGTTGCTGGTAATTGTCGGATGTGCCTTGTTGATGTTGAAGACTCAAGGGGACTTAGTCCAAAACCAGTAGCATCTTGTGCGATGCAAGTTTCAGAAGGCTTGAAGATTTACACGAAATCTGAGCGTGTGAAAAATGCTCAGGAAGGGGCATTAGAATTTTTATTAATGAATCATCCTCTTGACTGTCCAATTTGTGATCAAGGAGGAGAATGTGATTTGCAGGATCAATCAATGGCTTTTGGATATGGCTCCAGCAGGTTTGATGGAGATAAAAGAGCAGTTGAGTCGAAAGATATGGGTCCATTCATTAAAACAGAAATGACTAGATGTATTCATTGCACTAGGTGCGTAAGATTTTCTTCAGAAATATCAGGAAATGATGAAATAGGGTCTATTGGCAGAGGCCACGATATGGAGATAACAACTTATCTTAATCAAGCAGTTGAGTCTGAGCTTTCTGGAAATGTTATTGATTTATGTCCCGTAGGTGCTCTAACTTCTAAGCCATATGCATTTTCAGCCAGACCTTGGGAATTAAATAAAACTGAAACTATTGATGTAATGGATGCTATGGGATCGAACATCAGAATTGACTCCAAAGGTTTAAGGGTTATGCGTGTTCTACCAAGGTTAAATGAAGATATCAATGAAGAATGGATTACCGATAAGACTCGGTTTTTTTGGGATGGTTTAACAGTTCAAAGAATCGACAAACCTTACAAAAGGGTTAATGGTATTTTAAAAGCTACATCCTGGGAAGATGCTCTAAACTTAGCGAAGGATAAAATTTCTACTAGTCGACCTGATAGAATAGCCGCATTATCTGGTGATCTGGTTGATATTGAGTCAGTTTATGCCTTAAAGAAGTTAATGAAAAATATTGGTAGTGATAATTTCGACTGTAGGCAAGAAGGTTCTAGAATTTCAGGACCACCTGAGAGGTGGCTTTTTAATTCAACTTTTAATGGTGTTGAAGACTCTGATGGATGTATAATTATAGGGTCGGACCTAAGAAAAGAAGCCCCTCTTTTAAATTCAAGATTGCTTCGTAAATCTAGAGAACATGATTACAAGATTGGAGTAATTGGGTTTGATTATGACTTAACTTTCGACTTTGATTTCCTAGGAAAAAACCCATCAATCGTTGAAGATTTATTAAATGAGAATAATGATTTTTGTGATGATTTAAAATTAATGAAAAAACCGATAATGATTATTGGACAGGGCGCATTGATAGGTAATGACGCAAAAAACTTTCTTAATATTTGTATTGAACTAGCTCATAAATTTAATTTTATAAATAAAAACTGGAATGGTTTTAATGTTCTTCACTCAGCAGCCTCCAGAGCTGGAGCAATGAGTATTGGTTTTTTTCCATCTGAGGATGGTATGGCCACCGAAGAAATAATAACCAGTTATAATAATAAAAATATTGATATCCTGTATCTTCTAGGTGCAGATGAATTGAATCTTGAGAGAAATGATGATTGTTTTGTGATTTATCAAGGTCACCACGGCGACAAAGGTGCTCAGATTGCTGATCTTGTATTTCCAGCAGCAGCTTTTTGCGAACAAAATGGATTGTTTATGAATACTGAAGGTAGAGTTCAAGAGTCAATTCGTTCAACCTTTCCTTTAGGTGAGGCTAAAGAAAATTGGGAAATAATTTACTTNCTTGCTAATGAAATGAACCTTGATATTGGTTTNAGAAATTTAAGTGAATTAAGAAGACNATTATTTGTTGATTTTCCAATTGTTAATCCATACATCGAATTTGAGCCTTTACCATTCCCAATGAAAAATCAGTTTAAGAAACTAAATGGGCATAAATTTAAAAGAGTCATCGATAGTTATTGGAAATCAAATTCAATTGCTAGAGCATCTACAAACCTATCTAAAAGAAATGCTTATATAGAAAAGGGTAATAACAGGTAAATCANATGGAATATATCCTTTCAATTTTATTTATATTTCTTCAATCTTTTTTAGTAATTTTTGCTGTACTTATGATGGCTTATCTCGGTATTTATGGTGAAAGAAAATTATGGGCTGCTGTACAATTACGTAGAGGCCCCAATATTGTTGGTCCATTTGGCTTACTCCAACCTGTAGCTGATTTTCTAAAATTACTTTTAAAAGAACCAATAGTTCCTCAAAAAGCAAATAAGGCTATTTTCATAATGGCACCTCTTGTAACNTGCTTTGTTGCTTTGTCGGCTTGGGCAGTTGTTCCATTTGCAGAGAACTGGGTAGTAGCAGATATAAATGTTGGAATTTTGTATATTTTTGCTATTTCTTCCTTAGGGGTTTATGGAATTATTCTTGGTGGATGGGCCTCAAATTCTAAGTATCCTTTTATGGGAGCCATGAGATCTGCTGCACAAATGGTTTCTTATGAGGTATCTATCGGGTTTGTAATTATTACAGTTCTTCTTTGTGTAGGTTCACTAAACCTCACTGATATAGTTCTTGCCCAACAAAAGATATGGTTTTTTATACCTCTTTTTCCAATGTTTATAATTTTCTTTGTATCTGCTTTAGCTGAGACAAATCGACCTCCATTTGACCTCCCTGAAGCCGAGGCTGAGTTGGTCGCAGGATATCAAGTAGAGTACTCCTCGTCTTTTTTTCTATTATATTTTCTTGGTGAGCTAGCAGCAACTTTTCTAATGTGTGCAATGATTACAATNCTATTTTTAGGTGGTTGGCTTCCTCCGTTCGATATCTATCCGCTTAATATTATACCTGGAGTGGTTTGGTTTATGTTAAAATTAGCTTTTATTTTCTTTATGTTTGGGATGGTAAAAGCCCTTGTTCCAAGATATAGATATGATCAATTGATGAGATTAGGCTGGAAAGTTTTTCTTCCTATTTCTCTTTTTTGGGTTGTTTTAACTGCTTCAGTTCTTTTCGTATTTGATTTAGCCCCTTAGGAATAAAAATGATGAAAATAATATATATAATTAAAAATCTTATACAGCTCGATTTTATTAAGGCTTTTTTTACAGCTATGAAGTATTTCATATTTAGAAAAAGAGTGACAATTAATTACCCTTCTGAAAAAGGAAAATTATCACCAAGGTTTAGAGGTCAACATGCGTTGAGACGTTATCCTAATGGTGAGGAAAGATGTATTGCTTGTAAGTTGTGTGAAGCTATATGTCCTGCTCAAGCAATAACCATTGATGCATCTCCAAGGAATAAAGACGGAATTAGAAAAGCCATAAGGTATGATATAGATATGGTAAAATGCATATACTGTGGTTTGTGCCAAGAGGCATGTCCAGTTGATGCGATTGTTGAGGGACCAAACTTTGAATTTGCAACAGAAACTCGTGAGGAACTTTTATATACTAAGGAAAAGCTTTTAGATAACGGGGATAGATGGGAGGTATCACTGGTTCGAAACATTGAGAGGGATGCGCCTTTCAGGTAATTAAATAAAAATGTTTGCAGCTATTTTATTTTTCCTTTTTTCTTTTTTAATTCTTATTTCAGCATTACTTGTTATAACATCAAAAAACCCAGTTAATTCTGTAATTTTTCTTATTTTTTCATTTTTTAACGCTGCAGGCATATTTTTAATTGCAGGAGCAGAATTTTTAGCTTTGATAATGCTGATTGTTTATGTAGGGGCTGTAGCAGTTTTATTTTTATTTGTTGTAATGATGTTGGACTTAAACTTTGAAGAGTTAAACAAAAAAACTAATTTTGTGAGAACAGGTATTATTATAGCATGTATTCTCTTAATCGAAATGTTTGTTTTATTTTTTTATTATCCACAAGAACAATCATTGATAATTAATAAATATAATAACACTAGCGGTTTAACTAACACTGAAATTATTGGCTCAAAGATTTATACCGAACATTTTTTTCATTTTCAGATTGCTGGCCTTATATTGCTAGTGGCTATGATTGGAGCAATAGTTTTAACATTAAGACATAGAGACAATGTTAGAAGACAAGATATTCCAACCCAGGTGAGCAGGGACCAAGAAAAAAATATTGAGCTTAAAGATATTACATTTGAGGAGTCTGAATGATTTTTGAAATAGGCATATATCACTACACTATTTTAAGTGCTTTCTTATTTTTTACAGGCGTTTTCGGTATCTTTTTGAATAGAACAAACCTAATCATAATTCTCATGTCCTTAGAATTAATTCTCCTGAGCGTAAGTATTAATTTTATTTCTTTTTCAGTATTTTTAGGAGATGTAACTGGACAAATTTTTTCTCTTTTTATTCTTACTGTTGCAGCGGGTGAAGCAGCTATTGGTTTGGCTATTCTAGTTGTCTATTTCAGAAATTCAGGAAATATTAATGTCAACGAAATTAATAAAATGAGGGGTTAATGGAATTAATTTTAATAGTTTTTTTACCTCTAATTGGCTCAATAATTTCAGGTTTTTTCGGGAAAGCTCTTGGATTAAAAGTAAGTCATTTAATTTCTTGTGCTTTAATATTAACCTCCTCACTTTTTTCAGCTTATTTATTTTATTTAACTTTGAACGGTCATCAATATCAAAGTATTTTTCTGTTAGAATGGATTAATTCTGGATCAATTGAAGCTTCCTGGTCTTTAAGATTTGATACTTTAACTTCAGTTATGCTTGTTGTCGTCACATCTGTTTCAGCTTTGGTTCATATTTATTCTATAGGATATATGAGTCATGACCCTTATCAATTCAGATTTTTCTCATATTTATCCTTTTTTACATTCGCTATGCTTATGCTTGTGACATCAGATAATTTATTACAATTATTTTTTGGATGGGAGGGAGTAGGTCTAGCATCTTATTTATTAATTGGTTTTTGGTATGAAAAGTCTTCAGCAAATGCTGCTGCAATGAAAGCTTTTGTTGTTAATAGAGTTGGTGATTTTGGTTTTCTTTTAGGAATTGCTGTCCTTTATATTGCTACAGGGTCTATCAATTTCGATACAATTTTTCTTAAAATTAACGATATTAACCAATTTACTCTAAATATTGCTTGTCTTTTACTTTTTACGGGAGCGATGGGGAAATCAGCACAACTCTTTTTGCACACTTGGCTGCCTGATGCAATGGAAGGGCCGACTCCAGTCTCCGCATTAATTCATGCGGCAACCATGGTTACTGCTGGAATTTTTCTTGTTGCAAGGTGCTCTCCTATTTTTGAAAATTCAGATCTCGCATTATCATTTATTATAATTATTGGTGCATCAACTGCATTTTTTGCTGCAACAGTTGGCCTAGTTCAAAATGATATTAAAAGAATTATTGCCTATTCAACTTGCTCCCAACTCGGTTATATGTTTGTCGCTCTAGGTGTGGGCGCATACCAAGTGGCTATATTTCATCTCTTTACACATGCTTTTTTCAAAGCTCTTCTTTTTCTTGGATCTGGGTCAGTCATTCACGCTATGTCTGATGAGCAAGATATCCAGAAAATGGGAGGTTTATATAAAATTATTCCATTTACATGGATAATGATGCTAGTTGGAACATTAGCTTTAACTGGAGCTCCTTTATTATCAGGTTATTATTCAAAAGATGCTATTATTGAGTCAGCATACGCGAGTCATGCTTTTGGGCATGAGTATGCGTTTTATTTACTTGTATTTTCTGCTCTATTAACGAGCTTTTATTCGTGGAGACTTATTTTTTTAACTTTTCACGGTAAAACAAGATCATCGCAAGATGTTTTGGCAAAAGCACATGAAAGTCCATTNTCGATGACATTACCCCTTCTTTTATTAAGTTTTGGTGCAATATTTTCTGGTTTTTTGTTTTCTGACTTTTTTTTATCACATGAAATAGAAAACCTTTGGGGTAATTCTATTTTTGTTCATCCTGATAATCATATTCTTGAGGAAATTCACCATTCTCCTTTTTGGGTAAAAAAAATACCATTAGTAATGATGGGTTTTGGATTTAGTATAGCGGTTCTATTCTATTTGATGTTCAANAATCTACCTTCATTCCTATCAAGCAAAATGTCTTTTATTTATAATTTTTTATACAATAAGTGGTANTTTGATGAATTGTACGACCTTATATTTGTAAATCCTTTAAAAAGAATCGGTAAATTTTTATGGTTAATTTTCGATAAAAAAATTATTGATGGTTTTGGTCCAGATGGTATTTCTTCGCTTGTTATTAATGCGTCAAGAAATATAAGTAAAATCCAAACTGGTTTTGTTTATCATTATGCATTCGCTATGCTTATTGGCNTGGGCCTTTTGTTGATAAGATTTGTGGTTTATTAATATTATGACAAATTTACCATTATTAAGCATACTTACTTTTTTACCTTTGATTGGTCTGCCATTTATCATCATTGGGAAATTAATTAACTCAGAAAATTATGAAAAAATATCTAAATATATTGCTCTTTTTGTATCATTAATTGCTTTTATAATTTCGCTCNTTATTTTGTATAATTTTGACATNAGTTCATCAAATTTTCAATTTAATGAGCATTTTCCCATTATGAATGGCCTTATGACATACACAATGGGTATAGATGGTATATCAATTTTATTTATATTGCTCTCTACATTTCTTACACCAATATGCATAATTGCTAGTTGGAATATTATAAATGACCGTGTTGACTATTATATGTGTTCTTTTTTAATTCTTGAAACACTTATGATAGGTACTTTTTGTGCATTAGATATAGTGCTCTTTTATTTATTTTTTGAAAGCGTCCTTATTCCAATGTTTGTTATTATTGGTGTATGGGGCGGTGAAAGAAGAGTTTATTCCGCCTTTAAGTTTTTCCTTTATACGCTTTTAGGGTCTGTTCTGATGCTAGTTGCTATAATTTATATAGTTTTAATATCAGGAACTACTGAATTACCTATAATTTATGAAGTTTTCAATATCAATCATGGCGTTATACAAAACCTATTATGGCTAGCTTTCTTTGCTTCTTTTGCAGTTAAAATGCCTATGTGGCCATTTCATACATGGTTGCCAGATGCCCATGTTGAAGCTCCAACTGCTGGATCAGTTATACTTGCAGCAATTTTGCTAAAAATGGGTGGATATGGTTTTTTAAGATTTTCAATACCATTACTACCTGATGCTAGTTTTTATTTTTCTGATTTCATTTTTGTATTAAGTGTAATTGCAATTATATACACTTCAATTGTGGCCTATGTTCAGGAAGATATAAAAAAACTTATCGCTTATTCATCTGTTGCTCACATGGGTTTTGTTACTATGGGAATTTTCACATTTAACATTAATGGGGTCCAAGGGGGTATATTCCAGATGTTTTCTCACGGACTTATTTCTGGAGCATTATTTTTATCCGTTGGCGTGATTTATAACAGAATGCATACTAGACAAATCATAGATTATGGCGGTGTTGTTTCAGTAATGCCTAAATTTGCTTTATTTTTGATGGTTTTCACTCTTGCTAATATTGGTTTGCCGGGAACAAGTGGATTTGTTGGTGAATTCTTAACCATAATGGCGGTTTTTTCATTTAATAAGATTTTTGCCTTCTTTGCGGCGAGTGGCGTTATTCTATCTGCGGTGTACGGATTATGGTTATATCGAAAAGTAATTTTTGAAAAGATAACAAATGAGTCTGTAAAATCATTAAAAGATTTGACTTTGGGTGAAAAAGCAACGCTCATTCCCCTTTTAATTTTGATTATTCTTTTTGGTATTTATCCCGCACCAGTTCTTGATCTTATATCTGCTTCATCAATTGCTTTAGTTGAGTCTGTTAATTTATCCGGAGGAAATTAGTAATGATTGATTTGTATAAGAGTTTAACAATTATTGCTCCAGAATTAATTTTAGCTTTGGTAGCCATGACTCTATTNATGATAGGTTCATTCTATCAGAAAAAGTCAATAAATTTGATCATTACCCTATCTTTCATTACTTTAATAATTTTATCTATTAATGAATTGATACCCAGTGAAAATCAGGTTTTTGCTTTTAATGCTTTTTTTATAGAAGATACACTTTCAAGTTTTGCAAAATTTATTATTTTTTTTACATCTTCTCTATCAATTATAATGTCTGCAAATTGGTTAAGGAATTATGACAAATCCGCCTTTGAATTTCCAGTATTAATCCTATTTTCAACGCTTGGAATGGCATTGATGGTATCTGCGAATGATTTAGTATCTTTATATCTTGCTATTGAATTACAAAGTCTTCCATTATATGTACTTGCAACCTTTAATAGAAACGACTCTTTCTCATCAGAAAGCGGAGTTAAATATTTCATATTAGGAGCATTATCATCTGGACTACTTTTATATGGATCTTCTCTAATTTATGGGTTTACTGGCTCAATTTTCTTAAATGAGATTTCTCAATTAATTGNACCATCTAATCAATTGGGAATTACATTCGGTTTAGCTTTTTTACTTGCAGGTATAATTTTTAAAATTTCTGCTGTTCCTTTTCATATGTGGGCGCCTGATGTTTACCAAGGGGCTGCAACACCTGTTACATCATTTTTTGCATCGGTTCCTAAGATGGCGGCAATGATAATACTAATAAGAATTCTTTATGTCCCATTTGATACCTTTATAACAAGTTGGTCCCAAATTATTATCTTTGTGTCTTTTTCATCCATTTTGCTTGGTTCAGTTGTTGCTATCTGGCAAAGNAATATTAAGAGACTGATCGCCTACAGTTCAATTGCTCATATGGGNTTCGCAACGCTAGCTTTATCAACAGGAAATAAAAGTGATATAGAGAGTATTTTGATTTATATGATTATTTATATAGTTGCTAATATTGGGTTCTTTTCTTGTTTGATAAATATCCAGAATANAACAGAAAAAAATATTGATAATATTTCAGATTTAGCCGGTTTATCAGTAAATAATCCTAGTTTAGCAATTTCAATAGCNCTNTANATGTTNTCCTTTGCTGGNATTCCACCCTTGGCAGGTTTTTTTGCTAAATATTATGTTTTTATGTCTCTTGTAAATGAGGGTTTAATTTTGTTAGCAACTTTTGCTCTTATTGCTAGTGTTATTGGAGCTTTTTATTATATTCGGTTTGTAAAAGTAATGTTTTTTGATGATGTTGCTGATGCT
>JGI24820J26691_1000500_pt1 | contig 11825 bp, 11 predicted proteins | sample METZYME_5_50m_FD_26691 | JGI IMG/M metagenome (IMG submission 26691) | reverse complement strand
TTTCAAATAATGAACAATATGAAAAAGCTCAAGAATTTCTGAAAGATTGGGATTTAGGTACTAATAGTGAAAACAAGCATGCTGCATTTGGTGTGTGTATTTTGTCTCCTGAGTGGCTTGCAGAAATTCAAAGAGAGCAAAGGCCTGATCCAATTCAAATATTCAAAGATTGTGTCGATGAATTTTTNACTAACTTTGGCAAATTAGACATTGCCTGGTCGAATGTTAACTTTTTAAAAAGAGACGAAAANATGGTTCATATTCAAGGAGGACCTGATGTTTTGAGAGCTATTTATGCGCCTCGTTCAGAGGATGGCATACTTAAGGCAGTTGCAGGTGATGGATTGTACATCTTTGTTCATTGGAACGATGACAAAGACATGATCAGTGAAAGCATTCATCAATTTGGAAGCGCAACAATGAATAGTTACTCAAAGCATTATGATGACCAGATGTCTCTATTTGCAAACGAACAACTTAAAAATACTTATCATTCAGCAGATGATTTAAAAAATAATTTAGAGAGTACTCTAATAATCAATTGAATCTTGTAAAAAATACCCAAGATATGTAAGCTTTCCATATGTTATTAAACGAAGTTTTCGAAAAAGAAGTTTCAAAAAAACCCGATCATTTATTTTCTGAATTTGAAGGTAAAAAAATTACCTATAATGAAGCAAATATCATTGCTAATAACCTTGCTAACGCACTTATTAGTGAAGGTCTTAAAAAAGGTGATCGTTTCTCTTTTTTGTCAAAAAATTGTCCAGAAATGGCGATCATGTATTACGCTGCCTCCAAAGTAGGATTGGTACCAGTGCCTTTGAATTATAGGCTTGCAGATAAAGAGTGGGAATACATTATCAATGACTCAGCATCAAAACTTATTATTGCAAGGAAGTCAGAATATGTAAGTCGTATTGATGGTATATCTTCAGATCTTAAAAGTATTAAAAAATTTGTATCAATTGATGCGGATGATAAGCGTCAAAACTGGGAAGACTTTTATTCTTGGATTGGAAATCATGACGGCTCAAAGCCTGATATTGATGTAAATGATGAAGATGATGTTTATCAAATGTATACAAGTGGAACTACAGGGCACCCAAAAGGAGCTGTACTTTTACAAAGAAATGTATCTGAAAACACACGACAATACTTACATAACCTTACTTTACCTATTCCATCACGTACACTTTTAGTTGCTCCAATGTATCATGCAGCAGCAATGATAAATATGTGCGGATGTATAGCTGTAGGTGGAACATTAATAATTCAAGAAGACTTTATTCCAAAAGACGTGGTTCACTCATTATCAAAAGATAGAGTTACGCATACTGTTCTTGTTCCAGCAATGATACAAGCTTGTCTTATGACAGTGCCAGAAGTTGATAAACTTGATTATGCTGAACTTGATCAAATTCATTATGGCGCTTCTCCAATTGCTCCAGAAACATTAAAAAAAGCCATGGATATTTTTGGATGTAAATTTGCTCAAGGATTTGGTATGACAGAGACTGTAGCTGTAATTTGCGCTATGACCTCAGATGATCACATTAGAGCACTTAATGAAAAACCTGAATTGTTGAAATCATGTGGCAGACCTCTGATTGATACACTCGTAGAGATCAGAGATGAAAATGACAAGCCTCTTCCTATAGGCGAAATAGGTCAAATCTGTGCCAAGGGTCCACAAATCATGAAAGGTTATTGGAATAAAACAGAAGAAACTGCAAAAGCACTTAGTGGAGGTTGGATGCATACTGGAGATGCAGGAAAAATGGATGAAGAAGGTTTTGTTTATATACAAGACAGAATCAAAGACATGATTGTTTCAGGTGGAGAAAATATATATTCAACGGAAGTTGAAGCAGTATTATTCTCTCATCCGGATGTTGTAGATGCTGCAGTTATAGGGGTGCCAGATGATAAATATGGTGAGGTTGTTAAGGCTTGTGTTGTAAAGAAAAAAGACTCTGAACTTGGAGCAGATGATCTTATTGATTTCTGTAAACAGAAAATTGCAAGTTATAAAAAACCACAATCAGTAGATTTTATTGAAGAGGTTCCTAGAAATGCTAGCGGAAAAGTTCTCAAAAAAGTTTTGAGAGAACCTTACTGGAAAAATAGGGACAGACAAGTTAGCTAGTTGCGGTACCACCAACAGTTAAATTTTCAACAAGCATAGTAGGTTGACCNACACCTACGGGGACACCTTGGCCAGCTTTACCACAGGTTCCAATTCCAGTGTCCATTCTTGAGTCATTTCCAACCATTGTAACCCTTTTGAGCACATCTGGTCCATTTCCAATTAATGTAGCACCTTTTACAGGTTCACCAACTTTACCGTCTTTTATTTTATAAGCTTCTGTACATGTAAAGACAAACTTACCACTGGTGATATCCACTTGTCCTCCACCAAAGTCAACTGCATATAGTCCATTTTTAACAGACTTTAAAATTTCTTCGGGGTCCTTATCACCAGAGAGCATGCATGTATTTGTCATCCTTGGCATTGGCAAGTGTGCATAACTTTCCCTTCTACCATTGCCCGTTGGCTTCATCCCCATTAAACGAGAATTTAACCTATCTTGCATGTAACCGGTAAGAATTCCGTTTTCAATCAAAGTAGTTTTATTAGTCGGAGTACCTTCATCATCAATACTCAAAGAACCTCGACGAGAGTCAATAGTTCCGTCATCAATGACTGTAACTGATTTATCGGCAATTTGTTCTCCCATTAGATTCGAAAATGCAGAAGTTTTTTTTCTGTTAAAATCACCTTCAAGCCCATGACCAATTGCTTCATGGAGTAAAATACCAGGATAGCCAGGTCCGAGTACTACATCCATTTCACCAGCAGGCGTATCAACTGAATTAAGATTTATTTCAGCTTGTCCAATAGCTTCGTCAACTTGTTTTTTCCAATATGAAGAGTCTAGAAAGCTTGTATATTCTGTTCGCCCACCTGAGCCTCTACTCCCTGTTTCTTGTCTTCCATTTTTTTCTAGAACTATAGAAATATATAATCTGACTAGAGGTCTAATGTCTTCAACAAATACCCCTCCTGGTCTGTATATTCTTACCACTTGCCATTCGCCGTTTAGAGCAGCAGATACTTGTTTAACATTTGGATTTTTTTTTCTCGCATATTCATCAATGCACTTCAACGTATTTACTTTGTCCTCAAAGTTTGAAGTATCAATTGGGTTAGCATCCATATAGAGCTTTCTATTAGTTTTAGAAAAGTCGTGATTAAAATTGCCTGTATTATTTTTAGTAATAAAATTTACTGTGTTACTGGCTTTTTTTAGAGCTGCTTCTGTAATGTCAGAAGAATGGGCATATCCAGAACTTTCACCTGAGATTGCTCTTAATCCAAATCCCTTTGAGGTGTCGAATGAAGCACTTTTAAGTCTCTGATCATCAAAAACAAAACTCTCATTTTCAGAGAATTCTAAATAAAGTTCTCCGTCATCCGCGGATTTAAGACTTTCAGAAACGAGTTGATCAATCTTGTGATTGTTTAAGTCACTCTTTGCAAAAAAGAGTTCCTCAGTGTTTTGATTCTCAAAAGTTTGGGAATTATTTGTATTTTTCATTATTAACTTCTCAATTTATCTAATTTATGACCAAAAACCAGTAAAAATTGCGTCATACTGTCGCTCATTTATCTTTCTAACGGATTATTCATTTGCTTTATATTATATTGTAAATCAATTATTTAGGACTAATTAGAAGTATATCAATATATTTTATGAAACGTTTTATTGCGCTATTTACTCTTTTTTTCAGCTCGTTCGCCTATAGCGAAGAGGTTGGCTTATCTGAAAATTGGCAACTTAGTTTTCAGGCACCTGCAACAGACCTAATGTCTGATGTCATATCATTTCACAGCTATATTTTAATGCCAATCATCACAGGTATATCTTTACTCGTCTTATTTCTTCTAGTTTATATCATGGTGCGATTTAATAGTAATCGTAATCACGTTGCTTCAACCACAACTCATAACACTTTAATTGAAATAATTTGGACAGTTGTACCTGTCATGCTTCTAATAATAATTGCGATTCCTTCTTTTAGGCTTTTATATGTTTCTGAGACAATCCCTAAAGCAGATTTAACAATAAAAGCAATTGGTGCACAATGGTACTGGACATATGAGTATCCTGATCATGGTAACTTTTCGTTTGATGCAAATATGCTTCAAGAACATGAGCTTTCAGATCCAAAATTAAGATTGCTTGAGACTGACACACAAATAGTCGTTCCTGTTAACAAGGTTGTTAAGCTTCAACTAACTTCTGCTGATGTCCTTCATGCTTGGACAATTCCTGCATTCGCAGTGAAGATGGATGCCGTTCCTGGAAGGCTTAATGAAACCTGGTTTAAAGCTAATAAAGAAGGTATTTATTACGGTCAGTGCTCTGAGTTATGTGGGCCTAAACATGCATTCATGCCTATAAATGTTAAAGTTGTATCTCAAAAAGAATTTGATGAATGGATTAGTTTTGCTCAGGATGAGTATGCATCAATCGCGACGGATGAAAAAAATATTTTAATTGCTAGTAAATGAGAAGAGGAGACAAATTAAATGGCTGATATTACTGCAGATCACGTAGATGAACATGATCATCATCCAACTGGATGGAGGAGATATCTATATTCAACTAATCACAAAGATATTGGAACACTCTACTTAATCTTTGCTGTTATAGCTGGACTTGTGGGAACAGGAATGTCTGTACTTATGAGAATGGAGCTAATGTATCCTGGTGACGGCATACTGGGTGGGGATCACAATCTTTATAATGTCTTGGTCACTAGTCATGGACTTTTAATGATCTTTTTTATGGTAATGCCCGCAATGATTGGTGGTTTTGGTAATTGGATTGTTCCACTCATGATTGGGGCCCCAGACATGGCATTTCCACGAATGAATAATATTTCCTTTTGGCTTCTGCCTGCATCACTCATCCTTTTAATTGCATCTCTTTTTGTGGACGGTACATCTGGAGGATTAGGAGTCGGAGGTGGTTGGACAATATATCCACCACTGTCAGCTAATTTAGGTTCCCCTGGTCCAGCTGTAGATCTAGCAATTTTTTCACTTCATTTAGCCGGTGCATCTTCAATCCTTGGAGCTATTAATTTTATAACAACAATATTCAATATGCGTGCGCCAGGTATGACTTTGCATAAAATGCCCTTATTTGTATGGTCTGTTTTAGTTACTGCAGTGCTTTTACTTTTATCATTACCAGTACTTGCAGGTGCTATCACAATGTTATTAACAGATAGAAACTTTGGAACCACATTTTTCAGCGCCGCTGAGGGTGGTGATCCTGTTTTATTCCAACACCTATTCTGGTTTTTTGGTCATCCTGAAGTCTATATTTTAATTTTACCGGGCTTTGGAATCATAAGTCACGTGGTTGCAACTTTTTCAAAAAAACCTGTGTTTGGTTATTTGGGAATGGCGTACGCCATGGTATCGATTGGTTTTTTAGGCTTCATTGTTTGGGCACACCATATGTATACCGTAGGAATGGATGCAGATGTGAAAGCTTACTATGTTTTTGCGACAATGGTCATAGCTGTTCCAACAGGTATAAAAGTATTTAGCTGGATTGCTACGATGTGGGGAGGTTCTGTTGAGTTAAAAACTCCTATGCTGTGGGCAATTGGCTTTATTTTCCTATTTACAGTTGGAGGTGTGACAGGTGTTGTTCTTGCTAATGCTGGAATCGATCACTCACTGCATGATACATATTATGTCGTAGCTCATTTCCATTACGTTCTATCAATGGGTGCCGTGTTTGCAATATTCTCAGGGTTTTATTATTGGTTTGGAAAAATGAGTGGTAAAAACTATTCTGAATTTTTAGGCAAACTACATTTTTGGCTTACTTTCATTGGCGTTAATCTAATTTTCTTCCCGCAACACTTCCTGGGTCTCGCAGGAATGCCGAGAAGGTATGTAGATTATCCTGATGCTTATGCTGGATGGAATTATGTATCCTCTGTTGGTTCATTTGTATCACTAGTTGGACTTGCAGTTTTCTTTATATTACTTGCACACGCCTTCATGCGACAAGGTTCTTGTGAAGATAACCCATGGGGTGAGGGAGCAACAACACTTGAATGGACTCTCTCTTCACCACCACCTTTCCACCAGTTTGAGGAATTGCCAAAAATCAAGTAGTGAAAGAGATGTTTAAGTAATGACAAATGTTACTTCAGTTACTAATAAAGACTATCAGCTAAGAAGTTTTATTAAATTAAAAGTAAACGATTACATTTCCCTTCTAAAACCTCGGGTAATGTCGCTTTCAATTTTCACAAGTATTGTTGGAATGATCATAGCTCCTGGATCTCTGGATTTATTAACTAGCTTCTTAGTTATTTTAGCTATTACCATTGGATCAGGTGCATCTGGAGCTCTGAATATGTGGTATGAAAGAGATACTGATGCATTGATGGCAAGAACTAAAGACAGGGTACTACCTCGTAAGCGGATTAGTCCTTTGGGGGCACTAGTATATGGAACTGTGTTAGCAATATTTTCAGTATGCTTGCTTTACTATGTATCAAATCTATTAGCAGCGAGTTTGCTGGCTTTGACAATTTTTTATTACATCTTTGTTTATACAATTTGGCTAAAAAAAAGAACTCCCCAAAATATAGTCATTGGTGGCGCAGCCGGTGCTTTCCCTCCTCTAATTGGATGGGCATCAGTCAGTGGCAGTCTTTCTCTTGAGATCTTGTTATTATTCTTACTTATTTTTCTTTGGACTCCGCCACATTTTTGGGCCTTAGCTTTATACCAGTCTGACGATTATAAAAAAGCAGGTATACCAATGATGCCAATTGTAGTAGGTGACAAAAAAACTGTTACCATGATAATTCTATATTCATTTACTCTTTTGCCTGTGACAATGATGATGAGTTACTACTATTCGATATTTTTTGCTATTTCGTCTGCTGTTCTAGGAATTAGTTTCATTTATCTAGCTCTAAATTTAAGAACTTTTCTCGGTGAAGGTCAGATGTTTGTCAAAAAAGCACAAACGCTATTTTATTTTTCAATTATTTATTTGTTTAATATCTTTGCAATACTACTTATCGATAACCTTATGTGGAATATTGTATGATTGACAGAAAAACAAAAAAAAGAAATATCTTAACTGCATTATTATTGCTGTTTTTTGTATTAAGTTTCTTTTTTTACACTATTTATAAATTGAGCTTGATCTAAATGAATTTTACTAAAACCAAAGCCCCAAACAACATCACTACGGCATTCACACTGCTTACAGTTGTAATTGCCATGGTGGTCCTGGCATACGCTTCTGTTCCACTTTATAACTATTTTTGTAAAGTAACAGGGTTTGGGGGTACTCCAAAGGTTCAGAGTGAAGGAAGTCTATATATAACTGAAGAAAATATTAATGTTAGACTCGACTCTAATGTTGGTACTTCACTCAACTGGGATTTTTATCCAGAACGACGTACGCATGAAATAAAGATTGGTGAAAACAAAGTTATAAACTATGTAATTAAAAATAATAGTAACGAAGCAATTACAGGTACTGCAGTTTATAATGTATCCCCAACTGAAGCTGGTAAATATTTTAACAAAATTGAATGCTTTTGTTTTCAAGATACTAAACTAGAACCTTTTGAAGAAAAGAAAATGCCAGTATCGTTCTATGTTGATCCAGAGATTACAGCTGATAAATATATTTCAGATTTATCCGAAATCACTTTGTCATATACGTTTTATGAAAACAGTGGTAGATAATTAGTATGAGTTCTAATAGCCAAAAATCTCATGATTATCACTTAGTTGATCCTAGCCCGTGGCCACTGTTTGCTTCGATTGGTGCTTTAATTGCATGTGGTGGTGCTGTTATATATTTTAGAACTGATAGTCCTTGGATAATGATTATTGGCTTATTAGCACTGTTTTATGTGACATATATGTGGTTTAGAGACATCACTATTGAAGGCGAGCACCAAGGCCATCACACGCCTGTTGTCCAACTAGGACTCAGATATGGGATGACTTTATTTATAGCTTCAGAAGTAATGTTCTTTGTTGCATGGTTCTGGGCTTACTTCAATGCAAGCCTTTTTCCGACAGAACAGATTGGTTCTGCATGGCCTCCAGCTGATATACACCTTTTGGATCCTTGGCATATTCCCTTGATCAACACTCTTATTCTTTTGCTCTCTGGAACTACTGTTACCTGGGCCCATCATGCATTACAGGAGGGTAATAGAAAAGAATTAATACAGGGTCTTTATCTTACAGTAGGTCTTGGCGTAATTTTTACAGGATTTCAGGTCTATGAGTATATGCATGCAGATTTCAGTTTTTCAGGGCATATTTATGGGGCTACTTTCTACATGGCAACTGGATTTCATGGATTTCATGTTCTTGTGGGAACAATATTTCTAGCCGTATGTCTTGCTCGTTCACTAGCTGGACACTTCAAGGCTGATCATCATTTTGGNTTTGAAGCGGCAGCATGGTACTGGCATTTTGTAGATGTTGTTTGGCTGTTTCTTTTTGCAGCAATTTACGTTTGGGGCTCATATTAAAATTTTCTTAAATATTGATAAAAAAATTTATTTTCCACTCAACATTTATAGCTGCTGTCATTTGCTTGTTGATGCTCGGTTATTGGCAATTACAGAGGCTTCAATGGAAAAATGATTTGATCAGTTCTATTGAGCTTAACTACAATTCAAAAACTATTGATTTTCCAATTTTAAATGATGCAGATAACAAATATGAGTATATGCGAACTCATATTGAGGGCAAATTTATGGTCAAACAATCAATGTTCTTTTTTAGATCAAATTTGAAAGGTGAGTCAGGTTACGAAATTGTTGTGCCATTTAAGACCACGCTTAGTAAGGACGTTTACGTGATTATTGGATGGATACCTTTTGATAAAAAAGATGAAATTGATTTAAAGTTCATTGATGATTCAGCTTTGACAAAAATTGAGGGCTCTTTAATTTACTCAAAAAAAAGAAAACCCCTCATTCCTGATAACGATATATCTTCAAATGTATGGTATTTAATGAATTCCGAAGAGATGGATATTGTGAATAATCTTAATTCTAGTAATTATTTGTTAAAGATAACTGATAAAAACTATTTTCCACAAATTTTAATAGAGTTTGAGCCTACGAATATAACTAACAATCACTTACAATATGCTGGTACCTGGTTTCTTTTGGCATTAGTAAATACAATCATGTATATTTATTTTATTTATAGAAAAGTTCATTAATTATGAAGTACCAAAGTACAAGAGGTATAGACCAGTATTCCTTTAAAGATATACTTTTTAAGGGTTTAGCTAAGGATGGTGGTCTGTTTATACCAGTAGAATGGCCTAAATTTGATTTTAAGAAGTATGATAACAATGTTTGTTATGATGAGTTAACATTAGAAATATTATCACTGTTTGTTGGAAACGATATTAGTAAGAGTGATTTAAGTTCAATTGTTGAAAACTCTTACAGACATGCATTCACATCCCAAGATTATGTAACTTATCAAAATATAAACCAGTCAATTATAGTTGAACTGTTTAATGGACCTACTTTAGCATTTAAAGACTTTGCGATGCAGTTATTGATACCTCTGTTTGACCACTTTCTTGCAAATGAAAATAGAAAAGTAAATCTTTTAGTCGCAACTTCTGGTGACACTGGATCTGCAGCAATAAATGCAGTGAGTAAAAGTAAACATGTAAATATATTTTGTTTATTTCCAAAAAATCGAATCTCAGAATTTCAGAGAAAACAAATGTCTACAGTTGGAAAAGAAAATATAACTCTTTGTGAGATTGATGGTACATTTGATGATTGTCAGAATATTGTAAAATCAATACTTAGAGACCAAAACTTTTGTAACTCTAATTCTGTTGCTGCAGTTAATTCGATAAATTGGGCACGAATAGCTATTCAGTCAGTTTACTATTTTTATTCATATTTAAATAATGTTCACGACTATAAGTCTGAGGTTAATTTTTCAGTGCCAACAGGCAATTTTGGAGACATTTATGCTGGATATGTTGCAAAAAAATTAGGTCTTCCTATAAATAAATTAATCATAGCAACAAATGAAAATGATATTTTATACAGATTTATGCAAGATGGGCGATATGAAAAAAAAGAAGTTCAACGCACTACAAGTCCAAGTATGGATATTCAAATAGCAAGTAATTTTGAGAGATTAATTTTTGATCTATATGATTCATCTTTTTCCGTCACAAAGAACAAGATGACTGATTTCAACGAAAAAGGCAGTTTTCAAGTTGATGAAAAGATATTGAAAAAAATGCAATTATCTTTCGACGCTCATAGAGTTAATCAAACAGAAGTAGGAGAATTAACAAAAGAAATTTATTTAAATTGTGATTATTTAATCGACCCTCATACGGCTATTGGATTAGCGGCATCTAAAAAATGTAATGATGATGGTGCCTTAAATTTTATTTTAAGCACTGCACATCCAGTCAAATTTTCGGAAGCAGTAGAGAGTTACGTTGGTAGTCAGCTTGATTTGTTAAGTAATTACAGAAGTTTATATATGTTAAAAGAAAGTTTTTTATCACTCGGAAATGATGAGTCAAAAATCAAAGAGCTAATAGAGAGTAAAATTTAAATGACAATTCTGCACCCTTTCCAATCCAAAAAAGAAAGCGTGGTCCTACATGGAACTAAAGTCTTTCTTAGATCACCAGAGTTTAGAGATTGGAGAGAATGGTCAGAATTGCGAAAATTTAACATGGAATATCTAAAGCCATGGGAACCTGCATGGTCACCTTACGAGCTTGAGAGAGGCTATTTTGTGAAAAGAGTGAAGTTCTTTGATAAACTATCAAATAGAGATAAGGCATATTCATTTTTAATTTTTGATAGTGATAAAAACAAACTAATTGGAGAAATTAACATAAACAATATTCAAAGAGGTGTGGTTCAATCATGCTCAATNGGTTATTGGATTTCAGAAAATAAGATGGGATTGGGATACATGAGAGAGTCTATTAGTATTTTAAAAGACTTTATATTTAATGATTTAAAATTACACAGGGTAGAGGCCGCATGTTTACCACGTAATATGAGATCACTTAGGACATTATTGAAAAGTGAATTTGAAATAGAAGGCCATGCAAAAAAATATCTCAAGATAAATGGAGTATGGGAAGATCATATTCTTTTATCTTGTATCAAGCATGAAAGTATTTAGTATAAAATTATGAATTCATTAATTGGTAACAAATTACCTGATATCACCATGATACAAATGTCTGCAGAAAATGGACCAACACCAACTTCTATTGCAAATATTTGTGAGAATAAAAAAGTTATTATCTTTGGAGTTCCAGGTGCGTTTTTGCCTGTTTGTTCTAAAGATCATTTACCCGGCTATATTGATAATTATGAGACAATAAAAGCAAAAAATATTGACGAAATAATTTGCTTTGCCACAAATGATATATTTACAATTAATGCGTGGGAAGAAATGACAGGAGGCTCAAATAAAATACTATTCTTATCTGATGGCAAAGCAGAATTTGCAAAGGCTATTGGAACCGATTACCCTGATACATTTGGAACTTCAATAAAAACTCAAAGATGTTCAATGATTGTTGATCAAGGAATAATAACTCATTTTTTCCTCGAAGAAGATGCAAGTCAGGCCCATATTAGTGGAGCAGAAAACATTATCAAAGTTCTAGATTCATAATTTTTTTATTGCTGTAGTAGCTAGATGATCAGCCATCTCATTACCT
>JGI24820J26691_1000499_pt1 | contig 11828 bp, 9 predicted proteins | sample METZYME_5_50m_FD_26691 | JGI IMG/M metagenome (IMG submission 26691) | reverse complement strand
AGTATCTAAGCCCATTGATTCTTTTGCAGCTTCTAATTGTTGCGAATTTAGATTTTCTCCCAGCATTTTATTTATTGATAAATCCATCAAAGATTCAATTTCGAGAATGTCTTTGTTCAAGGCAATGTCGTGGGTATACATAAATTTAAGAAAGATAAATCCTTTAAGACTTTAATAAAATAATTTTAGCAGATATGTGTCAATTATTATGGTTTGCATATAAGTATTTAGGTCTTTAAAATAGAGCTTATCGTGCTTTGGTCTCAGTGCAGCGATGCTATTTATAGCTATTATGAAAGTTTTACTTTGTGATATCTATTTTTGCCAAAGTATTTATTAATTAACTTTGGGGTAAACAATATGTTTAAAACAAGAATATGTGGGATAGCTGTCGCTGTTTCTCTTTTATCTATTCCTGTTATACCTTCTTTCGTTTCTGCTGCAGACGAAATTGAAGAAGTTGTAGCTGTAGGAACAAGAAGAGAAGCAAGATCGGTAGGTGATTCTCCAGCTCCTGTAGACATAATTAGTGGATCAGATTTCACTAATCAAGGTGCTGCAGATCTTCCTGATATGATAAGAACACTAGTTCCATCATTTAATGTAAACACACAACCATCAGTGATGCTGCAACTTTGATAAGACCAGCAAACCTGAGAGGCCTTCCGCCCGACAATATGTTGGTGCTTGTTAATGGCAAAAGAAGACACAGAGGTGCGGTTATATCTTTCCTTGGTAGCGGTATTTCAGATGGTGCTCAGGGTCCTGATATATCAGCCATACCTTCTATTGCTCTTAAGCAAGTAGAGGTTTTAAGAGATGGTGCTGCAGCTCAATATGGTTCTGATGCAATTGCAGGTATCATGAACTTTGTCTACAGAGATAATGCTGAGGGCACTCAAATTGAAATTAGAAGTGGTGAGTATTCTGAAGGTGACGGCGATATGTATAGAATCGCGGCCAACGTAGGTATGCCATTTACTTCTAATGGTTTTGCAAATTTCTCAATAGAACTTCAAGATACTGATCCCACGAGCAGAAGCCAACAAAGAGGCGATGCTCAAGCACTTTATGATGGTGGTAACTCAGCTATATGGAATTATCCTAATCCTGCGCAGATATGGGGTTCTCCTGAGGTAAGCGATGATGTAAAACTTGTTGCTAACATCGGACTTGAATTAGACGCTAATAAAGAGTTTTACCTTTTCGGTAACTATGCGGAGAGGAAAGTATTGGGGGGATTCTTTTTCAGAAATCCAACCAACAGAGGTGGTATTTTCTCAACTGATGGAGGTGCAACTCGTATGGTGCTTGATGTTGCTCAAGCTACCACTGGTGCTGCAAGAACATGTCCTGTTGTTCCAGTCCCCGCGTCTGGAGCTGGTTCAGCCTCTGACACAGCGCTTACAGCTATAAAGGCTAACCCAAATTGTTTTGTATTCAACGAAATGTTCCCAGGAGGATTTACGCCAAGCTTTGGTGGTGATGTAATGGACTGGAGTATTGCTTCAGGTGTTAAGGGTACTACTGAGTCTGGAACAATGTATGACATTAGCGTAAGCATTGGAGAGAACTCTGCTGATTACCTAATCAAAAATACACTTAACGGATCTCTTGGACCAGAATCACCTACTCAATTTAATCCGGGAAGTTATATTCAACTTGAGAAAAACTTTAACATTGATTTAGTGACACCAGTTTCAATCGATGGATGGGCTTCTGATCTTAATGTTGCTTACGGCTTAGAGTTCAGAGAAGAACAATTCACTGTTGTTTCCGGTAATAAAGAAAGCTGGGAAATTGGCCCTTACTTCGACCAAGGAGCGGGAATAGGTTCTAATGGCTTCGGTGGATTTAATCCTGACATGGCAGGTGTTTGGGATAGAAGCAACGTAGCAGTATATCTTGACCTTGAAGGCGACATAACCGACAGGTTACTACTCGGTGTTGCTGCAAGGTATGAGGACTTTGATACCTTTGGTTCTACCAGCAATTATAAATTCTCTGGTTTATTCAGGGCGAATGATAATCTTAGCTTCAGATTTACTACAAGTACTGGTTTCAGGGCTCCGACACCCGGACAAGGAAATATTTCGAATATTTCTACAGTTTCAGGTAGTGACGGTGTACTTTTCCAAAAAGGAACACTTGCTCCAACAAACCCAGTCTCAATGGCATATGGTGGAAAAGAGCTCCAGCCTGAAGAGTCAACAAACTTCTCCTATGGCGTAGTTTGGGACGTTACTGATGCTTTATCAATCACTCTAGATGCTTATGAAATCGAGCTTGAAGATAGGATTACACAAGGTGACGACGTCACACTGACTGCAGCAGATATTGCTAACCTAACTGCGCAAGGAATTCCAGGTGCAGGTGATCTTACAAACTTTAGATTTTACGTAAATGACTTTGACACCACTACAGAAGGAGTCGACCTAGTCGCGACCTACTCTGCTGAGATGTTCAATGGTAATACAGACTTCACGTTTGTTTGGAGTCAAACTGAGACTGAAGTAGATAAAACAAGTGGTCTAGTTGGAGGAGCGAGAATTGGACAACTTGAAAGTTTACTTCCTGAGTCTAGATGGAATCTAACAGCAGTTCATAATACTGGAGATTGGAGATTCTTAGCCAGGTATAACTGGGTTGATGAGTGGATATGGTGGGATATATATTCAAGCCCTGTATTCTCTGAAACAGTTGACGATATGTTCACTCTTGATTTGGAAATCACTAGAGATTTAGGTGCCTACAGCCTAACACTTGGCGCACAGAATGCTACTGATGAGTATCCTGATAATCCTGCTTCAACTCTATGTTGTGGTATGAAGTATCCAGAAGGTTCTCCATTAGGATTTAATGGTGCTTTCTACTATTTCAAAGTAGGTTTAGATTTCTAATTTAGTTAGATCTGAAAAAAGGGCACTTTTAAGTGCCCTTTTTTTATTGAGAATAAACAATCTTTCCGCCCACAACAGTCATTATTATTTCTGAGGACATAATTTCTTCTTCTGGAATTGTCATTAGATCTTTCGAAAAGATGGTTAAATCAGCAAGCTTTCCNACTTCTAATGTACCTTTTATATCTTCTTCAAATACCGAATAGGCAGCCCATTTCGTGAACATATAAAGAGCTTCATCTCTTGTAACTGTCTCATCTAAATTCCAATAATCTTGATAATAGCCATCTAAGTCTTTCCTACCAATTGCAGCCTTAAACTCTATTCTTGGATCGCCGATCTCAACAGGAGCATCTGAGCCCCCTGCAACGAGTACACCTAAATCAATTAGACTTCTCCAAGTATAAGCATTATTCAACCGCTCTACGCCAAGTCTCTCGTGAGCAAAATGCAGATCACCTATAGCATGAGAAGGCTGCATTGAAGCTATCACTGCCAAATCAGCAAATCGTTTTTGATCGATTGGCTGAATGTTTTGTGAATGCTCTATTCGCCATCTAGGATCCATTATCATTCTATTTGCAGGTTCAACTGAATTAAATGCTTCTTCGTACCAATCCAATGTAACTTTATTGGCTAAATCTCCGATAGCGTGGGTCTGTATTTGAATTCCGTTGATCAAAGCTTTTATTAGCTTTGGCATAGTTTCTTTTTTCTGAAATATTAAAAAACCTTTTGTTTCATAATCATCATATTTCTCGAAGAAGGCGGCACCTCGTGAACCTATAGCGCCATCTGCATAAAGTTTTATACCTCTTGCAGTGAGCATATGTTCTGAATCTAAGAAAGGTCCTTTATCTAGAAACTCTAGTGCATCCTCTCCATCACTAACATACATATGAATTCTTATTGGCAAGCCTTCTTCTTTTTGTATTTCTCTCAAGAGCTCGAAATCTGTCAAAGGAGATCCAGCATCTTGTAATTGAGTCCAGCCCATTTTAGCGGTTCTATTGAGTCCTTCTTTCAGAGCTCTTTTTTCATCAGAAGAGCTTCTCCTAGGAATAATGGATTCAACCAGCAATGAAGCTTTATCAATAAGCACACCATTTGGTTCACCTTGCTCATCTTTGTCGATCTTGCCACCAACGGGATCAGGAGTGTTTCTGTCAATTCCAGCTAGTTTTAAAGCAAGACTATTAACAATAATTGCATGTCCATCTGCTCTTTCTAATGCGATAGGTTTGTCTCTCGATATTTCATCAAGTTCTCCCAAGGTAGGAAATCTTGCTTCCGGCCACTTTTTCTCTATCCACCCTCTTCCTATAATCCATTCTCCAATTTCTACTTGATTAGAATAAATTTTCACTTGAGTTAGCATACTCTTCAGACTTTCTGCACCTTGTAAATTTAAATTTAATTCTCTGTATCCAATACCTTTTAAATGAGCATGAGCATCTATAAATCCAGGATAAATAAATGAGTTTTCAAGACTAGAAACTCTATTGCTTCCGCAATCATAGCTATTTACTTGTGATGCAGAACCTACGAAAATAATTTTGTCATCTTTAATTGCCAAAAGTTCAGCTTTAGGCTGATCTGAATTAGCTGTATATATTGTATTGTTTAAAAATACTAAATCAGAATCTATACATACTTCTTCATCAGAACATCCAGTTAATAAGATAAAAGATATTAAAGTTACAAATTTGAAGAAATGTTTTTCACTCATACTACTTAATTTTCTGGCCAATAAATTGAATTATTTTTCTTCAGAGATTCTAATGCATCATCACTCAAACCATAATTTTGTAGTACTTCCTTAGTGTGCTCCCCTATTTTTGGTGCCCTTATAAAATCAACTTTTTTCTCACCTTCGATGTGAAACGGACTATTTATGGTAAGTAAATTATCAAATGACTCATGAGAAAGTGGAACCAAGGTTTCTGTTTCCAAGAACTGTGCATCTTCTCTATGATCAGTTGTTCTTCCGAGAACTCCATAAGTGACCCCGGAGTTTCTTAAAAGATCATTAATTTCTTCTAGGTCTCTTCCCTGAAATTCCTCTGCTAACTCCTTTCTAAGAATATCTGCATTTGCAAAAGGGTCATCAAAATCAAAAAGCTCTCTTTCTTTCCAGTCATTCCGTTCAAGTATTTGAATAAGCTTCGGCCATTCTATTCTTGAATTAATCATTCCAAGGGCAAATTCTCTTTTATCACGTGTTTTATAGAAGTCGTAAAAAGGATGTCTTGGGATAGGTTCCGTCTTTGTGGAAACTCAATATCCATCAATGCAGCTTGTATGAATACCCCATTTGCCCAGGCCCCATTTGACATTAGCGAAGTGGAGACTTCTCCACCCTTTCCTGTTTTTTCTCTTTTAAAAAGCGCGGTCATAATTGCACCATATAAAGCCATTCCAGTTGGATGATCTCCCATTCCAGGTGTCGACCAGGCTACTGGTGAATTGTCAGAGGGTCTTACAAAATCCATAAGGCCACTTCTAGCCCACCATGCCATTGAATCATAAGCTGTTCTATCAGCATCAGGTCCAACTTCTCCATAACCAGTCAAAGATGCATAAATTAACTTTTCATTGTGTGGTCTTATATCCTCTGCCCTAATGTTGAGCTTCTCTCTTATTGGAAAAGGCATATTTGTGATAAATACATCTGCTTCCTTAATTAGATCAATCAAAATCTCATGAGCCTCTTTGTCTTTTAAATTTAGAGAAATACTCTTTTTATTTCTTGAAGTAAGCTCCCAGCAGTAATTTTCTGATCCTTCTGGCATACGCCCATTAGCGATTAGATTTCGTAAGCTGTCTCCATTTCGAGGCTCAATTTTTATAACCTCTGCACCATAGTCAGACATGATTGTTGCTGCAGAAGGCCCAGCTATAAAGCTTGCTGCATCAATAACCTTTATTCCGCCTAGTAAGTAATTGTCAGAATGTTTCAAAACTCTCTCCTTTTGTATTTTTATGATAACTAATTTTAGAAATAATTTTTAATTAATATCATTTGAATGTATCTTATGAACATTGGTAAGGAATGATCAATATGCAACAAAGATTTAAAGTTATCATCCTAACAGTTGCTGCAGTTTTTATATGTTATATAGATAGGGTAGTAATTTCTCTCGCAATTATTCCTATGAGTGAGGAAGCAGGATGGAATGAAACTCAAAAGGGGATTATTCTTGGAAGTTTCTATATAGGATATATGGTGACTCAAATTTATGGGGGAGTATTATCAGACAGGATAGGAGCTAAAATAGTTCTTGGTACAGGTCTTGTTGTTTGGTCTCTATTCACTCTAATCACACCATTGGCATTCTTTGGAGGAATGGTGGCATTAGTCATTGCTAGAGTAGGTATGGGCCTAGGAGAAGGCATAACTTTTCCGGCTTGGCACAGCCTATATGCCAGATGGATACCCTTTAGTGAAAGAGCACGTTCTGTAGCAGTTACTAATAGCGCGATACCGATCGGTACGATATTTGGCTTAGTTGTAACACCTTTAATAATTCTTAGTTATGGCTGGGAATGGGCATTTTATATTTATGGAGGGCTTGGCTTCGTTTGGTATTATTTTTGGAATCGAATAGTTGAATCAACCCCTAAAGAGGATAAAAATATTACTAATGATGAATTAGAGTTCATCATTGAAAATGCCCCAGCAAATGAGAAAGCCGTTTCATTACCGTTTTCTAAATGGAGATCAAATCTGCCTTTGTGGGCAATAACAGTTGCGCATTTTTGTAACAACTACAGTCTATTTGTGTTCTTATCATGGCTTCCAATATTTATTAAAGATGGGCTAGGAGTCCCCATGGCTGCTGTAGGTTTTCTTGCAATGCTCCCTCATATAGCATCATTTCTTTTTTTAAACATAGGTGGTTATTTTGCTGATTACCTTACAAACAAAGGAATCAGGCTTTTGACGGTAAGGAAATTATCGAATTCCATAGCGTTTGGCGGAAGCGGTATTTGTCTTTGTATTGTTCCAGAGCTGGAAAGTGTAGCTGGAATAATAGCAATCATGTGCCTTGGAAACATTTTTGGGGGGTTTAGCGCAGGAGGCTTTATTGTTAATCATGCGGATATTGGCCCTAATCACACCGGCAGACTTATGGGAATTACAAATATGATAGCAGCTTTACCAGGTCTTATAGGTGGGGTACTCACAGGTATTATTCTTGATGTTACAAATTCCTGGGATATAGTGTTTTATGTAGTAGCTGGGATTACTTTCTTTGGAGGAATCTTTTACTTAATATTTGCAAGTACAGATAAACAATTTGATTAGGATAGATTATGAGTAATGTTATTGAAAAAAAATTAACAGAAAAAGGTGTTCTGAAATTGACCCTTAATCGACCAGAGGTACTCAATGCGATGAATGCAGATTTGATAATGGGTCTTTTAGATAGTTTTTACGAAGCCAAGAAAGATAAAAAAGTAAGATCAATTATCATTACTGGAAGCGGTAGGGGTTTTTGTGCAGGGGCTGATCTTGTTGATGGAGGGTGGCCTAGCTCTGAAGGATTATCTTCAGGCGAAGTAACATTCAATAATATGGAAAATGCTTTCAATCCACTTGTCAAAGCTATCACGCAATCAAACAAACCAGTCATTTCAGCAATTAATGGAATTGCTGCTGGTGGAGGAGTTGGTTTAGCATTATGTGGAGATATTGTTTTAGCTGCTGAATCGGCTAAATTCAAACTGGTATTTGGTCCAAACCTCGGAATAATTTCTGATGTTGGAGCTTCTTGGTTTGTTCCTAATCTTATTGGAAGGGCTCGTGCAAATGGAATGGGGCTGCTTGGAGAAGATATACCCGCAAAACAAGCCAAAGATTGGGGATTAATTTGGGATTGTGTTCCTGATGAGGAGCTTTTGAATAAAGCAATGGAAATTGCAGAAAAAATTGCTGATGGGCCTATCGAAGGCCTTAAGGCAATAGTTAAAGCCCATGATCGAGCTTTGTCGAGTACGCTTAGCGAACAATTAGATTATGAGAAAGAAACTCAAAGAGTTAGAACAGATTCCAAAGATTTCAAAGAAGGCGTAAAAGCCTTTGGAGAAAAGCGTAAACCAAATTTCCGAAATTTAAGTTAGTAGAGCTCTAAACCAGCAACATCAATTTTTGCCATGAAGTCTTTGCCATAGGCTACAACTCCGATTGTTCTTATGCTATTTGGTTTAAACTTCCTAGGAACAAGAGCACCAGTTTTTTTAAAGGAATCAAAAGGAATATCAATCCACTGCCAGTCCTCAGAGGCAACAAATGAGGAACTATAATAGTTCCAAGGTAATCTAGTTCTGGGTGTTCTTATATGAATGAAATATTCTTCTCCGTTTCCTCGGGTCTTGATTCGTAATCCCTTGTAAGGCTTCTCATCAATGGCTACTTCAGATCTAAACTGTATGAAACCGCCATTATTCTCTGTACTTACAGGACCCTCCATGCGGTAAAAGTTTAATCCGTCCTCAACTTTTTCTGAAAAGTATATTTCAGAGATACCACCCATTACTTGATCTGATATTGGAACCCACGGAGCACGTTTATCGCCAACATTATCTATAACTTCACTCATCGAGGACATTGAACTGATAATTATTGCAAAGGATAAGCAGATTTTAAAAGAGTATATTTTCATGGAATTATTATAGCTCTTGCTTATTCCAAAATTTAGAAAAAATGTTAGAGTATTTATCAAGGGGAGAAAAAATGTACTTGAGAAATTCTTTAATATTATTAAGTTTTTTGTTGATTTGGTCTTGTTCAAATGAACAAGATTCAAACGAAATTGTGGACTCTGTAAGTGGCTCTAATTCTATTGGTTTGATTAATGATGAGCGCATACTCAAAGCTGAGTCTGAACCAGGAAACTGGTTGGCGTATGGAAGGACATACGAAGAACAAAGATTTTCACCGCTTACTAAAATCAACAAAAACAATGTCAAAGATTTAGGCTTGGTTTGGTCTAAGGATATGGGCACCAATAGAGCTTTAGAGGCTACTCCAATAATCGTTGATGGAATCATGTTTTTTACCAGTACTTGGAGCAGAGTTTATGCTGTTGATGCCCTTACAGGGGAAACGTTATGGAGGTTTGATCCTCAAGTTCCAGGAGAATGGGCCCGAAAAGCTTGTTGCGATATTGTAAACAGAGGAGTTGCTGTTTATAACGGTAAGGTCTTTTCAGCTAGCTTAGATGGAAGATTGTTTGCGTTGAATGCAGAAAGTGGTGAAGTTGTGTGGGAAGTCGATACTATAATTGATAGAACTCGCTCTTATACTATAACGGGAGCGCCGAGGGTAGCAAAGGGCAAAGTATATATAGGTAACGGTGGTGCGGAGTATGGAGTTCGTGGTTATGTCACAGCATATGATACTTCTTCAGGAGATCAAGTATGGAGATTCTTTACTGTTCCAGGTAATCCTGATTTAGGGTTCGAAGATCCTGCAATGGAAATGGCTGCAAAAACATGGAAAGGAACCGATTGGTGGGAGTTTGGTGGCGGTGGAACGGTCTGGAACTCAATTGTTTACGATCCCGACTTCAATAATATTTATCTTGGCGTAGGTAATGGATCACCTTGGTCAAGAGAGATCAGATCACCCGGAGGCGGAGACAATCTGTTTTTATCTTCGATAGTTGCCGTTGATGCCGACACAGGACTTTATAAATGGCACTACCAAACTACGCCTGAAGATAACTGGGATTATACAGCTGTGCAAGATATTGCACTTGCTGATATGGAGGTAGATGGGGAGATGAAGAAAGTTCTTCTCCAAGCACCTAAAAATGGATTCTTCTATGTGATCGACAGAGAAAATGGCAAAGTTTTGAGGGCTCATCCTTTCGCAGCTGTTACTTGGGCAACTCATGTAGATCTTGAAACCGGAAGACCAGTTGAAAATCCGGCAGTTGATTGGACAGACAATGGAGCGTGGGTGTTGCCCGGTCCCTTAGGTGCACACAACTGGCAAGCAATGTCCATCGATGTTGAAGCGGGGGTAGCTTATATTCCAACTCAAGAAAATCCTTTCTTTTATGCAATGCAAGAGGATTTTAAAAAAACGGGAATTTATAAATGGACTCCTGGAAAATGGAACATGGGATTGGAAATGAGCTCTCTTGCTCAAAATATATTGAATAATCTTGATTCTCAACCTACACCGGGTGGATTTTTAAAAGCTTTTGATTTTCTTACTGGAGAAACCAAGTGGTCTGTACCTATCCCGCATTATTGGAACGGTGGAGTTCTAGCAACTGAAGGTGGCTTAGTGTTTCAGGGAAATGCGCTCGGAATGTTCTCAGCATTTGATAAAGATACAGGTGAGACTCTTTGGGAATTCAACACTTATACATCGATGTTAGCTCCGCCAATTACTTTTGAAATAAATGGTGAACAATACGTCTCTATCCTTACTGGGTCTGGTGGTGGAGACTTATTTGGTGGAGAACCATTACCTCCCATCGAAATTCAAGCATCACTGAAATATAACAACTTTGGAAGGATGCTAGTTTTCAAACTAGGAGGTGATAAGACTCTTCCAATCCCTAATGTAAGAGATGATACTATTCCAGAACAACAGATGGTTCAGGTAAGTGTTGCTCAACTTCAAGATGGAGAAGGAAACTATAATGAGAATTGTGCAGTTTGCCATGGATTTGTAGTCAAATCAGGCGGTGCTCTTCCTGATTTAAGAAAGATGTCTGCTGGTGTACATGATGCATTCAATCAGATCGTTCTAGAAGGCGTTTTAGCTAGCAATGGCATGTCTTCTTTTGCAGATGTACTTACAGAGACAGAAGTTGAGAATATACACCACTATATCAGAGCAAGAGCTCATGAGGATAGAGAAGTAGCATTGGGAAATCTAGAGGCACCTCAATATACTTGGTTTGGAGCTGAAGAATAACTATTCTAGGATAGTAGTTTTTGCAGGTAAGTCAGGAGGAGGAACTTCGTCAAATACAAAGGAAGGCACTCCCTCTTCCTGGATAGTTTCTTCACTTTCATATTTGTTTGATTTTTCTCCTTTATTGTCTTTATTTAAGACTCCATAAGTTTTTCTTCCATTCAACTGCTCACCTTCTTTGATCCTGTGAAGCGCTTCTTGAGCCCTTCTATGATTCTCTTCATTCCAAAAGAGGCTATAGGCGCGAGGTTGTCCAAAGGGTCTATTCGATTCATCTAGATTCCTAACCCAGAGGTAAAGCCCACCTTCCTTTTTGCTGATCTTATTAGGTTCTTGTATGACAACCCAGCTAATTTTGAATTTATCAGGCAACTCCTCATAAGTTGGCCAGCCCAAAATATCAAATAATCCCTCCCATGTTACGAAGTAAAAAACTGTAACAACTAAAACAAATAAAGACTTACTTTTTTTTGAAAAGTTGGTTCGAAAACAAACCAAAAGCAATAAACTTGCCACAAGTAGATAAGCAAAAAGGAGAATAAGTCTTTCTTCCAGCACTTTACTTTGAATTTATAAGATTTGTTAACAACCTCTTTTGAATCTGATTAGTTTGAGAAATATTTTTATCTCCATCAACAAAGAACCTTATAGCAGTAGCTTCGTCACCAACGCCATTTAAATAATGTTTACCGTAATATACAAGCTCAACTGTGGGATTTAGCTTCTCAACTTTAACTGTCACCGGTAAAGGCTCATTGAAATTGGATTTATAATGCAGGAGGTTCACCACATATTCACCTGATTGAAGACCTCTCACTGTAACAGTTTCTTGATTAATAGGATTGAAAACTAGATCTCCGTCAATATTTATCGTATCTGCCAAATTGCCCCTATCGTCCCTATCTAGATGCATTAACCCTGTATCTCTATTGTGGTACCAAACAAGTCCGCCTTGAGGATCTTCTACAACTGCGTCAACATCATCAGGA
>JGI24820J26691_1000497_pt1 | contig 11853 bp, 10 predicted proteins | sample METZYME_5_50m_FD_26691 | JGI IMG/M metagenome (IMG submission 26691) | reverse complement strand
CTCAGATGCTCCAATATATACACCATCCTTATACATTATTGCTTGATAACCACCAAAACCACCTAGATCATATTGAAGCTTGTGTCCGAGTTTTTTTAGTTTTTGAATCTCCGAATCAGAAAATTTTTTTTCTAAGCTAAGGTAGCCACCATCTAACATTTTTTCTCCTGTGGGTTGGGAGGAACCAATATGTCTTATTCTTGGAGCATCTCCTGCTTCTTGAAGATTCATTCCAAAATCCACTAAATTTATAATAATTTGAGCATGTCCTTGAGGTTGCATTGCACCACCCATGAGACCAAAACTCATATAAGGTTTGTTATCTTTTGTAACAAAAGCTGGAATGATAGTATGAAATGGTCTTTTACCTCCAACTAATGAGTTTCTATGATTTTCATCTAAACTAAACATTTCACCTCTATCTTGTAACATGAATCCAGCTTCATCTGGAATAATGCCTGAACCCATGCCTCTGTAATTACTTTGAATAAGAGAGACCATGTTTCCATATTTATCGGCAACGGTGAGATAAATAGTATCTCCATTTTCTAAGTTACCTGCATTAAATGAATCAGATGACTTTTTAAGATTTAATAGCTTAGATCTTTCCTTGGCATAATCTTTTGAAATTAATTCTTGAACTGGAATGTCTGAAAAATTTAAATCAGCATAATATTTAGCCCTATCTTCAAAGACTATTTTTTTAGCCTCAGTAAACAGATGAATATATTCGGCACTTCCAAAACCCATTTTAGATATATCGAAGTTCTCTAAAATATTTAATATTTGTAGAGCTGCGATACCTTGCCCATTAGGAGGGAGTTCCCATACATCTAAACCTCTATAATTTGTTGATACTGGATTAATCCACTCAGGTTTATAGTCCTGTAAGTCACTTAGTGAAAAATATCCACCGTTTTTATTAACAGATTTAACAATATTGATTGCTATATCATCCTCATAAAAAGATCTCCCATATGAACTTGCAATATCTCTATAATTATCCGCAAGTTTCGGATTCTTAAAAATCTCTCCTTTTTCAGGAGTTTTCCCATTTGGCATCCATATTTCCTCAAAATTTTCATATGATTTGAAAACTTCTGAAGATCTTTTAATGTAATACGCAATTAGCTCAGATAAAGGAAATCCTTTCTCAGCATAGTTAATTGCATCCTCAAACAACATTTGAAATTCAAGATTTCCAAATCTTTTATGAAGCGCTGACCATCCAGCTACTGCTCCAGGCACTGTCACTGGTAGAGCGCCATATGGTGGTATCTTATTTATTCCTCTATCTTTTAGTTTCTGTATAGATATATTCTGAGGCGCTGGACCAGAGGAATTTAATCCAAATAGTTTTTGTTCTTCAGCACTCCAAACAATTGCAAAAAGATCGCCTCCTATACCACACCCGGTGGGCTCAACTAAACCAAGAACAGCATTTGCGGCAATAGCTGCATCAATTGCATTTCCTCCGTTTCTTAGGACTGATATAGCTGTTTGAGTAGCAAGAGGATGACTTGTTGCTGCCATTCCATTTACTGCAATTACTTCTGATCTAGTTGCAAATTCAAGCCCTGTAATTCTGTCATAGCTGTTTACATGAATTGAAAATAAAATAAACAATATAATTTTAAGATTTTTCATTTTTTGATTTTCTAATATTTGATGTATTTAATATATACTTTATGAATGAGGTTGTTAATAGGTTTGTTTATTCTATTCTTGTGCGCCCCTTTGGCTGCTGATTTTGATAAAAAATGTTCGGTTTTAATAACTCTAAGATTTCAAACAAATGAAGATGCATATAAAGACGCACTTGATAGAATTAACCAGTGTCAAAAAAACGATATTATTTCTGTGACAAGTTTTTTAGAGGAATCAATTAGCAAGGTTTATATTACAGATATTATTCAAAATTACTGTATGTTCAATCACGAAATAATATCATTAATCGATGAAAAAACATCAAATCTTAGTTGCGTCCATCGTGGTAAAAAACGAACTGAAAGAAAGCTAGACTAACTTAAAATATTTATACCCATTAAAACCAAAACTACAATTGATGGAAGCCAAATTACTGGTCTTATCATTGGTATGGTATATAAATTTAGGATTGCTCCAAGTAAATAAACTATTCTTGATACAAACCAAATTTGAGCCAGCATCAGGTTATCTACATTATTTAAAATTGATAAAACACAGAACACTAAAAAAACTGGTAACGATTGACGTAAATTATCTCCAGCAAGTGTCATTCTCTCAGATAGTTCTGTTTTTGCAGATGTATCACCACCTACATAAGTCCATTCAAGAAAAGGAACTTTATGTAATGAAAAACTCATTACTAAAAATAAGTGAAGCACATAAAAAAAACCAACATAGATTAACAGNTCNGTCATATAACTCTCCTCATAAAAATACTTAATTCATATCGTAAATGAATTTTNAATTTGTTCAATATCTAAGATCTTTTTTTAAATCTCCNAAATATGATTCATAATTTTTCCAATAATCTAAGCCACTTTTATAGATGGGTTGTCTTACCTGTTCTGAACTAGGAGTCCTTACTGACCTTTTACTTTTATAAAAACTCAGGCAGCTTTCTTCAAAGTCTAAATTACAATAATCTAAAATACTATGAACAGATTCCTCAAAATTATTAACAAGATTCTCATAGTCTATTGATAGAATTTGATTAGGCAAGACGTGATTCCAATGATCCATCAATTCAACGTAATTATTGTAATATCCAGCTAGATCCTTAAAGTCATATGTAAATTCTTGACCTTCTGCAAAAAGCTGTTTGTAACAGGAAAAACATGCAGACATTGAACTTCTTCTGATATCAATAATCTTCGCATTAGGTAGTATTAATTTGATTAGTCCAATATGTCTGAAGTTATTTGGCATTTTGTCTATAAAATATGGTTTGTTTGATCTAAATATTTCAGCATCATTAATATAATGTTCGCCAATAAGTTTAAGTTGTGGAGCAGATAAAGATAACAATATATCTGGATATCGAGATGTTTTATCTAAAACTTTTCTTAAATTAAGTTTATGTGACAAGGCTAAGATATTTGGTAATTCATGAGTTGCTTCAACTTGTGAATGAGAAGAAAGAATTTGCTCCAATAGAGTTGATCCAACTCGTGGTAATCCAAGAATGAATATCGGCTCTTTGGAATCCAGTCCCCAATCTTTTTTTTGTTCAAAAAGATCATTAGTGCAAACTTCTTTTTGATTTGAGCATTCTTCTTTAAATAAAGCTAAATCAAATTTTGTAAACTGTTTTTTAGTCGAATTGCCCTCTTGATAATTTTGAAACGACTTTTCATAATCACCTCTATCTTCATACGCCTTACCTAGTGCAAAATTCATATATATTTTTTCATTTTCATTTACATATTCATCTTTAGTCATTTCTTCAAGTTGAAGAATTTCGGAATCTGTAAATTCATATGTTTTTAAGTTAGCTAGACTCCAGTATGCATCACCGTAATATTTATCAATTTCATAGGAGCTTTTATACGATTTAATCGAAGAATTAACATCTCCAAAAGTTTTTAGTAGATGGCCTTTTGACACTAATACCTCAGGATTTAATTTATCAATTGCTAGAATTTCATCATAAAGTTCCAAAGCTTCTTTTTGATTGTTTGTTTGCTGAAGTGTTACAGCATAAGCAAGCATAAATCTTAAGTTTGTCTTATCTTTCTCATAGAGTTTTGATGCCTGCTCGAGTGCTTTTGCATATTTTTGTCTTTTTATTAGAACGTCAATATAGTCGATTGCAACGTCTATATTATCCTCATCAAATATCAAACAACTTTCTAAAAGAAATTCAGCATCGTCATATACATGAAGTTCTTTACCAATTCTAGCAAGCAAACGCATTGCTTCAATATCATGAGGATGATTTTTTAAATAATCTCTGCACAAATGATCAGCTTTTTTGAATTTTCCTTCATAGATGAAGCTACTAACTGATTTTAATTCCGGTGGAAGATTCTTAAGGTAAATAACATTACTAGTTGCTAGTTCTTCAATATTTTTCTCGAGATTTTCAATTCCTAAAATACCGAGCCATGAAGCATGAAGAGTAGGATTAAATTTCACGGCTCTAAGATAACTTTTTAATGACATCTTAGTATCTTTTAGTTTGGTATAGTTATGCCCAAATTCTTGATAAGCTCTTGCAAAACTTGAATCAATTCTCAAAATTTTATTCAAAATTACCAAGGCCTCTTTATATTTTTCTTGATATCTAGAACATAATGCTAAAAAGTACCAATAATCTATTTCGATCAAGTCTTTTTTATTTTTTTCAATATATTTAACAGCTTCTTTAAAATCCTTTCCTGAGATTTTATCTTGAATGTTTTTAACTGTTGTGGCCTTTGAGATCATTTAAATATTATATAAAAAAGGCCAGATAAACTGGCCTTTTGATTACTATATTATCCTTAGAATCTATAAGATAGTCTAACACCCATATTTCTTGGTCTATTGGTTGTTATTCTAGGAATATCATCCTGATCATTGAAATATAGATTTGCCCTTTCGTCAGTAGCATTTCTTATGAAGAATTCAACATCAACATCATTTAAAGTCATGCCATAAGCAAGATCAACTATTTCGTACGAAGGTTGATCTTTAACTTTAGCTGCTTCAAATGAATTGTATGTTTTTGAAGAACTCTTAAATGCAACTTGGAAATAGCTGTCATTCATAGCTAGGTCTTTTCTAACTCTTACATTCCATTGTCTTTTTGGTGCTAAAGGTAAAGCATTACCGATATCAACAATAGGAATCGTCTTAGCAACGTCTTTGACAATTTCTGTGTCGTTGTATGACATTGCAGCAGCAACAGTTAGAGTATCACTTGGATACCATAGAACATCTGCTTCAAGACCTTCAATTTCAGCATCAGCTGCATTTTCAACAAAGGTAATGAAGTTAACATGGACTGGATCAAACTGAGATACCTGAATTCCTTCCCAGTCAATTCTGTAGAAAGTGGCATTTAATCTCATTGCTCCATCCATTAGGAGTGTTTTAAGACCTAATTCAGTGTTGTAAACATTATCGGACTTATATGCTAACGGAATATCGGCTCTGTAAGTTCCGTCACCAGGAGCTCCTCCACAATAGTTAGGATCCGAAGCATCATAACCTCTACATTTAGGAGTAACACCAGCGTTTCTGTTCCAACCACCAGGTCTGTAACCTTCTGATCTAGTGAAATACCATAATGTATCTTCATCTTTCTTATAACTTACAGTAAATTTAGTAATAGTGTCTTCCTCTGTTATAGGTTGATCAGTATGACCAGCGGTACTGTTATAGTCACGACCAGATTGTGAATCGCTTGTTAATAAACCAAATTTAGATTGTCCCACATAATCAAGATCGAGTTCGTAGTCTCTAAAACCTAGAGTGAAATCTAATTGATCATTTACTGGGAATGTAACCTCAGCAAAGTAAGCGATCTGTTCATCGGTTCTTGTAATATCATTAAAGAACCTATATTCAGGTGCTCTTGGGTTTGGGTTATTTGCATACACTCCTGAAATAATTTTATTATTTGGAACTGCGTAACCTAAAAGAGGTATTAAATCTAAGAAGCCTAAATATCCAAAATCATTTTGTGTGTCTAGAATACTTTCTTCTATAAACATACCAGCAGTGAATGAGAATGGAAGTTCGCTCATTTCATTTGAGCTAACTCTGAATTCATGAGTTGTTCTTTCGTTCTCATCAACTACATCTACTCTTACTTCTGAGCTTCCACAAGTTGGTATACCACCTGCATTTGCAAGTTGAGCACCCCAATAAGCACAAGTATAGTAAGGCATATATGCACCGGTATTAATATAACCAGTGTAGTCTACAGTTTGATTAGCCTCTCTATTTAAGAATGATCCNGTATATAGAACATCTAACATNCCCATTCTTCCATCAAGAGTAATAGCTGTTTGATCAAATGAATCATCTAATGTGTCAGGCTGAAATCTTTTTACTTCGAGATCACCAACAGCTGGGTCATAATCCCATACACCATCAGATTCAAGTGATTGATCAATATGGGAAACTAAGAGCTCCCAGTTGTCATTGAATGACATTCTTGATGATAGTCTAAATCCTTCATATCTTGCTTCGTTAAAATTCTTTTTAACTAATTCNGCATTGTCTGTTGTTTTAAATCTACCNGCTGGAACTAATGAAGCAAACGAACCTTTTCCTTGAGAAGAAACTGTTCCTCCAACATTATCAATATAACCTCCTTGAGTTGAGTTATAAAAAACACCTCTAATTGACCAGGCATCATTAATAGGTATATTTATAAAAGCATCAAGAGAGTTACTTGGATCACCACTATAAGTTGCATATGTAGATGTATTAAATCCACCTTCTGTAACACCAAATTTTGGTTTGTTAGTGATTAATCTGATAGTACCTGCTTGTGAACTTGCTCCAAATAGAGTTCCTTGAGGTCCAGGAAGTACTTCAACCCTTTCCATATCTGCAACATAAACATCAAGGTTTCTACCTGGCACTTGTGCAGGCTGTTCATCGATGTACAAAGCAACATTAGGTTGAGAACCAGCTGCTGTCGCAAGCATAACGTTAACTGAGTCTACCGCTAAACCTCTAATGTATATAGTAGATTGACCGGGTCCCCGTCCACCACTTGTTACATTTGGAAGGTATTCAACGTATTCATCAAAGTTTGAAACGTTCAACTCTTTTAAAGTTTCTTCTGTTAGAGCTGTAACAGTGACAGGGATCTTGGAAGCTGTTTCATCTTTTTTAGTAGCAGAAACAACAACTTCTTCAATTTGTCTGTCTTGTGCTTCAGCTGTCTGCGGTATCATCGCAGCTACTGCACCCAAAACACCTAAAGAAACCTTATTTTTTAAATTATTTAATTGTTCTTTTGTTTTAATTAAATTAAACATATGAATCCTCATAGTTAGTTTATATAAATTGCAAAATAAACAAGCCTGGTACCCCCAGAGAATTTCCCCCTAGAGAAGTTTAGCCATATTTATAGACCAGCAATTTCTGTAAATCGGTCTTATTGTAATAATAACATCTTAAAATAATGATGCAATATAGATATAAATTTAGGTGATATTGATAAATATGGCGTATTTATAACTAGATTATTCAAATTAATTATGTTTCACTTAGCTTTCTAACAATGAATAATATTAGCAAATCAAGGTTTTTAACCTCAGTATTCTTAATAATAGCTATAACAGTTGTTGTTTCACTAAATTCATCTGTATCAGAGGGATTTTTTTTAAATTTACAGACATTTTTATCTAAATATCTTGGTTGGATGATTATCCTTTTAGCCAATGGATTTCTGATTTTTTCAATCATACTTGTATTTACAAAATACAGAGATGTAAAACTCGGGGGTCCGGATGCAAATCCTTCATATTCATATACAAACTGGATAGCAATGTTATTTAGTGCAGGACTTGGTATAGGTCTTCTTTTTTATGGTGTTGCAGAACCAATTATGCATTTAAACTCATATCCAGGAATGATAGATGGAAATATTTCCTATAACGCTGGTAAAGCTATTGGTCTTGCAAATCTTCATTGGGGTCTTCACGGATGGGCGATTTATTCGTCGCTTGGACTTTGTTTTGCATATGCTACATACAATAAAAAGTTACCATTTAGAGTAAGCTCCCTTTTAGGTCCAAAAATTTCTTCAAACAAAGTATTTGCCGTAACGATAGATGTAATTGCTATTTTAACAACAGTGTTTGGTGTTACAACTTCGCTAGGTCTTGGAACAGTTCAGATAAGTGCAGGTCTTGGACATGTTTTTGGAATAACTGAAACTTTTTCCAATCAGATACTAATAATTATGTTTATTACACTCATTGGACTCATTAGTGTTTCCTTAGGTCTTGATTCGGGTATTAAGAAACTATCTCAAATCAATATGATTTTAGCTGTATCGCTTTTATTGCTAATTTTTGTTCTAGGACCAACAATTTTTATCATAAATGCATTAATACAGAATTTTGGTGCTTATATAAATACCCTGCTTCAATCTGCAACATGGACTGAGGTTTATAGTGATAGCTCCTGGCAAAATGGTTGGACTTTGTTCTATTACTCTTGGTGGTTTGCTTGGGCTCCTTTTGTTTCTTTATTCATTGCAAGAATTTCCTATGGTAGATCAATTAAAGAATTTATCATTGGTGTGTTATTTGTTCCATCAATTATCGTTTTTATATGGATGGGTGTTTTTGGTAACGCTGCAATTTATCAAGTAATAAATGAAACTAGCCAAATTAGTGAAATGGTGAGTAATAATTTGCCAGTTGCTTTGTTTACTTTGTTTGATGTCTATCCTATGGCTCAAGTGCTTTCTATTTTATCGTTAGTGTTGATTGTTACTTTTTTTGTAACTTCGTCAGATTCGGGAGCATTAGTTGCCTCGATGTTATCTTCAAAAAATCAATCTAATATTAATGATGATTCTCCAATGACTTCAAGAGTAACTTGGGCAATTTTATTAGGTATTCTTGCAGCAGTACTTTTATATGCAGGTGGTCTTACTGCTTTACAAACGTCAGTTGTAATAACTGGTGTCCCATTTGCACTAATAGTTGTTTTTGCGTGTAGACAATTTTATTTATCTCTTTCAAACGAACTAGATAATTAATCTATTTCATCATCAATTAATTTAAGTTCGTCCTCATCCATGTCGTCTTCATATATGAGATCATTTTGATCATTTTTAGAGGAAAATCTTTTTGAAATTATTAACGCTACAATTATAATTAATACAATCAATCCAACTTGATATAACATAATAAAACTCTATATATTTAATACTTTTATATAGTAACCTCAAACAGAGAAAGATTGTAATGGACGCACTTGAAAATATTTTAAACAGAGTTTCTGCAAGAGCCCTGTCTGATCCTCATCCATCTAAAGAAGAAATGGATATAGTCTATAAAGCAGCCCTGAGAGCACCTGATCATGCTTGGTTAAGAACTAGTAGTTTTATTGAAGTTAAGAATAAAGGTCTTGATAAGCTTTCAAAAGTATTTGAAGATTTTGCAAAGGAAGATAAAGATGTCTCTGCAGATATAATTGAAAAATATAAAAATGCTCCCTATAGAGCTCCGATGATTGTGATACTTGTTAATTCATATAAAGAACATCCTAAAGTTCCTGCAATTGAACAAAAACTATCAACAGCTACTGCAGCTCAAAATATAATGTTAGCTCTCAACGCAATGAAATATTCCTGTATTTGGAGAACTGGAAAACTTGCTTTTAATAAATCCGTTCAAGCAAATTTAAACCTCGAAGATCATCAAGAAATTTTAGGATACTTATACATTGGAACTGAGTCTGGAGAAAAGAAAAAAATACCTAACTTAGATATAGATGACTTTGTTAGTTATTTATAGATTATTAGACTTATATAGAAAAGCAGCCGTAAAAGCCATTAAAGTAAAAACGACCTCTGAAACCAATGAAGAATAGGTAATTATTGCGCCGTGGTTAGTAGAAAGGATACTAAATATCGCAGCAAACAAATAAAATAAGCCGCAACTAAAAATGAATTCATATTTTTTAGTAAAAAATGATAGAAAGCATAAACTTGATGTTCCTAAAAACAGTGCTGTAAAGTCTCTGATTTGAGTGTTCCTACCTTCTCCATCAAGAAAAATCATATTCAAAGATTCAGCAGCTGAGGCCGGTATGAAAATCCATTGAAATGATATTATTAATAAAACTGATCCTAAGATAAGCGACAATGTGTTTGCTATTTTCATATTTGAATTAGACCTATATTTTCAATTTGATTAGTTTCTATTATAGAATTCTTTTTGCTAACTAAGTAACAATTATTACCATCACCAAAACTAACTGAATACTTTGGCTCATCATTAATTAAATGAAGTGCGCAATAACCCTCAATAGCGATGCATCTTTTAATCTTATTCTGATTTAATATTTCATTAACAAATGGTATTCGCTCTGGCTCTTCATCATAATGGGGACAACATATCCCCTTAACAAAACCAAGGCAAGGTAAAATAGCTTGATGTTCTTTCCAAGAATCTGTTATACCTTTCTCAAACCAACAGATTGCTCCAGCGCTTACACCACTCATAATTACGCCCTTTTTGTAAGCATCTAACAAAATTTGGTCAAGCCCCCACTCTCTCCAAACAGCTAGCATACTTTTTGTATTGCCACCGCCAACAAAAATTATATCTTGATGATTGATATGTTCATGTAAATTTATCGTTCTTTTAAAAAAGTCTATGTGAGAGGTTTTGCATCCAAGTGAATCAAATGCTTTATAGAAGTTTTCAATGTATCCTTGATCATCGCCAGTTGCAGTTGGAATAAAACATATTTTAGGGTTATTTTTAGGACTTTGATTAACAATATATTTTTCTATTTTAAGATTTTTAATTTCTCTCCCGAATCCACCGCCTCCAATAGCAATTATCTGTCTCATAAATTATCAATAATTTTTTTTATTACTTTAATATGGTCAGTGGTTGTTCTGCAACAACCTCCCACAACTGCAGCTCCTTTATTTATCCATTCTTTAACATGCTGACCATATTCAGCTGGGTTTATATGCTGATGGTTGTGATAATGCCATTCATCCGAATCACTAATAAAGCCCTCTAATTCATTTTTCTTGTAAATTGAGGAGTTTGCATATATGCCAAAACTTTTTTCTTTCTGTAATCGATCAATAGCTAAAGTTGCAGTATCTGCATGAACACAATTTACAAGTTGACAATCAATATCTAAATCTATTGACTTCAATATGGCATCATGAAGAAGTTCAGTGCTTGGTAATCTATTTAACTTATTACCTCTGGTAGTCCAACTTAACCAGACCTTTTTGGAAAAATCTTTTGCAGTTGTTGCTGCAATAGTACCCTCATATATTGAGGACATAGTCTCACAAATGATTACATCAACATTATTATGATAAATTTTTCCAAGACCTTTATAAAACTTTTTTAAAACTTTTTCTTTTGGTGTAAGGTCAGGTCTAAAAGTCACATGGATGGGTGGAAAACAACCAGCTATTTTAGTATCGCTATTTGTTTTTATTACAGCCTCATGACAAAGTTCTAGAGATATCTTTGCTAAGTCCTCATAGGATGGTGCTGAGGGTTCTCTTTTGAGCAATTCCGGTGTTGCTTGATAATTTGAGGTTGTAATTATGTCTGCGCCAGCCTCAATATTATCAATATGAATTTGTTTGATGACTTCCGGGTTATGTATCAAAGAATAGGCCGACCAAATTGAGGTTTTAAAACTTGGTAAGTACTCTCCACGGTTTTCAAGCTCCGTTCCGAGCGCTGAATCTAAAATCAGGGGTTTCATTTATCATTCTCCTTATTTAAAAATTTAAAAGTATTTTTTAATCCTGGGAATAATTCCGTTTTAGCTCTTTTTTTATAATCGCGGCAATAGGATCAAATCACGATTAATATATTAAAAACTTTTAAGAGAAGATTGTAAAGTTACAAATATAAAAAGGATTAACTTGGAAGTTGATAAAAATTCTGTTTTTATTTTTCTCCAAGTATCTGTTTTAGTGGTGAAAGCCATTCCTCAAAATGCTTCCATTGACCCACTCCCTTTTTATATATAGGTTGTCTTACTTGCTCTGAACTTGGAGTTCTTACAGCACGCTTATTTTTGTAGAATTCTAAACAATCATCTTCAAATTCAAGATTGCAAAAATCAATTAATTTTCTGATCTGATTTTCTGTGTCATTAATCATATCTTCATAAATTACTCTATGGATTACTCCAGGC
>JGI24820J26691_1000496_pt1 | contig 11853 bp, 11 predicted proteins | sample METZYME_5_50m_FD_26691 | JGI IMG/M metagenome (IMG submission 26691) | reverse complement strand
AAACAAGTTTGATAGAATTATCTCCAAGTTAAAAAGTGATATTAAATTAACTTATATTTCAATAGGAATCTTAATTTTTATATTCTCATTATTTTTAATATTATAAAGATCCGCAACAATGCTTATATTTTTTACCCGAATTACAAGGACAAGGCTCATTCCTTCCAATTTTTTTCGTAGATAGTTCGTTAAACTTTTTGTTTTGTTCTTGTGAAAAATTATTATCTTGTTCTTGGCTATCAATTACTTTTACATTTATCAAAAAAGTAATTAATTCTGTTTTTAATTTGTTAAGTAAATTCTCAAATAATAGAAAAGCTTCTTTCTTATACTCTACTAATGGATCTCTTTGACCATAAGATCTTAGACCAATAACTTGTCTCAATTGTTCTAAATATTGAATATGCAATTTCCAATTTTGATCAATTAATTGTAAGAATATTCTTTTCTCAATTTCAAGCGCTTCATTTTTTCCTAAAAGACTAATTCTTTCCTCTCTTTTTTCTGAAAATTTATCTTTTACTATTTTTTCAAATTCTGCATCTTTTATATTTGAAATTTCTTTTACTTTCTCATCATCAAATGACTTTCCAAAAATAGTTTTGAAGTTTTTTGTAAAATCATCAGAAGTGGGATTTACTAATTTCTTAGATTTCAAGATTTTTAATTCATTTAAGTTTTCATCTATAAAATTATCTGCAAATACATTTGCTTCCTTGCTCTCCATAACATTATTCCTTTGACTAAATATGACTTGTCTTTGATCATTAAGCACGTTGTCAAATTTTAGTAGTGTTTTTCTTATATCAAAATTTCTAGCCTCAACTTTTTGTTGTGCTCTTTCGAGAGCTTTATTTATCCATGGATGATCAATGCTTTCTCCATCTTTAAGCCCTAGTTTTTCTAAAATATTATTCATAGACTCTGATCCAAATATTCTCATTAAATCATCCTCTAAGCTTACAAAAAAAATAGAATTACCCTCATCACCCTGCCTTCCAGATCTACCTCTTGCTTGATTATCTACTCTTCTACTTTCCATTCTCTCTGTTCCTATTACGAATAAACCTCCCAANTTTTTCACTTTCTCTTTTTCACTTTCGTCTTGACCTCCAAGTTTAATATCAACCCCTCTTCCAGATATACTTGTAGTTATAATTATTGAATTTATTTTGCCCGCGTTGGCAATTATTTCTGCTTCTTTTTCATGATTTTTTGCATTCAAAACTATGTGTTTAATCCCTTTTTTATTTAACAAATCTGAATAGTGCTCAGATTTATTTATACTTGCAGTAAATACTAACAAAGGTTGGCCAGATTGATTGCATTTAATTATTTTATCAATTATTGCATCGTCCTTTTCTTTCAAAGTTCTGAAAATTTGATCATTCCAATCTTTTCTTATCATTTCTTTATTTGTAGGTATTGATACTACCGGCAAATTATAGATTTCAAAAAACTCCTCAGACTCAGTTTGAGCTGTTCCAGTACAACCAGATATTTTTTTATAAAGTTTAAAAAAGTTTTGGTAGGTTATAGACGCCAAAGTTTGATTTTCAGCATTAACCACCAACTTTTCTTTTGCTTCTAAACTTTGATGGAGCCCATCTCCAAATCTTCTGCCTGGAAGTTGCCTTCCTGTTTGTTCATCAATAATGATAATTTGATCATCTTTAACTATATAATCACGTCCATTTTGAAATAAATGATTAGCTTTTAGTGCTTGATTGACATGATGAACAAGATGAAGGTTTTCAGGATCATAAAAGTTATTATTTTTCAGTATACCTGCGTTTGAAAATATTTTTTCAATATTATCAATACCTTTATTTGTAAGAAGAATATTTTTATCTTTTTCATCAACTTCAAAGTCATCGGACTTAAGAGTTTTTACAAGTTTATCAATTGCAATATATTGACTGGTTTTATCCTCTGCAGCACCTGAAATTATTAAAGGGGTTCGAGCCTCATCAATTAGACAGGAGTCTATCTCATCAACGATAGCATAATTATGCCCTCTTTGAACCATGTCTTTTTTTGAAAATTTCATATTGTCTCGAAGATAATCAAAACCTAGCTCACTATTAGTTGCGTAAGTTATATCCTTCATATAATTTTCTTTTCTCTCTAGATCAGATTGACCAGTATTATAAAGCCACAACTTAAACCTAGGAATTCGTATATCTCACCCATATTTTGACTATCTCGTTTAGCTAAATAATCATTTACAGTTACTATATGCACACCCTTTTTTTCTAATGCATTTAGATATGCTGCTAAAGTTATAGTTAAGGTTTTGCCTTCACCCGTTTTCATTTCTGCAATTTTATTTTCATGGAGAGCTACACCACCAATCAATTGAACATCAAAGTGTCTTTCATTGTGAACTCTTTTTGATGCCTCTCTAACTAAGGCAAAAGCCTCTGGCAATATTTGGTTTATCTTTTCACCATCATTTAGTCTCGAAATAAGTTCAGATGTTTTTTTTGGAAAATCAGAATTATCAATATTTTCAAACTTTTTTTCTAATCCGTTAATCTGAATAACTATTTTGCCAATTCTATCGAGCTCTTTTTGATTTCCACTTTTAATTATTTTAGATAATAGATTTAACGGATTAAACATTTTAATGTACAGTAGTTAGTGAATATATAGTAATTTTTTAGAGAAATTAAATATCATGGTTTTAGGCATAAACAACTTTTTTGATGCTAGAAATAAAAACGCAAAAGTTGCAGATTTTCAAGATTTAGACCATTTAGATGGAGTATCAGTATCTGCAGTTTCGGCAAATTTGTATGATCAAAAAAGAGATGACCTCGTTTTATTTTATTTTAGAAATGGAGCTAATCATTCATCTTTGTTTACAAAATCAAGTGTTGTATCAGAAAATATAAAGTGGAATAGAAAAATTAAGCCACAAAAAATACATGCATTATTAATAAATACTAGAAATGCAAATGCTCTTACTGGGTCAGATGGATATAATGCATTAAAAATACTCTCTATAGATTTATCTGAAAAACTGACGCTCAAACAAAAACAAGATGAAGAGTATCCAAAAATTATTCGTTCTGACAGTATACTTTTTGCTTGTACTGGTACCATTGGAGAAAAATTTCCTTTAGAAAAAATAAAAAATTCTCTTCCTAACTTAGTTGATAATATTAAATATAATCAAAATAAACTAATATGGATGAAAGCAGCCTCAGGCATCAAAACAACAGATACTAAACCCAAGCTAGCAATGTCAGAGTGCAAAATAGGCAACACACCAATAAAGGTTTATGGCATTGCTAAAGGCTCCGGAATGATATTTCCTAACATGGCAACAACATTAGGATTTGTATTTACAGATGCAAATTTATCATCATCAATTTTAAAAAATATTCTTAAAGATACTATTGAAACTACATTTAACGCAATTTCTTGCGACGGTGATACTAGCACTAACGATATGGTATCAATTTTTGCAACAAATAAAGCAAATAATCCTGAAATTAAAGGCCATAAAGATAAAAAATTACATGATTTTAAAGAGTCAGTTCATGAAGTTTTATTGAACTTGGCTAAGAGAGTTGCAGCAGATGGTGAGGGGGCATCAAAATTTGTGACTATCAATTGTCAAAAAGCAAAAACAATTGCTGATGCAAAAAAAATTTGTTTTTCAATTTCAAATTCACCTTTGGTTAAAACTGCAATAGCGGGAGAGGATCCAAATTGGGGAAGGATTGCTATGGCGATTGGAAAAACTGAGATAAAAGTCGATATTAATAAATTAACTATTTTTTTTGGACCTCATAAAATATTTTCAAAAAACAGATTTATCCAAAGATTATGATGAGCAAAAAGTCACTGATTATATGAAAAACGAATCTATAGAAATAACTGTTGATATAGGGATGGGAAAAAAAAATTTTACTTCATATACCATGGATTTAACTAAAGATTATATTGAGATTAATGCAGATTATAGATCTTAAAGTATTGAATTTAAGATTAAAATTACTAGATATTCATCATGATTAAGTATTCTCTTATATGCAAAAGTTGTAAATTAGAATTCGAAAGTTGGTTTGGATCATCTAAAGAATTTGATCGTCTGAAAAAAATGAAACTTTTGAGTTGCCAGAGCTGTAACTCTATTAAAGTTGAAAAATCTTTAATGTCTCCCAATTTATCTAACAGTAAAAAAAAAATTACCAATACCAATGAGTTAAAATTTCAAGAAGTTAAACAAAAGTTGAGAGAATATAAAAAATTTGTTAAGGATAATTTTAATTTTGTAGGTGAAAATTTTGCTTATGAAGCAAGATCATTGCACTACAATAAAAATAAATATAAAGATAAAAAAAAAGGTATCTACGGAAGGGCTTCCTTACAAGATGTCAAGGAATTAAAAGAAGAAGGTATAGAAACTGAAATGTTACCCTGGATTGAAGATAAGGAAAATTAAACTTTTTCAAATTTAGTGATNTAATTAACTGATTTATCTGACGATACCTTCCACTGATCAAATAAAGGGTTAAATGTCATACCATCAATTTTCTTTAATTTAAGAGAATTTTTTTGGCAAATACTTATCAGATTTTCAGGTTTGACAAATTTTTCCCATTCATGGGTACCAATCGGAAGCCATCTTAAAACATATTCTGCACCTATAATTGCAAATAAATAAGATTTCAAAGTTTGATTTAATGTTGCAACAAACATGATGCCATTCTTTTTTAAAAACTTTGAACTTTGTTTTATAAAACTATCAATATTTTCTACGTGTTCAACAATCTCCATATTTAAAATTACATCAAATTTTTTTGATGTATTTAAATTTTCTGGTGAACAATTTAAATAGTTTATTTTTAATTTACTTTTTTTTAAGTGGTGTTTAGCAATGTTAATATTATTTTTAGATGCATCAATTCCAGTCACATTTGCACCTAATCTTGACATTGGCTCCGAAAGTAATCCACCTCCACAACCAATATCTAAAATTTCTAAATTTTTTAATGGTATATTATTTTTTTTTAATAAAAAATGTTCAATTAAATTTTCTTTAATATATTTTATTCTGATTGGATTAAATTTATGTAATGGTTTAAATTTTCCTGTGGGATTCCACCACTCATCAGCAATTTTTGAAAATTTTTCTATTTCTTTTTTNTTNATTGTGTTATTTTTCATAACTTTATTGACTTTATATAGAAGATGTATTTTATCAATATTTTTTATTAAATAATTATTTAATCATGAAAATTGTAGTTTTAAAATTNGGGGGAACATCTGTTGGTACTATTGAAAGAATAAAAAAAGTTTCTGAAATAGTAAAAAATTATGTAAAAAAAAGATATTCAGTTATTGTTGTTTGTTCAGCCATGAGTGGATCCACAAATGAATTAATTAAAAAATCAAAAAAAATAAGCAATAATTTTTCAGATGCTGAATACGACGTATTAGTATCATCAGGTGAGCAAGTTTCATGTTCGCTTGTAGCAGGAAGACTAGTACATCTTGGACTAAAATCTAGATCATGGACAGCCTGGCAGATACCTATTTTTACAGAAAATAAACACAAGTTCTCAAGAATTAACCAAATAAACAAAAATAAATTATTAAAATATTTAAAATCTGGTGGTGTCCCAATAATTACTGGTTTTCAAGGTGTAAATCGTAATGAGAGAATTACCACAATCGGAAGAGGAGGGTCAGACTCAACCGCAATAATGTTAGCTAAATTTTTTAAAGCAGATAAATGTATTATTTTTACTGATGTAGAAGGTATTTTTACAACTGATCCAAACAAACTCAAATCAGCAAAAAAAATAAAAGTAATATCTTATGAAGAAATGCTGGAGATGGCTTCATTAGGTGCAAAAGTAATGCAACCAGAATCTATTCAAGATGCTAGATTAAATAGGATTAATATAGAGGTAAAGTCATCTTTTAAAAATAAATCAGGAACATTAATCACTAAAAGAAAAAGTATAATTAATAATAAAATAATTACAGGTATCTCATCTACCCAGAATGATGCAAAAGTAACTTTGGTTGGAGTAAAAGATAAACCAGGGATTGCAGCATCTATATTTAAACCACTGTCGAAAAATTCAATTAATGTTGACATGGTAGTACAAAATATTTCCGCAAATGGGAAAGAGACAGATCTTACGTTTACAATTAAATCAGATGATCTTAATAAAACAAAAAAAATTATTATTAGTAATAAAAAAATTGACTTTAAAGATTTGATATTTGATAAAGATGTTTCTAAAGTTTCCATTATTGGTGTTGGTATGATAACTACACCAGGTGTGACTTATAGAATGTTTCAAGCTTTAGCTGATAAGAAGATAAATATATTAGTGATATCAACTTCAGAAATTAAAATTTCAGTTTTAGTTTCAACAAAGCATGCTAAAAAAGCGGTCGCTGCCTTACATAATGAATTTAAATTAGATTAAAAATGAATATTAGACCATTTAGAGAAATAAAAAGGAGAAAAACAAAAGTTGTTACGGTTGGAAATGTTAAAGTTGGGGGAGATAACCCAATATCTGTTCAATCTATGACAAATACATTAACAACAGACACTAAAGCAACAATAAACCAAATAAATGATATATCAGAAGAGGGAGCAGATATTGTAAGAGTTTCTTGTCCAGATGTAGATTCAACTACAGCCCTTAAAGAAATAGTGAAACATGTTCCAATACCAGTTGTTGCAGATATTCATTTTCATTATAAAAGGGCAATTGAAGCTGCCGAGAATGGAGCTAGTTGTTTAAGAATAAATCCTGGAAATATTGGCAATGAAAAAAAAATACTTGAAGTTTTAAGTGCAGCTAAAAACAATGGTTGTTCTATACGAATAGGAGTAAACGCTGGCTCACTTGAGAGGGACATATTAGAGAAATTTAAAGAACCGTGTCCTGAAGCTTTAGTTGAAAGTGCCTTAAGAAATATTGAAATTCTAGAGAACAAAGAATTTTCTAATTTTAAAATAAGTGTTAAATCGTCTGATGTTTTTTTATCAATTGCAGCTTATAGACAGCTTTCAAAAGTTTGTGATTATCCATTACATCTAGGTATTACCGAGGCAGGAGGCTTTGTATCAGGTAGTATAAAATCATCAATTGGTCTTGGTAGTCTGCTTATGGATGGAATTGGTGATACAATTAGAATTTCTTTATCTGATGACCCACCAAAAGAGGTAAAGATAGGAAATGAAATTTTGAAATCTTTAAATTTAAGAAACAGAGGTGTAAAAATAATATCATGCCCATCTTGTGCGAGACAAGCATTTCAAGTAATAGATACAGTTAAAAGTCTTGAAGAAAAACTATCCCATATAAAAACACCTCTCACATTGTCAATAATTGGATGCGTAGTAAATGGACCAGGTGAAGCCGCTATGACCGATGTTGGTATCACTGGAGGAGGTAAAGGAAATAGTATGCTTTATTTATCAGGAATACAGAATGAAAAAGTTTTGACAGATGACATAATAGAAAAAGTAGTAGAAGAAGTTGAAAAAAAAGCTGCTGAAATTGAAAATAATCCAAAAAAATAATGCTACCATTAGCTAAAGTACAAGGTTTAATTTCAAAACATTCTCAATTAGAGAAAGATTTATCGAGCGGTGCAATAGATAAAAATTCATTTGCAGAAAAATCAAAAGAATATTCAGATTTGAATGAAATAATAAAAGAAGCAAAGGAGTATAGCAAATTTGAAAAAAATAAATCAGAATTAGAGATTTTAATTGCTGATGAAAATAGCGATAAAGAAATGAAAGATTTCGCTGAAACTGAATTAGAGGAATTGAAAAAAAATAATCAAATAAACGAGAAAAAAATAAAGATTTTTTTACTTCCCAAAGATGAGGCNGATACCAAAAACGCAATAATTGAAATTAGAGCTGGCACTGGTGGTTTGGAAGCAAGTTTGTTTGCAGGTGATTTGTTTAAAATGTATGAAAAAGTTAGTCATAAAAAAAAATGGCAACTAGAATTAATTTCTATTTCAAAGAGTGATGCAGGTGGTCTAAAAGAAGTTATTGCTTCAATAAAAGGTAAAAATATTTACTCATCCTTAAAATATGAAAGTGGAGTTCATAGGGTCCAAAGAGTACCTGATACAGAGACGCAAGGTAGGGTACATACTTCAGCCGCAACAGTTGCAGTTTTGCCAGAAGCAGAAGAAGTTGATGTAAAAATTGAAGATAAAGATTTAAGAATTGATGTATTTAGAAGTAGTGGTCCTGGTGGTCAAAGTGTAAATACTACAGACTCGGCTGTCCGTATAACTCACACTCCAACTGGAATAGTTGTAAGTCAACAAGATGAAAAATCTCAAATAAGAAATAAAGAAAAAGGTCTTAAAATTCTAAGATCAAGAATTTATGAATTAGAGAGGCAAAAAAGAGATGAGGAAAGATCCAAAGACAGAAAAAGTAAAATTGGATCAGGAGATAGATCAGAGAGAATTAGAACTTATAATTTTCCACAAGGAAGAGTTACCGATCATAGAATAAATTTAACTTTACATAAATTAGAAGAGTTTATGGAAGGTGAAATATTTGATGAGATGATTGAAAATTTGAGTATCCAAGCACAAGAAGAGGAATTAAATAGATTATCATAATGAATTATCAAGAGTTATTAGTTGATGCATCAAAACAATTAAAAACTTATAAATTTAATTCAGCAAAGTTGGATGCAGAATTAATTTTATCAAAAATACTTGGATTAAGTAGAGAAAAAATTCTTTTAAATTTAAATGATAAAATAAATGATAAAGTTTTTGAAAATTTTAATTATTATTTAAAATTAAGAAAACAAAACAGACCTATTGCACATATTCTTGGCTTTAAAGATTTTTGGAAATATAAATTTAAAGTGGATAAAAACGTCCTAATTCCAAGACCAGAAACCGAATTAATAATTGAACAAGCGCTAAAGAATTTACCCAAGTTATCAAATAAAAATATATTAGATATTGGAACAGGATCTGGTTGCATAATAATATCGATAATTAAAGAAAGAGAAAATTGCAAAGCAACAGCTATTGATAAATCGTTAAAAGCCCTAAAAGTCGCTAAATTAAATGCAGAAATGCACCATGTTCTAAATAAAATAAAATTTCTGAATATCGATGTTGACAAATACTTTGCTAATAAATATGATCTGATTGTATCTAATCCTCCTTACATTAAAGATAGCGAGATTTTAAGTTTAGATAAGGATGTAAAGTTAAATGAGCCTAAACTAGCATTATCAGGAGGAAAATCAGGCTTAAATAAAGTTTTTAAGGTAATTAAAAAAAGCCAAGAACTATTAAAAACAAACGGAAAGCTTATTTTAGAGATTGGAGATAAACAAAGTAGAGAAGTGAAAAAATACTTGATAAAAAATAATTTTAACCAAATAAAAATATTTAAAGATTTATCAGGAAAAAAAAGATGCGTAGTGAGCACAAAAAGCTAATTAATGAATAATTTCAAAAATAATCCAAGAAGACATAGATTTAGATCTAATAATGATAGAAATTTCAAAAAAAGAAATGGAAATGGCCATAAGTTAAATGGTGAATTTAATAACAATCCCGAATTTAAAAGAAGAAATCCTGGAAGAAATAATCAAAACGCAGCAAAGTTAATTGAAAAGTATAATGATCTAGCTAGAGAAGCTCAATCAAATGGAGATAAAATATTATCTGAAAATTACTTACAACATGCAGACCATTTTGCGAGAATATTAAATTCACAAGAACAATCTAAAGTAGTGAATTTAAACACAAATTCTAGTGAACAAAATTCTGAGGAAAAAGCTGATCAAGTTATTGCTGAAAGAGATGATAAAGAAATAAAAGAAGAAATTAAAGCAGTAGATTAATTAATACCTGCAATAAGTTCAGATTTTAATACATCAATTTTAATTTTGTTAATTTCAAATTTATTTCTCATTTTACCTTTCAAGGTTCTTCCAGATGGTAATTTTAATTTTTGAGAATTTATTTTTCTCCCATTTTCTATTACTTCATAATGCAGGTGAGGACCAGTCGATAGACCTGTTGAACCTACATAGCCAATAATTTGACCTTGTTTAACTCTTACACCTTTTTTAATTCCCCTTCCAAATTTTGACATATGTGCATAAATAGTTTGATATACAGAATTGTGTTTTATCTTTACACAATTTCCCCCTCCACCACACCATTGAGCTCTAGTAACTACCCCATCTCCAGAGGCCATAATTGGTGTCCCAGTTGGTGCAGCAAAATCTGTGCCCGTATGCATTTTTGTAAATCCTAAAATTGGATGCTTTCTTTTTCCAAATGGCGATGAAAGTCTTGCACCATTAATTGGAGTCTTCATCAGAGTTTTTTTCATACTTTTTCCATTTTCATCAAAATAATCAATTTCATTTTTACCTAATTCGAACTTATACAAGTTAAGATCTTTTCCCTGGGTATTTAAATTTGAGAAAATAATCTCTCCATTTTCAATTAAAGAACCATCTTCATTTTCAAATTGTTCATAAATTATTTGAAAAGAATCTCCTTTCCAAATATCTCTTTGAAAATCTACTTGGAAACCATAAAGTCTTGCAAATTCAATAATTGTATTTGGTTTTATACCCAACTTAATAGCAGTATCATATAAACTATTTCTGATAATTCCTTCTTTAAATATAAGATGTTTTGTTAAATTCTTTTCTATTATTTTTGAATAAAATTCATTTAGACTAGGATCTCTTAAAAGAATTAGATCTTTTTTTTTATTTATATCTATTTTAAATTTAATTATTTTAATATTTTCCTTTCTATCAATTTTAAAATATATCTTTTGATTTTGTTTTAGGGATTTAATTTCTTTTTGTTTTTTTACAGTATCTAAAAATATTTCTTTTTCTGAAGATGGAAGATCAATAGTTTTGATAATATTTTCAAAATTATCACCTTTTTGCACTTCATAATTTATTTCAAAGTATCTTGGTTTTAAATTTGAGGTTAAAGTGATAATAGACTTTTTTAAGTAGACATTATCAAAAGATTTTTGAAATAAATAAATTTGATTTTTTTTATTTGTGTCATAAAAATATGTTACAAAAACTGCAATAAAAATTAATATAATAAGCCATATGAAATAAGCGTGCTCTTGCAGTTTCTCTATAATTTTAGTTTTCATAAGTGAAAAATTGATCAAAATATATAGAAAACAAGGCTTTTTAGCACACTTTTTATTTATCTAATAACTTGATTTAAATATTTTTTCCAATATAAGCGTCACACTCAACATGTAAAAAATGTTATTTATTGGGCGTTATAGCCCAATTAGCTATTTAATTTGTTAATATTTAAGAAGAGAAGTGTGGACGGTTAAGGTTACCAAAATTTGTCGTACACACTTCAACATTACATAAATATTATTCTTAGTATTTATGTAGAAGCTAGTGTGCGCCGTTTTTAAACTTGAGAGTTTGATCATGGCTCAGAACGTACGCTGGCGGCACGCCTTATACATGCAAGTCGAACGAAGTAGCAATACTTAGTGGCAGACGGGTGAGTAACATGTGGGTATCTTCCCTTTGGTGAGGAATAACACGAGGAAACTTGTGCTAATACCTCATAAGTCTTTACGGAGAAAGCTTTATGCGCCAATGGATGAGCCTGCACTTGATTAGTTTGTTGGTAGGGTAATGGCCTACCAAGACAATGATCAATAGCTGATTTGAGAGGATGATCAGCCACATTGGGACTGAGACACGGCCCAAACTCCTACGGGAGGCAGCAGTAGGGAATCTTGCACAATGGGGGAAACCCTGATGCAGCGATGCCGCGTGAGTGAAGAAGGCC
>JGI24820J26691_1000495_pt1 | contig 11860 bp, 8 predicted proteins | sample METZYME_5_50m_FD_26691 | JGI IMG/M metagenome (IMG submission 26691) | reverse complement strand
AGAAAATATAAGTTACAAACTGTATTAAAAAAAGCCCGATAAATCGGGCGATTTGTGTGTGAGGAGAATGGGGTTTCCCCCATTTTTTAATAATAGCTCCTNAATAGTATTTTGTTCTCTTTCTCTAACACTTTATTTTATTTACCCATTCCAAGTTGTTGAGCTTTTTGATAAACTTTACCTTCCGTCAATAGAGCTGGAGCAATAACTATTTCTACATTTTGCATTTCTTTGATATTTTTTGCTCCAAGAGTACTCATTGATGTCCTAATAGCTCCTAAAAGATTATGCGTCCCATCATCAAGTAAAGCAGGTCCTTTTATTATTCTTTCTAATGATCCTGTTGAACCAACTTCTATTCGCGTCCCTCTTGGGAGTATCTGACTTGGTGTGGCCATGCCCCAATGAAATCCGTTCCCAGGTGCTGTTGTTGCTCTTGCTATTGGGGATCCGATCATTACTGCATCAGCTCCGCATGCAATGCATTTGCAAATATCTCCGCCGGTAACTATACCTCCATCTCCAATTATGGGTATATAATTTCCGCTTTCATTGAANTAATCATCTCTTGCTGAACTACAATCTGAAATGGCGGTNGCTTGAGGGACTCCAATCCCTAATACTCCTCTGGAGGTACATGCGGCACCAGGACCAATACCTACCATGAGGCCTGCAACTCCTGCATTCATAAGTCTTTTAGCAACTTCGTAGGTTACNCAATTGCCTGCAATAATCGGAACATCGAGAGATTTACATAGATCCGCAATATCCAANGATTCTTGACCATTTGTTCCTATATGTTGTGTCGATACAACAGTACCNTGCAAGAAAAATAAATCAAGATCTGATTCTTTAAGTGCTTCTTTAAATTTGATTGCCGCTTGTGGCGTACCGCTTAATGCTGCTATACCACCATTTTCTTTTATTTCACTTACTCTTTTTTTTATAAGATCTATTTTTACTGGTTCACTGTAAATCTTTTGCATTAAAGGAACAAATTCAGAATTTCCCACGGAGGATATTTGATCCAAGACACTTTTAGGGTCTTGGTACCTTGTTTGTATNCCCTCCATATTTAATACTCCTAATGCTCCCATATTAGAAAGTTCAATCGCTGTCTTGACGTCAACGACACTGTCCATTGCACTTGCAATAATTGGAATTTCTCTCTCAAAATTTCCTATAATCCAAGATGGATTAGTTAATTCATAATCCAAAGTTTTTTCTCCTGGGACTAAGGCTATTTCATCTATTCCGTAAGCTCTGCGTACGAGTTTGTTTAAACCGAGATTAATATTCACGTTGTAAAATCTGTATATTTTGATTAAATTAACAACTAAAGGTGCATAAAGCCAATATTTCTACAAGAAAAAAAAGAATTTTTTATTATTTGCATTTCTTTTGTGAGTATTTGAATATTTTTAGCTAATTTTTTTTTATTCATTATTGGTTAAAACCACTATTATTGGATTAAAGGATTTTTATATGGCTGATAATCAAGACATCGGGGAAAATAGTCTAAATGAAGATGATAATCGAATTATCCAAACTGATCTGAGAAACGAGATGTCTCGCTCATATCTTGAATACGCTATGAGCGTCATCGTAGGAAGAGCTTTGCCAGATGCAAGAGATGGGCTTAAACCAGTTCATAGAAGAATACTTTATGCAATGTATGAGCTTGGTTTAACCAGCGGTAGACCTTATNGAAAATGTGCAAGAGTCGTTGGTGAAGTCCTAGGTAAATACCACCCCCATGGTGATACAGCTGTATATGATGCTCTTGTCAGAATGGCGCAAGATTTTTCCATGAGGATGCCTTTAATTGATGGTCATGGGAATTTTGGTTCAGTGGATAATGATCCTCCTGCCGCAATGCGATATACAGAATCACGACTAAAAGCTTTGACAGACGAGGGATTGCTTGAAGATATTGAATCAGAAACTGTTGATTTTTCTGATAATTTTGATGGTTCACAGCAAGAACCAACTGTTTTGCCTGCGAGGATACCACAATTACTTCTAAATGGTTCCTCAGGAATAGCTGTTGGTATGGCCACTAATATACCTCCTCATAATTTAGGCGAATTAATAGATGGATTAGAAGGTTTAATCAAAAATCCTGAGATGGAAGAAAAAGAATTGTTTGAATTTATCAAAGGACCAGATTTTCCTACAGGTGGACAAATCTTAGGAAAAGAAGGTATTAGAGAAACTTACCGGTATGGAAAGGGATCAATAACGATGAGAGGCGTTGCTGAAGTTCATCAATTAAAGTTTCCAGGAAGACCTGAAAGAGATGCTGTAATTATCACTGAATTACCCTTTCAAACAAATAAAGCAGCTTTAATTGAAAGAATTGCAGATTTAGTAAATGATAAAAAGTTAGAAGGAATATCAGACATTAGGGATGAGAGTGATAGAGAGGGGATGAGAATTGTAATTGAGTTAAAGAGAGATTCATATCCCCAAGTAGTATTAAATAATTTATTTAAATTAACTCCTCTTCAAAATAATTTTAGTGCGAATATACTAGCACTCGTTAATGGAGAACCTACAACACTCTCACTTAAAAGAATGTTAGAGGTATTTTTAGATTTTAGGATTGAAACTATAAGAAGAAGAACCTCTTTTTTACTAAGAAAAGCCGAGGAAAGGGATCATATTATTCAAGGCTTGTTAATGGCTCTTAATAGTATGGATGAGATTATCAACTTAATAAGAAATGCAAAAGATACCACTTCTGCACGAGAGCAGTTGCAATTAAATCATGAATTATCCGCAATTCAGGCTGATGCTATCTTGCAAATGCAGCTTCGAAGATTGACAGCACTTGAGGCAGATAAGATTAAGGATGAACATGATGAGCTTACAAAGAAAATCTATGAATATAAAAATATTTTGAATAACAAGGATAAGATTTTTGAAATAATTTTGAATGAACTAAAAAAAATAAGAGATAGATTTGATTCCCCAAGGAAAACAGAAATATTGAATTTAGGAGCTGGATTAGATGATATTGATTTGATAGCCAATGAAAGATCCGTTGTTTTGTTAACAAAGACTGGATATCTNAAGAGAATGCCAGTTAGTGAATTTGAGTCAACTAGNAGAGGTTCAAGAGGTAAAGCAGGTACTAAAAGTCAAGGAGATGATGAAGTTAAGTTATTCATAAGTTGTAATGATCATGATACTCTTTTGCTTTTTAGCGATAGAGGTGTGGCTTATGCTCTTCCCGCTTACAGAGTTCCATTAAGTAGCAGAACTGCTAAAGGGACTCCCTCTGTTCAACTACTTCCAATACCCAGAGAAGAACAAATAACATCTTTGTTATCTGTTGAATCTTTCGAAAATGATTATTATTTATTGATGCTAACAAAGGGTGGTTTCATAAAAAGAACTCCTCTATCAGCNTTTTCAAAAATACGATCAAATGGTCTAATTGCTATAAGTTTAGAAGAAGGAGATGCTCTAACTTGGGTAAGGTCTTCAAGTGAAGGAGATAGTGTCTTAATTGGTTCAAGCAGAGGTATGACAATTCATTTCAGGCTTGATATGAACGAATTAAGACCACTTGGTAGAACAGCTAGAGGAGTTAAATCAATGAATTTAAGAGATGGAGATCAACTCGTTTCAATGGATGTGTTAACCTCTGAACTTGTAGAGCAATTATCTACTCTTAATGAAAATGATATTAATGCTAATGATGATTTGGAAGATAATTTACCTGAGGGGCCATGGGTTTTAGTTGTAAGTTCATTTGGCTTGGGGAAGAGGGTGCCAGTGACTCAGTTCAGATTACAAAAAAGAGCGGGGATGGGATTAAAAGCTATAAAATTCAGAATTAATAATGATGTTCTTGTAGGCNTAAAAGTACTTGGTAAAGGTGAAGAAATCCTNCTTGTTACAGAGAAAGGAGTGATTGTGAGAACTAGTGCTGATAAGATTTCTCAACAATCTAGAGCTGCTACTGGNGTGAAACTNCAGAAACTTGATCAAGGTGATCATTTGGCTGAGGTTGTCTTGGTCCCTCATGAACAAATAGATGATGAAAATATTCAAATATGAATAATAATTAATAAACACATTTATATAAAAAATATGATTTAATTCATTTATGAAAAATAGAGAAATACTAGATATTATAATTTTAGGATCTGGACCAGCAGCTCTATGTTTAGCCGCTGAATTAGCAAATCAAGATTTAAATATTAAGTGTATATCTACTAAATCTCCTTATGATAAATGGAGTAATACATATGGTATTTGGGCCTCAGAACTTGAAGAATTAGGATTAGAATCACTTTTGTCTCATCGATGGTCAGCCACAGTAAGTTTCTTTGGTAATGGATTAGATAAAAAAGGTAATTTGCCTATTGATCACAAATATGATTATGGCTTAATAGACAGAGAGGCCTTTCAGGAGGCTTTGCTACAAAAATGTAAGGGTATTAGCTGGGAAAATGATAAGGCCATAGAAATTTATACAATAAATAAATTATCGCAAGTGGTTTGTGAATCAGGTTTAAAATTAAAATCAAGATTAGTAATTGATGCAAGCGGGCATAAAAGTAAGTTTATTAAAAGACCTTTCTCCAAAAAAGTAGCTCAACAGGCTGCTTATGGAGTTGTTGGTAAATTTTCCTCTCCACCAGTTCAGAAAGATCAGTTTGTATTAATGGATTATCGTTCAGATCATTTAAGTAAGAAAGAATTATTTGAATCACCTTCATTTTTATATGCTATGGATCTCGGAAATGATGTTTTTTTTGTAGAAGAGACTTCTTTAGCGAGTTTCCCTGCTCTATCCTTTGATTATTTAAAAAACAGGCTAGTTAATAGATTAAGAAAAAGAGGAATTACTATCGAAACTATTATTCATGAAGAGAATTGTCTTTTCCCTATGAATCTACCTTTACCATTTAGAACTCAGCCAATATTGGCATTTGGAGGAGCTGCAAGTATGGTTCATCCCGCCTCNGGATATATGGTAGGTTCTCTTTTAAGGAGAGCACCAATGCTTGCTAAGCAATTAAATATATATTTGCAGGACCCTTCGTTAACCTCTATNCAATTAGCTCAAAAAGGATGGAAAATATTATGGCCAAATGAACTTATACAAAGACATAAGCTATACCAATATGGCCTTAAAAGGCTGATGAGTTTTGATGAAAAAATGCTACGAAGTTTCTTTTTGAATTTTTTTCAGTTATCTACAGAAGAATGGGCAGGTTTCTTAACAAATACTCTTCCTTTACCAAAGCTTATTTATGTTATGACGAAAATGTTCATTAAATCACCATTAAATATAAAACTTGGAATGTTAAAAATTAACTAATATCTCTAAACCAATCTGAGAGATTAATGTTTGGGAAGATTTTATCTTCCTTTTCAATACTCTTTAAAAAAGTAAAATCAATTGATTCATTTTCATTTAAACTTCGAATTAATTTCCAAAATCTTGACAGATGTCTCTCAATTCTCTCTTTTGCTAAATCAGTGGTAGTNCCTGCNCGTAATATAAAACTCCAATCGGATGATTCTGNAAGAAGCAGTTCTCTAGCAGCTTGCATTAAAATTCTTTTCGATAATTCAGTCTGAATATTTTTAGAATTTACTTCAACAAAAGTTGATCCCGCTTTTGTNATTTCTGGGACAATCCAAGCATTTGTATCGTTTAACCAATAATTGTGAAAACCGCCATGTCCCCAACTAGATGGTGAAGGTTCACATACTTGAATTTGAGGAGAAAAGGATAAAATCTCCCTAAGGTGAGTTAATTTAATTAAATGTTTTTTTGAATTTTTGAAAATATTTTTTAAGAATATGGGCCCTTCATACCACCAATGACCAAACAACTCTGCATCAAAAGGTGCAATTAGAATTGGATTGAATTTGTAATCTAAATTTAACTTCTTTAATTGTTCAGATCTTCGAGAAAGATAAATTTCTGCATGTTCTTCAGCCTTCTTTTCGGCTAAATTTTCTTTATAAAAATCTTTTTCACCCAAAGAAATTGCATTATCAGTTATCCTGTAAAACTTTAATCCTAATGGTCTGATACTTGAAATTCCATGTTCTTTTAATTTATTAAGAGGTAATTCCCAGCCTATGTCTTTATGGTATTCCCTATACGAGGGATCTCCTGGAAAGCCCTCTTTTGCTGACCATACAGGTAGTGTTGATTGACTGTCTCTACCAAAAAATGCTATTCCATTTTTCGAACAAATTGGAGCATATACTCCATATCTTGGCCTTGGCTTGGAGTTTAAAATGCCATGTCCATCTAAAACAGCATATCTAATACCGCATTCGATTAGGATTTTATCAAGATTTTCATAATAAGCACATTCTGGTAGCCATATCCCTAAGGGTTTTACATCAAAGGTACTGTGGTGATGTCGAATAGCAGTCTTAATTTGACCTAAAACAGTTTCAGGATTTTCCCTAAGTATGGGTAGATAACCATGAGTTGCAGCACATGTAATGATATCTACACAGCCAGTTTCTAATAAATATTTAAATCTAATTATTAAGTTGCCTGAATATTTTTCCCAGTAAATTAATTGATCTGTCATATTTTTTAAAAGAAATTTAGAGGCATTTCTTTGCTTTTCTGGTAATTCGTTTAATAACTTTATTCTTGTATTTATCCATTCAGGAAATTTTTCCTGAAGTTCTGAACTCTGAAATAGCGTGATTAATGTTGGAGATANGCTTATCGTTAATTTTGAATTTTCAGGTTCTGATTTTATAGATTCTTCCAATACNCTAATTAAAGGGAGGTAGCATTCCAATACTGCTTGAAAATACCAATCCTCCTCTAATGAATTTTTTTCATTTTTTCTTACATATGGAAGGTGCGCATGAAGAATAAATGCTAAATTACCAAGGTATTTATTTTTAGTACGAATATCCTTCATGAAAAAATATTAAAAAGATTATTAAATCCCTTGAGATTGACTCAGAGGGATTATTTAATTAATTTTTTTAGAATACTTTAGTTAAGCGAAGAAATGATTTTTAATAAAAATAATTTAACTAATTTTGTTTATTGAAAAACCGTTATCAAAAATTTTTGTGTGNTTTCAAGGCAAGTTCTAGTAATTTATTTTTAATTCATTTATAATANGTTTAGAATATTTAAACTAAATGTCCAAAGATCCTGGAAGAATATTGATCTTTGATACTACTCTTAGAGATGGTGAACAATCTCCAGGAGCTAGTTTAAATCTGGAAGAAAAACTTGCAATAGCTCATCAATTAGCAAGATTGGGTGTAGATGTTATCGAAGCAGGATTCCCTTTCGCAAGTCAAGGAGATTTTAAAGCTGTAAATAAAATAGCTGAAATTGTAACAGGAGATAATGGTCCTACGATTTGCGGCTTGGCAAGGGCTTCCAAGAATGATATCAAGACTTGCTTTGAGGCTTTGAGCCCTGCCCCAAAAAAAAGGATTCATACCTTTATCGCAACTAGTGATATTCACTTAGAGCATAAATTGAAAAAATCTAGAAAAGATATTCTTTCGATTGTTCCTGAAATGGTTAATTACGCTAAATCTCTTGTAGATGATGTTGAGTTTTCTTGTGAAGATGCCTCAAGAAGTGATCCTGAATTTCTATATGAAGTTATTGAGTCGGCTATCTCTGCAGGAGCTAATACTATTAATATCCCTGATACCGTTGGATTCTCAACTCCTAGTGAATTTGGAAAANTAATTTTGGATATCAATACACATGTATCAAATATTGATGAAGCTATCCTATCTGTTCATGGTCATAATGATTTAGGTCTTGCAGTAGCTAATTTTTTGGAGGCGGTAAAAAATGGAGCAAGGCAACTTGAATGTACAGTTAATGGGATAGGCGAAAGAGCAGGTAATGCATCTTTGGAAGAGTTAGTAATGGCACTTCATGTTAGAAAAAGATTTTATAATAAATTTTTTAATAGAAGTGAAGATTGTCCTACTCCATTAACTGCTATTCGAACAGAGGAAATTACAAAGACCTCAAGATTAGTGTCTAATCTAACCGGTATGAATGTTCAACCTAATAAAGCTATCGTAGGTGCAAATGCTTTTGCACATGAATCAGGAATACATCAAGATGGGGTTTTAAAGAATCGNTTAACATATGAAATTATCGATGCTAAAACTGTTGGATTGAACGATAATAAAATTTCTCTNGGTAAGCTCAGCGGAAGAAGTGCAGTTAGAGCGAGATTAGAAGAGATGGGATATGATCTCAGTAGAGAAGATCTTAATGATGCATTTGCAAGATTCAAAGATTTAGCCGATAGAAAAAGAGAAATAACTGATAGAGATTTAGAAGCTATTGTCAGTGAGCAAGTACAATTGCCAGAATCAAAATTTCAGCTTAAACTTGTCCAAGTAACTTGTGGAAATGAATCAAAACCTACAGCTACCATTACTTTGTTTGATAATGAAGAACTTGTTGAAAATACAGTTGTCGCATTAGGAACTGGCCCCGTAGATGCTGTTTGTGAAGCTTTGAATACACTCGCAAAGGTTCCTAATGAATTAATAGAGTTTTCCGTCAAATCAGTAACTGAGGGGATTGATGCACTTGGAGAGGTAACAATTAGAATTCGTAATAATGGCAGAATATATTCTGGTCACTCNGCTGATACAGATGTAGTGGTTGCGGCTGCTAATGCTTATGTTAATGCTCTGAACAGACTTNTTTTCTCCGAGAAAAAAAATTCTATTCATCCACAATATGATGATTTAGTAAAATCTTGAAATATTTCATTTTTCTAAATTAGAGATTAAAGTTTTATTCTAAATATTTAATTAATCTTTGATTTGATCAAGTGATATTGTAGATTTATTTAAAATTCAGAAATTAATGAGAGATAGGATAACAGGCTATTGGACACTCTCTTGGATTGGTTTAATTGCCAATATAATTGCACTGCCAGTTATCGCCTTAATTATAAGTTATGGACCACCTTTAAAGGTGGCAAATATGACTTTGGCAATAAGCCTAGGNTGGCCTGCTGCGATAGTAGGGATTGTCTCATCTTCAGCTTTATTAGCTGAGAGAAAATGGGGAGTAACTCTCGCATTGATTTCGCTATCAATGGTTATTTCAGGATCTTTGCCTTACTCAATAGTAAGATTGATAAATCTTAAAGATTATACCGGGATAGGAGGTTTAACTTTAATAACTTCTATTTTCAGTGTGTTTGCCTTACTATATTGGTGTCTTCCTAACCATAGAAAAAGTATAAGGTTATAAGTAAATTAGGAAAAACTTTTATTTTTTGCAGTAGGGTATTGAATTCTTCTATGCCTTACTCTTTTCCATACATTTAAAAATGATATTTTTATTAGATAAATTTCTCCCCTTGAAAAATTACTATCTAAAAGTTGACCATCTTTTATCCTTGAGTTTATTATTTTTGAAATAATGCTTAAAGCTTCTTTGTCTGAAGCTTTTGTGTCCATCGCTCTTAGTGCTGCTTCACATCCATCTGCAAGCATAAGAATAGCTGTTTCTTTTGATTGAGGTATTGGTCCTTTATATTTAAAATCATTTTCTGAAATATTTTTATCTTTTTCTTTGGCTTTAAATAAAAAGTATCCCATTTTTAATGTGCCTTGATGTTCTGGAATAAAGTTGGAAATCGGTTTAGGCAGCCTATATTTTCTGGCAATTTCTAATCCTTTATCGACATGATTTTGTAATATTTTTGCACTTTCCAATGGATTATCTAGTTCATCATGGGGATTATTTCTACCATTTTGATTCTCAATAAACCAATTTGGAGCATGTAGCTTCCCAACATCATGATATAAAGCTCCTATCCTAACAAGATCGACATTTCCACCAATCATTCTTGTAGCTTCTTCTGCTAGTCCACAAAGCATTAAAGTGTGTTCAAATGTTCCGGGGGCTTCTGTTAAAAGTCTTCTTAAAAGTGGCTTTTCTTGATCTGCTAGCTCCAGTAATCTGGCTTTTGTTACTAATCCAAACATTGATTCTAGAATTGGCATCAAAATAATAGCCAAAAGCATTAATGTTGATAATAAAAAAGAATCTGAGATGATATTTCCTTGCTTTGAGAATAGATTTTGGATATTTAGATTGTATAAATCATTATTATCGATTCCTAAGAAAAAACCTTGACATATAAATGCTCCAAGGGGTAAAAAAATTGATAACTGCAATAATTGTGCTCTACTTCTAATCTTTCCGCCAAGAATGGCAACTATGCATGAAGAAACAAATGTTATCAGCAATAAATATTCATTTATACCATTTGGAGAATTTGGCCAGTAAATGAAAGCGATCGAAATCCAGGCTAAAGNAGTAATTGTTCCAAATCCCTGAGAAATTATCAANGAAAGAGGAACAATGATTGGCAAGGGACTAATTGTATTAAGATTAATTTTTAGAATCTGCGCAAAAAGTAATAGGCTAATTAATAAAAAAACTTGCCTCGTGNCTATCGTTTGGTCTTCTTTCTTAGAGACATATACAAGAACTCCACAACAAATAAGGATNTCAAAGAAGTTTATTATTACTGTGCTTAAAAAAATAAAGTTCTGTGTCGGCTTAGTGACTAGTTCATATGAAGAAATAATAGAAATAATTATACAAATTACAAAAATTAGGAAAACATCAATTTTTTTGATGTAAATTAATTTCTTTAAGGGAATTTGGCTTTTAATCCATGAATTCTTTATTTTTTTAAATAGCCTTGTAAGGTTTTGCACAGAATATAATTAAATCTTTTTCTTTGTCTTAAAATTATAAACATGTTAAGTAAAAAAGGAGAAGTTTTTTNAAATGTCAATAAAATTAGACGGTAAGGAGTTTTCTTTAGAAATTCAAAAAAGATTAACTAACACTATTGCTGAAGGTCTTTTAAATGCAAAAAGACCTCCAAGTTTAGCCGTTATAAGAATAGGAGATGATCCTGCAAGTGGTGTATATGTCACTAATAAAGAGAGGGCATGTGCGAAAGTAGGAATAAATAGTTTGGTTTATCATTTAAAAGAAAAGGTATCTTATCAAGACATAGAGCGATTAATTTATCAATTAAATTCGAATAATGAGTTAGATGGAATATTACTTCAATTACCTTTACCTCAGGAGTTAAATGCACAAAAATTAATTAGTCAAATTAATCCTTCAAAAGATGTTGATGGCCTTCATGAGACAAATATAGGCAAATTAATAAAATGCGAANCAGGTTTAAGATCATGTACTCCTGCAGGAATAATCAATCTTTTAAAATCTAAAAATATNAAAATAGANGGAAGGAGAGTNGTAGTAGTNGGTAGGAGTCTTCTTGTTGGAAAACCAATATCTAATATGATGCTTAATTTAAATGGAACCGTAACAATCGCTCATTCCAAAACAAAAAATCTCAAGGATATTTGTTTACAAGCAGATATTTTAGTNGTAGCAGCAGGTAAGCCAAATTTTATTGANNCAAGTTTTGTAAAGGAAGGGGCTGTAATAATAGATGTTGGCATCCATAGATTAAAAAGTTCTAATAATAATGTGACTCAACTGTGTGGAGATGTAATAATGGAGGATGTAATTTCTAAAGTATTTGCCTATACACCAGTCCCTGGTGGGGTTGGGCCGATGACAGTTACGATGTTATTAGTTAATACTATTTTTAGTTGGCAAAAACGTTGTGGNCTTGTTTCAACTTTGGACGATCTTTTACCATGAAACAANCTAATAGCTTTTATATTTAATTTATAGATAATGGACCAANTTATTTCCCGAAATTTTGATTTTGAAAAATATCTAAAAGAAACTAAAAAGGTTGTTGAAGAAGCTCTTGATTCTTCATTATCTCCTGAAAAACCAGAAATT
>JGI24820J26691_1000493_pt1 | contig 11947 bp, 10 predicted proteins | sample METZYME_5_50m_FD_26691 | JGI IMG/M metagenome (IMG submission 26691) | reverse complement strand
AAGAGTTTATATCTGATGAGGGAACTAAAAAATATTTAATTAAAATATCATCGGGTTCTATGGTAGAAATGGTAATAATCCCTGATGGTAAAAGAAAAACTCTGTGTATTTCTTCTCAGGCAGGTTGTGCTTTGCAGTGTTCATTTTGCGCAACAGGAGCACAAGGCTTTGATCAAAACTTAGAGAGTGACGAAATTATCGGACAGCTTTGGCTTGCTAATTTCAAATGCAACCAAGAAGATAAAATTACTAACGTGGTATTTATGGGCATGGGCGAACCTCTTTTAAATTTTAATGCTGTTATTGAAGCTGCAAAAGTTATGAAAGATCAACTCGCATATGCTTTATCAAGAAAGAGAATTACCATTAGTTCTTCAGGTATTGTCCCTAATATAAATCGTCTTAATGAGCATGTTGATGTTTCTCTAGCAATTTCACTTCACGCTTCTGATAACAAACTTAGAGACAAATTAGTTCCAATTAATAAAAAGTATCCACTAGAATCTTTAATCGAGTCGTGCAAATATTTCCTTGAATTTCATAATAATAAAAGACATATCACCATTGAATATATACTTATTAAAAATATAAACGATTCTCTGGAGCATGCAAAAAAACTGGTAAGGTTACTTTCTGAATTTCCTTGTAAAATAAATTTAATACCTTTTAATAGCTTTGAGGGATCAAACTACGAAAGACCCAGCTCGGAAAAAATTAATAGATTCAAATTTTTCTTAAAAGAAAAGGGTTTCATCACAACCTTGCGAACAACTAGGGGTGATGGTGTTGACGCTGCATGTGGTCAGTTGGTTGGAAATTTGTCAAAATCTATAAAGGGAAAGAAGTTAATATCGCATAGATCACTTTAATGAGTAACGAATTAAAATCTGCAAATTCAGTTAAAACAGGAAAAAAATTCTCTAAGGCGAGACAAGAATTAAATTATTCAATAGATCAAATGGCTGAGAAACTAGTCATAAACAAAGACTATATAATTGCGATCGAAAGAGGAGATTTTTCAAAGTTTCCGTCTGAGGCATTTGCTAAAGCATATTTTCAAAAATATAAACAATTTCTTGGAATAAATTCTGATTTTCCAGGACTATTCAATACGAAAAAAGAAAGTAGTCTGAAAAAAATAAAAAGAGAAATTAAGCTTCCTTACTCATGGAATATTGGAAATAAACAAATAATTTTAATATCTATCTTTACAACTTTGTCTATTCTTGCATTAATTTTTTCAAAAAGTGGTCTTAAAGAGACTGAATTGACTTATAAACCAAATACAAATGACCTTCAATTTATCGAAGAAATTATACAAGCTAATACTACAAAAAAAGCAGTTGCAGATGGCTTATCAATTAACAAAAACCTCTTAGAATTAAGATTTACTGATAATTCTTGGATCGAACTATATGTAAATGATAGTTTAGTTGAGGCTCAGCAGTTTAGAACAGGCGATATCTATGTCAGAACAGTTTATATTCCTTTTAAAATCGTTATAGGTAATGCTGATTCTATAAAAGGAACATATAATGGACAGGTAATAGATTTTTTTGAAAATACTAATTCGTTAACAGGAGTTAGTACAGTTAACTTTAACAATGAATAATTGGATAAAAAGAAAAAAAACCAAAGCCATTAAAGTTGGAGATGTTTTAGTAGGGGGAGGCAATCCTATAACAATTCAATCTATGACGAATACTAATACATGTGATGTTGTTTCAACTGTTAAACAAATTAAAGACCTTGAGGCTGCAGGTGCTGATATTGTAAGAGTTTCTGTTCCAGGTTATGACGAAGCAAAGTCATTTAAAGAAATCAAGAAAGCTGTGGACGTGCCTCTAGTTGCTGATATTCATTTTGATTATAAGATAGCTCTTGAAGTTGCAGATACAGCGGATTGTTTGAGAATAAATCCTGGAAATATTGGCAAAGAAGACCGAGTAAAAGAAGTAATTAATGCTGCATTTGATAATAATGTTCCAATAAGAGTTGGTGTTAACGCCGGATCTTTAGAAAAAGATTTACAAAAAAAATATGGAGAACCTAATGCAGATGCTCTTGTTGAATCTGCTTTAAGGCATGTTGAAATTCTTGATAGATATAATTTTGATAATTACAAAATGAGCCTGAAAGCATCTAATATTGAAATGACAGTAGATGCATATAGAAAAATTTCAGATTTAATCGATCAACCACTGCATCTTGGGATTACAGAGGCTGGAAGTTACAGGGCAGGAACTGTGAAATCTTCCATAGGTGTGGGTATGCTTCTCTCAGAGGGTATTGGCGATACAATTAGAATATCACTTGCGTCAGATCCAGTTGATGAAATTAAGGTTGGTTGGGATATTCTCAAAAGTTTAAATATTAGAAGTAGAGGAGTAAAAATTGTGGCGTGTCCAAGTTGTTCTCGTCAAAATTTCAATGTTATCAAAGTTGTAAATGAACTTGAACAAAGATTAGAAGACATATCTGATGATATTGAAGTAGCAATTATTGGTTGTTATGTAAATGGACCGGGAGAAAGTAAAGCGGCAAACATAGGACTGACAGGCGCTAGTCCAAATAATTTGTTGTATGTTGATGGAAGCCCTAATAAGAAGATTGCTAATAATAATCTTGTCGATGAACTTGAAGATCAAGTGAGAGAAAAAGTTGCACAGTCAAAAATTGAATCCGAAAAGATAATATTAAGGAGTTAACTTGAAAAAAATCCACTCACTTACTGGCATGATAGATTTATTGGGTCAGAAAGATAATGAATCAAGTCAATCTGATAAGATTTTCAACACTGAAAAAAGTCTTATAAAAATATTTAAAAATTATTCTTTAAATGAAATCAGAACTCCAGCACTTGAAGACGAGCAGTTGTTTAATAGATCTGTAGGAGAATCCTCTGATATCGTAAATAAAGAACTTTATTCATTTCAAGATAAGAATGAAAAAACAATCTCTCTAAGGCCAGAAGGAACCGCAGGAGTAGCAAGATCTATTATTGAAAAAAAACTTGAAAATGATTTTCATAGATTGTGGTACCTAGGACCTATGTGGAGATATGAAAGACCCCAAAAGGGTAGATATCGACAATTTAATCAAGCTGGAGTTGAATTGTTAGGATATAAAGAAGGTCTTGCAGAGCTTGAGATGATATCGATGGTAATTTCAATTAATGCAGAACTTAATATTAAAAATCCTAAAATAAAGATAAATCACCTGGGAGACAATGAATCAAAAGAATCATTTTGCAATGATTTAAAAACCTTTCTTGAGCCACATGCCAAAAATCTTGATAAAAGAGATATTGATAGATTGAATAAAAATCCTTTAAGAGTTTTAGATTCAAAAAGCATGGATACTCAAAAAGTACTTAAGAATGCTCCAAAAATTTCTGATTACATATCTCAAGATTCATTAAATATGTTAGAAACAGTCAAAGAGACTTTCCCAAATGAGAATATAGAAATTGATCATAGCCTTGTTAGAGGACTTGATTACTACACAGGTTTCATTTTTGAGGCAGTTTCTGAAGACTTAGGTGCCCAAGATGCATATCTTGGAGGGGGAAGATACGACCAGCTATTTGAAGAGCTTGGCGGGAAAAAGCTTCCTGCAATAGGCATGGCTATTGGAATAGAAAGACTGGCAGAGATTTCTAAAAATACCTCATCAAGGCAAACATTAATATCTTTCATGATTTTATCTGACAAAATCCAGCAAAAAGCATATAAAATAGCTCACGATCTGAGATCTTTGAATAAAGATATTGTATTTGAAGTTAGTCTCGGCGAAGGAAGCTTAAAATCAAAATTGAGAAGAGCTAACAAAGATAAGGCTTCATATGCAATCATTTTGGGAGATGAAGAACTTGCTTCAGAGACTATTCTTTTAAAATCTTTGCAAGAAGATAATTCAGATCAAAAAAAATTAACTTTAAACGAAATTAAGAAGTTTATTAGTTCAATTTAAGTAGAGGTAAGAAAATGAATGATGTTTACGATAATAATGTGAGGTTTTTACCCTTGTTGAAGTTTCTCGATAAACATAAAAAGACAATTACAGCTGTAATTGTTGTTATTCTTTCTATATCAGCATACTTCATTATTTCATCTCAAATTGACAAGAAAAATCATGAGAATGCAGCCATAATTTACAACGATTGGTTAATAGAGTTATCCATTGAGGAGCCTGATCTAGAAAAGTTAGACAGCATGCTTGAAGAACTTCTACAAAATTATAAATCAACTGGATATACTCAAATAGCTTTATTATCAAAAGCAAATTTAGATGCAAAAAATAAAAACTTTGATGAAGCGCTTGAAAATTTTACTAATCTCATCAACTTAACCGATGGCTTTAACGGTAATAAAATTTTTAATAAGATGGCAAGAGTAAGTGCAGCCAGGATTGAAGTTTCAAATGGTAAATTTGATGAGGCGCTTGAATTAATTCAAAAATATTCTGCTTCAGAAACAAATGCTTACATACACGAATTAACTGGCGATATTTTGGCAAAAAAGGGAAATATTAAACTTGCCGAGTCTCAATATGAACTCGCATCAGGCAAGTATAATGATCAAGCCTCAAAATCTATAATAGCTATGAAAATCGCTGGTCTTGAAAACTTAAGTGAATAAAATGAACAAAAATTTTTTTATTTTAATATGTGCTTCAGTTTTTCTAGTTTCTTGTTCAACTCTTGAGGGACTTAGATTTTGGCAAAGTGATGAGGTTGATCCAGATGAGCCAAAAGAGTTAACCGCTTTTAGTGATCAAAAAAATATTTCGATAGACTGGAGTTTATCTTTTGATGGAGATAATCAAATTGGAAGTTTTGAACCAGGCTTTAGTTCAGAAAACCTTTTCTTTGCTGATGCAGAAGGTAATGTAGTTTCTCTAAAAGCAGATAATGGCAAAGAAAATTGGAGCAGACAACTTAATTTTTTAGCAGCAGGCGTTGCATCAGGTTTTGGAATAATAGTTGTTAGCGATCTTATCGGGAATGTTATTGCACTTGATCAAAGTGATGGATCGGAGCTTTGGTCAGTCAATGTAAAAGGTGAAGTATTGAGTAAGGCTGCAATTGATCCTAAAAGAGTAGTAGTTAAGACTGGTTCAGGTGAGCTTTTAGGCTTAGATAAATCTTCGGGTGCTGTGCTGTGGTCTTATAGATCTAAGTTACCAACTCTTACTATCAGAGGCAGCAGCAGTCCGGTTATTTCAGAGGATAAAGTATTTGTTACTTTTGATAGTGGTCGCATGGGTGTATTTGATATCAATTCTGGATTCCCTTTATGGGACAGTGCAATATCTTATGTAAGTGGAAGCTCAGAATTAGAAAATATAATTGATTCTGATTCAAGTCCTGTTGTTGATGGCGGTCTAGTTTACGCTACAAACTTTCAAGGAAAATTAAATATTTTTGATATTGCTCAAAAAAGATCTGTATGGTCTTATGATGCATCTTCATTTTATTCACCTGTTGTTACAAGGGGTGTAATACTTGTGGTTGAAGCAAATTCAGGCATGAAATCTTTTTCATCTAAAAATCTTGAAGAATCTTGGTCAAACGAAGATTATTTAAATAGAAGTTTGTCTAATCCAGTAAGTTTTAAGGGTGACTTAATTGTTGGTGATTTTGAGGGATACCTTCATGTTATTGATCCTTTAAACGGAACAACAATTGGAAGAAAGAAGATATCAAAAAAACCTATTAAGACATTATTCAGTAGGAGTAATTCTTTATATGTAGTTGATGAAGCATTTAATTTATTCTCCATAAGAATATAAAATGACAAATAGCAATGTTTACTTCAATAGCAATAATAGGTCGTCCAAACGTAGGTAAATCATCCTTATTTAATAAATTAACAAAATCCAGAGACGCTATAGTTTCTGATTTTTCAGGCTTAACTAAAGACAGAAACTATAATTTTTTAAAGTTAAAAAACAAAAAAACGCTTCTTATAGATACGGGCGGTATTGCCGACTCAGATGAAAGTATTAACAATGCAATTTCCCAACAAGCATGGATTGCAGTTCAAGAATCTTCACTTATTCTTTTGATTCTTGATGGATCAGAAGATTTAAACAAAGAAGATCTTGATATTATTCANAATCTAAGAAAGTTAGGAAAAGAATTTATAAGTGTAATAAATAAGATTGATAAGAAATCGAACTCNAATGTAAAAGATGATCTATTTAAAAACGGTNTCAAAAGTTTTTTTGAGATTAGTGCAGAGCATTCNCTTAACCTTTCAGAATTAAAATCATATCTTTCCGAAATAGTTCCAGAAACAGATATCAANNAATCTAGTGATAAAAAAGTTGCTGTCTTGGGCAGACCAAATGCAGGTAAATCAACGTTTATNAATTCTTTAATTGATGAAGATAGGCTTATTGTCAGTGAGATTGCAGGCACAACAATTGACGCAATAAGNATCCCATTTGAAATAGATAATGAAAAATTTCTATTTATTGACACTGCGGGTATTAGAAAAGGCTATAAATATAATCATAAGATTGAATATTTCTCATTTGTTCGAGCAATGCATGCCATAGAAAAATCTGATGCAGTAATATTTTTATGTGATGCGAATGAGAATATAGTTGATCAAGATCTGAAAATATTAAATATGATAATAGAGGCGGGCAAGCCAGTGCTATTTGTCTTNAACAAAATTGACTTGATTTCAAAAAAAGAGCTCATTAGTTTATATACAAACAAAAGAATGCAATCAGAATTCATGCAAAANATTATGAAAGNTGAAATTTCTGCTATNAACAAAAAAGGNTTTAAAAAAGTTTTCAAAGATATNAATTTTTTAATTGAAAAATCAAAAGAAAATTTTTCAACATCTCAACTAAATAAACTACTAAATAAGTTTGTAAATGCCAGTGCGCCACCTTCAGTGGCTGGAAGACAACTTAAGTTTAAGCACATACATTTTGCTGGAACTTATCCAACAACTTTTATTATTCATTCAAATCAAGATAAGAAAATTCCTGCAAATTATAAAAAATATCTTGAGAATTCATTTAGAGAAGAATTACATTTAAATAGCGTTCAGCTCAGATTAATTTTTAGAAAATCTTCGAATCCTTTTGATGGAAAAAAAAATAAACTGAGCAGCAGACAGACCAAAAAAAGACAAAGACTTATTAAGCACAAACATAAATCTAATAATTAATATTAATTACTATATAAAAAGGCTAATCAATCAATGTACTGTATAATCATCAGTGATAACAATAAATTACTGATATTTATAACCTAAGCACACTATGGAAGAAAGACCAGTATACCTAGATCTAACGAAGATTAGATTGCCAATGTCCGCATTTTCTTCAATTACGCACAGACTTTCGGGCATGTATGCCTTTTTTGTTACTTTGCCAGTAATGTTATATCTAATATATTTTTCAACTTCATCAAAATCTAATTTTGAAAACTTAATAGAAAGCCTGTCATCAGTTTCTATTTTTTCCCTTGTGATTTATTTAAGTCTCTTAATACTTTGGTATCACATTTTGACTGGCATAAGACACCTAATTATGGATTTTTTTCATATTGGTGAGTCTCTGCATGGTTCAAATAACTCAGCTATATTTGTTATTGTTTTTTGGTTTATCACGTCAATTTTAATTTTACTTTATATATATTTATGAAAGGCTCAATGATTTGGAATCTTCAACGTTATAGCTCATTAGTAATACTTTGCTATTTGCTTTATGTTTCTAGTTTCATTGTTTTATCAGAGGGGCCTATAAACTTCTTTGATTGGACAAATTTCTTTTTATCCTTTCAAACAAGATTTTTTACTTCAGTAGCATGCATTTTTATTTTGCTTCATGCTTACATAGGTTTGTGGACGGTCGGAACAGATTATTTGACTGAGAGAACTCTAGGATTTTTGAATAAATCGCTTTCAAAAATAGCAAATATCATAAGAAAAACCTATCTTTTTTCGTTTGTATTGCTTGGAACTGTGTATTTAATTGTAATTTTATATATAATATGGTTATAAATGATAATTATAAGTAATTATAAGTTATATTAATAATGAACAATATTTTTACTGACAATATTAAAACCATCGAATTTGATTCCCTAATCATTGGTGGTGGAGGTTCAGGAATGCGAGCATCCTTAGAGCTTGCCAAATCTGGTCTTAAAACTGCAGTAGTTTCAAAAGTATTTCCTACAAGATCACATACTGTTTCTGCTCAAGGTGGAATTACATGTGCAATTGCTAGCGCTGATCCAAATGATGATTGGAGATGGCATATGTATGACACAGTAAAAGGAGCAGATTTTATTGGCGATCAAGATGCTATCGAATATCTTTGTTCTGAAGGTCCAAAAGCTGTGTTCGAACTCGAGCATATGGGATTACCATTTTCAAGATTTGAAAACGGTCGCATATACCAAAGACCGTTTGGTGGTCAATCAAAAGATTTTGGCAAAGGTGGGCAAGCAGCAAGGACTTGTGCTGCTGCAGATAGAACCGGTCATGCTCTTCTTCATACTCTTTATCAAAATAACGTTAAAGAGGGTACAAATTTCCTAAATGAATGGTTTGCTGTGGATTTAGTTAAAAATGCTAAAGACGAAGTTACAGGTGTTATTGCTTTCTCAATTGAAAATGGTGAAGTCGCATATCTAAAGGCACAAGCAACTGTTCTTGCAACTGGTGGAGCAGGAAGAATATATGCTTCAACTACAAATGCTTTGATTAATACTGGTGATGGTTTAGCTATGGCTCTAAGAGCAGGATTCCCAGCACAGGATATGGAAATGTGGCAGTTTCATCCTACAGGAATATACGGTGCAGGTTCACTTGTTACTGAGGGCTGCAGAGGTGAAGGAGGATATCTTATAAATAAAGATGGCGAGAGATTTATGGAGAGGTATGCACCTAATGTTAAAGATCTTGCTGGTAGAGATGTAGTCGCAAGGTCAATGGTGCTTGAAATTCTTGAAGGAAGAGGTTGTGGTGAGAAAAATGACCACATTTTCCTTAAGCTTGATCATCTTGGTGCAGACGTTTTGAATTCTAAATTACCTGGAATATGTGAGCTCTCTAGGACATTTGCTCATGTTGATCCTGTCTATGAACCGATACCTGTGGTTCCAACATGTCATTACATGATGGGAGGAACACCAACAAATGTTAACGGTCAAGCTTTCACAAGGGAAAATGGTGTGGATGAATTAATTCCAGGATTATTCTCAGCCGGAGAAGCTGCATGTGTCTCCGTTCATGGCGCTAATAGATTAGGTGGAAATTCACTTTTAGACTTGGTTGTTTTTGGAAGAGCGACAGGTATGCACATACAAAAGGAACTTAAATCTGGTGGCGGGGTAGACTCTGCAACAAGAAGTGATATTAAAAAGTCACTTGAAAGATTAAATGCTTTAAATGATTCCACTGACGGCTATGATCCAGCTGAAGTTAAAAGAGAACTGCAAGAATGCATGCAAAATTATTTTGGTGTATTTAGACGCGGCGAATTTATGAAGAAAGGTCTTGATCAACTTAATGAGATAAAGGAAAAAGTTGATAACCTTCATCTTAAAGATAAAAGTGATGCTTTTAATACCAGCAGGGTTGAAGCAATAGAATTACAAAACTTATTTGAAGTTGCTGAAGCTACCGCCGTATCTGCATATCAAAGAAATGAAAGTAGAGGAGCTCACGCACGCGATGACTTTCCTGATAGAGATGATGAAAATTGGTTATGTCACACTATATTTGATCCAAACACCAAAGAAGTTTCTAAAAGAGGTGTCAATTTTGAGCCATCCAAGGTTGAAGCTTTTCCACCAAAAGTGAGGACATATTAATGTTCGGCAAAAAACTACAAGTTAGCCTTTATCGATACAATCCAGAAGAAGATAAATTCCCTTACATGAAGAAATANACTATCGATAAACCTGAGAGAGATATCATGGTTCTCGACTTGTTGCATTTACTTAAAGAGCAAGACCAATCTGTTTCATACAGAAGATCATGCAGAGAAGGTGTTTGTGGATCTGATGGAATGAATATTAATGGCAAGAATGGACTTGCATGTATTACACCTATTTCATCAGTTATTAAAAGAAATAAGATTGAGNTAAGACCTTTACCTGGATTACCTGTAATTAGGGATTTGGTTGTTGATATGACCGAATTTTATGCACAATACGANAAAATTAAACCTTTCTTACAAAATGAAACAACTGCTCCNGAGCAGGAGAGACTTCAATCTCCNGAGGAGAGAGATAAGCTAGATGGTTTATATGAATGTATTTTATGTGCATGTTGTTCCACAAGCTGNCCTTCNTTTTGGTGGAACCCAGATAAATTTGTTGGTCCAGCTGCTTTGCTTCAAGCCTATAGATTTCTTGCAGATTCACGAGATCTAAAAACTGAAGAAAGGTTAGATGCTTTGTCTGATCCTTTTAGTGTTTATAGGTGTCACGGAATTATGAATTGTGTAAATGTATGTCCAAAAGGTCTTAATCCTAATAAGGCAATTGGTGAAATAAAATCTATGTTACATAAAAATAAAAAGGATATAATTGCTTCTGATAGAATTTAAATTTTAATAAGCAAATGACCATATCTATGAAAGAGCTTTGGGGGAGCTCACACACTTCAGCAGGCCATGCCGCCTACCTTGAGTCTCTTTACGAAACTTTCATAAATGATCCTGATCAATTATCAGATGAGTGGAAAGAATTTTTCGAAAATCTTCCTCATCATCCCACTTCTAATGGCGAGATTTCTCATCAAAATATAATTAAAGAATTTAAAAATATTTCTCGAAAAAATTCGGTTTCAAAAACTACTGTAGATGAAAGACAAGGAAAAGTTATCCGACTAATTCAGTCTTACAGAAATAGAGGACATCAAATGGCTAGTTTAGATCCTCTTGGCCTTATGGAAAGAAAAAAAATTGAAGATTTAAATTTAGAGTTTCACGGCCTTAACCAAAATGACCTAGAAGAAGAGTTTTATACAGATACATTTTTATCTGATACAAAAAAAATGAAACTTAAGGATATTCTTAAAAGCCTGCAAGAAATATATTGTGGGAATATTGGCATAGAATGTAATCACATTGTGGAATCTAATGAAAGACGATGGTTCCAAAGAAAATTTGAATCAAAACTTCAAGATTATTCATTCGATAACGAAGAAAAATTAAATATATATGAAAGGCTCAATTCTGCAGAAGGTCTTGCGAAATACTTATCAGCAAAATATCCAGGTATGAAACGTTTCGGCATTGATGGAGCAGAGTCTCTTGTTCCACTTGTAGAAAACGTTATACAAAATTTAGGTTCAATGGGGGCAGAACAAATTTGTTTTGGTATGGCGCATAGAGGTAGGCTTAATTTGTTGGTAAATGTTCTAGGTAAACTTCCAAGTGAATTATTTTCTGCATTTGATGAAGATTTTGAGTTGGAGGGAGCAAGCACTGGTGATGTTAAATATCATTTAGGTTTTTCCTCAAATTTTGATACACCTGGTGGCGAAGTTCACGTGTCACTTTTTAATAATCCATCTCATTTAGAAATTGTAGATCCTGTTGTTGTTGGTTCTGTAAGAGCTCGTCAAGATAGAATTGGAGATATAGAAAGATCTAAAGTTGTCCCAGTTCTTTTGCATGGCGATGCTTCTTTTTCTGGTCAAGGTGTTGTTATGGAATCTCTGCAGATGTCTCAGACAAGAGGCTTCAATGTGGGAGGAACTGTTCATATTATAGTAAACAATCAAATTGGATTTACCACGAGCAACAAAAGCGACTCGAGATCAACAGATTATTCATCAGATGTAGCAAAAATTATTCAGGCACCTGTCATACATGTTAACGGAGATGATCCTGAAATGGTTGTTAATGCAGCAAAAATAGCTTGTAAATATCGCAATAAATTTAAAAAAGATATTGTTAT
>JGI24820J26691_1000492_pt1 | contig 11950 bp, 12 predicted proteins | sample METZYME_5_50m_FD_26691 | JGI IMG/M metagenome (IMG submission 26691) | reverse complement strand
TAAAATTTCAGGTTTGAAACCTAATAATACCATATTTCTTATTCGGATCTTAGTTTTTGAGTGTCGCTTTCGGATGTTGATGAAAATCTTAGAAGCTGTAGACTAACCTAAATTTATTTTTCGTATTTGGTTCAACGGCAAAATTTTACAATTCCACCTTTGGATTCATCAAAAAAATTTGGAAATTCATATTCAGCGTTGTCAAACTTAAAAGTATCGCAAACTAATTGATTATAAGGAATATTCAAGATGAGTTATAAGTCAGACATAGAAATTGCGCGAGATGCTCAAAAAAAACCTATACAAGAAATAGGCTCTAAACTTGGAATTCCGGTTGAGCATTTACTTCCATACGGTCACGATAAGGCGAAAGTTAGTCAAGAATTCATCAGTTCTATTCAAAAAAATGACCATGGAAGGCTGATCTTAGTAACCGCTATTAACCCCACACCCGCTGGTGAAGGTAAAACTACGACAACTGTAGGTTTGGGTGACGGTTTAAATCGAATTGGAAAAAAAGCGGCAATTTGCATCAGAGAGGCATCTCTAGGACCTTGCTTTGGCATGAAAGGTGGAGCTGCCGGTGGTGGATACGCCCAGGTCGTGCCTATGGAGGAAATGAATCTTCATTTTACAGGTGATTTTCATGCTATTACGTCTGCCCATAATTTGTTGGCAGCAATGATAGATAATCATATTTACTGGGGCAATTCTCTAGAGATTGATGAGCGAAGAGTTGCCTGGCGTCGTGTAATGGATATGAACGATAGAGCATTAAGAGATATAGTAACATCTCTTGGTGGGGTATCGAATGGGTTCCCACGTCAAACTGGGTTTGACATAACCGTTGCTTCAGAAGTGATGGCGATCCTTTGCCTGGCGACTGATTTAGAAGACTTACAAAGGCGCCTGGGTGATATAATTGTAGCATACAGACGGGATAAGACCCCGATATATTGCCGTGATATAAAGGCTGATGGTGCTATGACTGTTTTGTTGAAGGATGCAATGCAGCCTAATTTGGTTCAAACTCTGGAGAACAACCCCGCATTCGTACATGGTGGTCCTTTTGCTAATATTGCTCATGGATGTAATTCTGTTATGGCGACCACAACAGCACTTAAAATTGCAGACTATGTTGTAACTGAAGCTGGTTTTGGTGCAGATTTAGGCGCAGAAAAGTTTATGAATATAAAATGCAGAAAGGCTGGTCTTTCTCCATCAGTCGTAGTTGTAGTCGCAACAATTAGGGCCATGAAAATGAATGGTGGAGTAGCTAAATCAGATCTAGGAGATGAGAACGTAGAAGCTGTCGTGCAGGGGTGTCCAAACCTGGGAAGGCATATTGAAAATGTTAAATCTTTTGGAGTTCCAGTTGTGGTAGCTATTAACCACTTTGTTACCGATACTGATGCCGAGGTTAAAGCTGTACAAGATTATGTATCTGAAATGGGTTCTGAGGCAGTCTTATGTAAGCATTGGGAAAAAGGTTCTGAGGGTACAGTGGATTTGGCAGAGCGAGTAGCTGCAATAGCAGACTCTGAGCTTGGAAATTTTGCACCTCTTTATAGCGATGAGATGTCTTTATTTGGTAAAATCGAAACAATTGCAAAGCGGATCTACCGTGCTGATGAAGTTCTCGCNGATGCAAAAATCCGGAACCAATTAAAAGAGTGGGAAACNGCTGGTTATGGNAACTTGCCGGTTTGTATGGCGAAAACTCAATATAGTTTTACAACTGATCCCAATCTTAGGGGGGCGCCCACAGGTCACGCTGTACCAGTAAGAGAAGTTCGGTTAAGTGCAGGAGCCGGTTTTGTTGTGGTGATCTGCGGTGAAATAATGACTATGCCAGGGCTGCCGTCAAAACCTGCATCAGAAAGTATTATGTTGAACGAAACTGGTCAGATCGAAGGACTATTNTGATCTAATCAAATAAATTTAGTTTACCACATTATTTTATATAAAAAGGAAAATACACTATGGCTGGTAATGTGATTGATGGAAAAGAATTTTCTGCCAGGGTTCGTAATAAAGTTGCCGAAGGTGTAGCAAAACTTGAAAAGGATCATGGTATAAGGCCAGGTTTAGCCGTAGTTTTAGTAGGTGAAGATCCTGCAAGCCAAGTTTACGTAAAGTCTAAAGGAAAGCAAACCGTTGAGGTGGGCATGAATTCATATGAACATAAACTAGATGCTTCTACTTCCGAAAGCGATTTGCTTAGTCTAATCTCAAAGTTGAATGAAGATCCGGATGTTCACGGTATATTAGTTCAGTTACCACTTCCTAGTCATCTCAATGAAGATTTGGTCATTAATTCTATCGCTCCACAAAAGGATGTTGACGGGTTTCATATCTCCAATGTTGGAATGCTGGGGACAGGTCAAAAATCAATGGTGCCCTGTACTCCCTTGGGATGTCTGATGATGTTACGGGATTATCATGGATCTCTGTCTGGATTAGACGCAGTTGTGATTGGACGTTCAAACATAGTTGGAAAACCTATGGCACAGCTGTTACTCGGAGACAGTTGTACTGTTACGATTGCACACTCGAGAACGAAGGACCTAGAGAATGTGGTGAAACGAGCTGATATTGTAGTTGCTGCCGTTGGTCGCGCAGAGATGGTTCCTGGTAATTGGATTAAAGAGGGCGCAACAGTAATTGATGTGGGCATCAACCGTATTCAAAAACCAGAGGGTGGTACACGTCTTGTAGGTGACTGCGACTATGAGAGCTGTGCAGCCGTGGCAGGTGCCATCACCCCAGTGCCTGGTGGCGTTGGACCTATGACGATAGCCTGTCTGCTTGCTAATACATTAACAGCTGCATGTAGGGCAAACAATGTTGATGAACCAATAGGTTTAACAGCTTAGTAGGATAGTACTGTCAATCCAACAAATACAATGAATATGGCTATCCACTGCTTGAACGAAATTTTTTCTTTAAGAAAAAATGCTGCCAGCAGAATTGTTACCAAGCCGAATAATGATGCGCTGATAGATGCATAAACTGGAAATTCTAGTTTGCCTGAACTGATCACAAACCCTTGAGCAACAGCATCAAGAAATGCCATTAGAGCGAATATTCTCCATTCTGATAAATCAGGAACGATAGGTTTGTTAAGATATTTGGCAATAAGAATTAAAGCTATAAGAGCAGAAATTCGATTTGGGAGCAGAAGTGCATATTGATCACCTAAGTTCGACGCGTACTGTCCTAGGGCAAAACTTGAAGCAAAGCCAAAACTTGATAATACGGCCCAAAAAATAGCTGATTTTTTGTCTGCATGAGCGCCTTCTTTTTCTTCTTTAGATGCAGCGACGTATCCTGCACAAATCACTATTATAATGACTGCCCCAACTTGGATGCTGGTTGGTAAATTTCCACTTAGAGTGGAAAATATTAAAGAGAAAACAGGGTATGCGCCNACAATAGGTGCAACCAACTTTATTGGTCCAATTATAAAGGCTTTATATAAAGCTATCCCGGCAAGTGCAAAAGACGATCCAGATGCTACAGAAACTGATAGTGCGAGATTTGATATTCGGGAGAAATCAGCATTCAGAAGTGCCACCGGACTTTGAAGCAAACAACCAAAGAATAAAACTGCAGCTATTGACGCATAAATCCCTCTGGGTTGTTTAAGAATTCTGATTATAAAATCATGGAGACCCCAGCATAGAGCAGCTACCAAACCAAATGTTAAAGACAACATAAGCAGACGCCTTATTNGTCGTGATCAGTTTACTTTCTGCGTTGGATGCTAATACTTCAGATATCTAGGGTATTTTCTTTTTCCCAAGATGAAAAATGTGAAACGAAAGAATTCCACTCTTCCATTTTAAGTTTCAAATAAGCGTGAGAAAACTCTTTACCCATAGCCTCTTTGAGGCCTTTATCTTTATCATAAGCACGTAATGCATCAAGCATATTTAACGGTAATTTTGGGGCGCCTTTGACCGTATGACCTTGCGCATACATATCAATATCGTAACGTTTTCCAGGATCGGCTTTGGATCTTACACCGGATAGGCCTGCTGCAANTATTACGGCCTGTAATAAATAGGGATTTGTTGCGCCGTCCGCCAATCTCAGTTCAAAACGACCTGGCCCTGGCACACGAACCATGTGAGTTCTATTATTCCCAGTCCATGTGACGGAATTGGGCGCCCAAGTCGCCCCTGACATAGTTCTTGGAGCATTTATTCTCTTGTAGCTGTTTACCGTAGGATTAGTTATTGCTGCTAAAGCAGAAGCGTGCTTCATTATTCCGCCAAGGAAATGTCGTCCTTCCTCTGATAACCCAAGTTCAGAAGTTTGGCTTTCCTTACTNGACTCCGTTGCAAANACATTCGTCTTCGCTCTAGGACCTGGTGCATCCCAAACGGATATATGAGCATGACACCCGTTACCAGTTAACCCTTCAACCGGTTTGGGCATAAAAGTTGCACGAAATCCGTGTTTTTCAGCCACAGATTTTGTCATAAATTTGAAGAAGCTATGTTTATCCGCAGTGGCTAATGTATCATCAAATTCCCAATTCATTTCAAATTGACCATTAGCATCTTCGTGGTCATTTTGATAAGGACCCCATCCCAATGCAAGCATGTAGTCACAAATTTCTTTTATCACGTCATAGCGGCGCATGACTGCCTGCTGATCATAGCATGGCTTAACCGCTTTATCGTATTCGTCAGATATTTGTGATCCATCCGATGACAACAAGAAAAACTCAGCNTCGATACCTGTCTTGACGTGCATTCCTTCGGTAGCAGCCTGATCTATGAGGCGCCTCAACACATTACGAGGAGCCTGAGCTACATCTTTGCCGTCCATTACGCAATTTCCGGCAACCCATGCAACTTCAGGTTTCCACGGAAGCTGGATAACACTATTTGGATCAGGAACAGCAAGCATATCTGGATGCGCAGGTGTGAAATCTAGCCAAGTCGCAAAACCCGCGAAACCAGCTCCTTCGTGTTGCATGTCGGCAATGGCCTGGGTTGGTACCAACTTAGCTCTCTGACCTCCGAACAAATCAGTGTATGATATCATAAAATACTTTACGCCTTTTTCTTTGGCGAACGCCTCTAGGTCTTTTGTCATTATCTTCTCCTAATCCTATTACTGTAGTAACAACACGCTACTCAACTACCTTTAATATGAGGTCCCTGGTTTTCCGGGATACCAGTTTGTTCCTGCAAGAGGTACTTGAGCCATAGCTGCAGCCTCCATTGTAAGAGCAACTAAATCCTCAGGTTCTAGATTGTGCAAATGATTTTTTCCGCAAGCCCTTGCTATTGTTTGAGCCTCTAAAGTCATTACCTTTAAGTAATTNCTCAATTTGCGGCCCCCTTCCTTTGGNTCAAACCGCTTCATCAATTCAGGATCCTGGGTTGTAATACCAGCTGGGTCCATACCCTCATGCCAATCGTCGTAAGCTCCAGCCGTTGTTCCAAGTTTATTATATTCTGCCTCGTGAACTGGATCGTTATCTCCCAATGCAATTAAGGCCGCGGAACCAATTGCTACTGCATCCGCACCCAGAGCCATAGCTTTAGCCACATCCGCGCCGCTACGAATACCACCCGAAATAATTAATTGAACTTCGCGGTGCATCCCCAAATCTTGGAGTGCTTGAACAGCAGGNCGTACAATTGCCAAAGTTGGCTGTCCCACATGTTCTATGAAAACATCCTGTGTTGCGGCTGTTCCACCTTGCATTCCGTCCAATACAATCGCGTCTGCGCCAGCTTTAATAGCTAATGTGGTATCATAGTAGGGACGTGCACCAGCTACTTTTACGTAAATCGGCACGTTCCACCCTGTGATTTCACGAAGCTCTAGTATTTTAATCTCCAGATCATCAGGTCCAGTCCAATCAGGGTGCCTGCATGCCGAGCGTTGGTCTATTCCTTTTGGNAGGTTTCTCATTTCCGCAACACGATCTGATATTTTTTGACCTAATAGCATTCCGCCCCCACCGGGTTTTGCTCCTTGACCGACTACTATTTCAATAGCATCTGCTTTACGAAGGTCGTCTGGGTTCATTCCATAACGTGATGGAAGATATTGATAGACCAGTTTTGCTGAGTGTCCGCGTTCTTCTGGCGTCATGCCGCCGTCACCCGTNGTCGTAGAAGTTCCTGCAGCAGAAGCGCCTCTACCTAACGCCTCTTTTGCCGGTCCTGAGAGAGCGCCAAAACTCATNCCAGCNATTGTAATCGGAATGTCTAATTTAATCGGATTTTTAGCATGGCGAGTTCCAATGGTTACGCTTGTTTCGCATTTTTCGCGATATCCTTCCAACGGATATCTCGAAATAGAAGCCCCGAGAAATAATAAGTCATCAAAAGTAGGTAGTTTTCTTTTAGCGCCACCACCTCTGATGTCGTANATACCTGTTGCAGCGGCACGGCGTATATCGCTGTTCACGTCGTTTGAAAATGTCGCTGAGTATCTTGGAGTTGTTTGCGGCATGTTCGGCTTTTCCATTTCATTCATTCAATTCACCCTCAGTATGCATCTGAATTATCAATGTCGAAATTATACAAGTTTCTCGCTGATCCATATCTAGAAAATTCTTCCGGTTTTGCGTCGCACTCAGATTCGGAAAGTAGTTGTTTTAGCAGTTCTATATGTTCCAGGCGCATTTCCTTCTTCTCACAATCAGCTCCTAAACTTTTAACACTCCCTTTAACGAACAATTTCGCTTCGTAAAGGCTGTCGCCGAGTGCATCTCCAGCATCACCGCAGACAACAAGGTTACCTGACTGAGCCATNAACGCAGACATGTGCCCAATATTCCCGTGTACAACTATGTTTATGCCCTTCATAGAAATTCCACAGCGGGAGGAGGCATTCCCCTTGATGACTAGTAAGCCCCCATGACCAGTAGCTCCGGCGTATTGGCTAGCGTCGCCCTCAACTACCACTTTCCCACTCATCATATTTTCGGCAACACCAGGACCAACTGATCCTTTTACATTTATGATTGCCTGCTTGTTCATTCCGCCACAATAGTAGCCTGTCGAACCTTTNATGTTGACCTCAATTGGAGCATCTATTCCAACAGCAATTGCATGCCTACCCTTTGGGTTTACTATCTCCCACACTTTTTGATTAGTGTTGTCTTTCTGGTCATGCAAGGCGTTATTTAGCTTCCGAAGTCCATGTTCTTGGAGATCAAATTTTAACATTTTAGTGTTTCCAAAAATATACTGTAGCAGGCTCTGGTTCCCAAATTTGGGCACTTTCAATTTCTGGTAAATTAACTAAAGCTCGNTACTCACTGCCAAACGCCACATATTGATCGGTTTCNGCCATAACTGCTGGCTTACATGCGATAGGATCCCGAACAACCCCAAACCCATCCTCCGTTCCGACTACAAATGTGAAAAATCCATCTAAATTGTCTAAAGAACTTTCTAACGCTTCATCGAGACTTGCTCCATTTTGCATTTTCCAAGTTAAATAGGCAGCGCCTACCTCGGTATCGTTTTCTGTTTCTATGTGAACTCCTTCTCTCCTTAGCCGCCTGCGTAAGGAATTGTGATTGGAAAGAGATCCATTGTGCACCAGACATTGATCCAAACCTGTGTTGAATGGATGCGCTCCCATAGTTGTAACAGCGGACTCAGTAGCCATTCGAGTATGACCAATTCCATGCCTGCCGGACATTTTTGAAATATTGAACCTTTTAATAACGTCCTTTGGCAAACCAACTTCTTTGTAAATTTCTAGTGATGAACCGAGGCTCATTATTCGTATCTGCGGATTTATGGATTTTAGAGCCTCAGGAAATTTATCTGTTGCGCCTTCGTCCAATGTAACGACAGCATGCGTATTATTAACCTGAACATTAACTTTGCAATTAAGACACTTGGTTAGTTCTTGCTGTAAGTCATTAAACGCATGACTAAAAGTATCGGATTGTATTGTAAATTTTGACCTTCCTGGCTCTTTCTGAGCATATATTGCTATCCCTGCACTGTCTGGACCTCTATCGGTCATAGTAACTAACATTTCGCCCAAAAGAGTNCCCAGACTAATTTCTAGGCTGGCATCCTTCAAGAACAATCCAACTATGCCACACATAATTAACTCTCATTCTCACATGATAATTATTAACAAAACATTAACAATTGATTTTACTATATCTAACTTAATAGACTTATCAACTAGTGATAGNTTANTGGCCGACCGGTTNATCTGGCCAAGNAATATTNTGAGTTACTAGTTGTNTGTAGCATTAAATTTAAACAATGCTTTTCCATCAATTTTGTANTTATTTATCAAAGTTTCCGCTGTTTTGGAAGTAAGCCAACTTTCTAGTTTCTTCGTCAGTGCTGACTGTACATGCTTATGACGATTTGGATTAATTGGAATGAAGGAATATTGATTGAATAAACGTTTATCTCCTTCAAATAAAATCTCTAAATCAGATTTATTCTTGAAGTTTAACCAGCTTGCTCTGTCTGAAAGTATATAGGCGCCTATACTTGCACTTATATTCAACGATGCGCCCATGCCTGACCCAACAGATTTATACCAGTCTCCAAACTGGTTTGGGCGAAAATCAAATGATCTCCACAATGACATCTCCATTTTATGGGTCCCACTNTCGTCGCCTCTACTGATAAAAGGAGCAGAAGCCTTGTTTATNAAGCTTAGGGCTTCTTCTATNCTTTTAGCATGCTTAACATTAGCAGGATCAAATCGAGGTCCTAGNATAACAAAGTCATTATACATTATTTCTCGCCTGTGACTGCCATATCCATCAGCAATAAATTTTTGTTCTGCTCTTTTTGAGTGCACTAAAATTGCGTCTACATCACCAGCTGCACCGAGGCGCAGTGCCTGTCCTGTGCCAACAACAAGCAATTTAATGTTTAGGCCGGTATCAGACGTGAGTTTTGGCAGCAATACATCGCTCAATCCAGAATTATTAAAAGACGTAGTAACAGCCAACTTAATGTTATCTGCAAAAGATACAGTTGTGCAAAGTAGAAAAGCCATTATGCTAAATAACTTTATTAGCCTGTTCATTCGACTATATCACCTGCTATAAATTTATTAGCGTTTTGGGTTAATGGCTCAATAAAAAAAGTTTTTGCAGGTTGGACGCTTTCTAAAATTCCTTTATTTAGAAAATATATGTTTTTTGCCAAACGCTTTGCCTGCCCGATATCGTGTGTTGACATCATAATTGTCGTTCCATCTGCCACACATCTTTGAAGCAAACTCTCAATCTCATAGGTTGTTTTACCATCCAATGAGGCGCAAGGTTCATCCAAAAATAGCATCTCTGGCTCAGTAATTAGTGCACGGGCTAGAGCCAATTTTTGTTTTTCTCCGCCAGAAAGTCTTGTAGCAGGAACTTTCATTGACGCCCTCATATCAATCCTATCTAGCCATTGCGCAGCTCGATGATTTGCCTGTGTCTTGGGTATTTTGCGCAGTAGAAGTGGATAAGTTAAGTTTTCAAATACAGATCTACGAAGCATGATGGGTGTTTGGAAAACGAACATTTGTTTTCCAATGCTTTCAGTCCTCAAACAGGACCATCTTACAGTGCCAAGCTTTAGTTTTAGTATGCCATGTAAAGCCTTCAAAAGGCTTGTTTTCCCAGAACCATTAGGCCCTAATATTACTGCTATATCTCCTTTATCAATTTTAAGATCAATAGGTCCAAGAATGTGTTTGCCTTGGAATTCTACCACTAAATTCTCTGCAATTAGAGGNAACATTACCAGCGCCCCTCACTCTCAGTTTTGCTCAGCCAATGTGTTCCTAAATTTAACGCAATTGTGATCAAAATTAGTACGAAGCCTAGTGCAAGTGCTAATGCGAAGTCGCCTTTTGATGTTTCAAGTGCTATTGCTGTTGTTAGTACCCGTGTGGCATTGTCAATGTTGCCACCTACAATCATAATTGCACCTACTTCGCCGATTGCCCGCCCAAAACCAGCAAGAGAGGCTGTCAATAGTGCTCTACGAGCATCCCATAATAATGTCATAATCCTTTGCTTATGAGAGGTATTCATTGAAATGAGCAAGTCGTGGTACTCAGACCATAACTCTCTCAAGGACTGGTGCGCTATTGAGGTGATAAGAGGCGTAATTATGATGGTCTGGGCAACTACCATAGCGGTTGTAGTGTATAGTAAATCCAAAACCCCGAAGGGACCTGAACGCGATAAAGCTATATAAACCAGTAAACCTACTACTACTGGAGGGAGCCCCATAAGTGCGTTTAAAAGTGCAATCATGAAACGTCTAAATTTAAATCGTCGTATGGTCAAAACGGCGGCCAGCGGTAACGCTATTATACAACTTATAGCCAAAGCAGATAATGTGACCTGAAGTGACCTCAAAGAAATTTCAATTAAATCTGAGTCAAATTTATAAATTAGTATGAATGCTTGAACAATGCCGTCCCATATATCATTCATTGGGGCTTCCGTTTGCTTTTTGGGAGAATCCCTCAGAATTAAATTTCAGCGACATATTTAAGCTTGGCCTCTTTCAATCATAGCTTTAGCTAGTTCGGAAAAAACACCGGCTTGCAAAGAGTTGGGGGAAGATACTACGAGTGGTGCTCCCTCATCTGATGCCACTCGTATATCAAGATCAAGCGGTATCTCGGCCAGAACAGGAACACCTATTTTTTTTGCTTCACTTCGCACCCCACCATTACCAAAAATATGTTCTTCATGACCACATTTGGGACAGATATGTGCCGACATGTTTTCAATCATACCTAGTATTGGAACCTTAAGCTGGCTAAACATATCAATACCTTTTCGCGCATCGATAAGTGCAACATCTTGTGGTGTTGATACAATTATCGCGCCGCTTACTTCTGTTTTTTGTGCAAGAGTCATTTGGACGTCTCCAGTTCCAGGTGGCAAATCTACAATCAGAATATCCAGGCTTCCCCATTGAACTTGCATCATCATTTGCTGAAGTGCGCCCATTATCATCGGACCGCGCCATACTACAGCTTGACCCTCATCAGTCATAAGGCCAATAGACATCATAGTGACCCCATGTTTTTGTAGTGGAATAATAATTTTTCCATCCGGGCTAGAAGGCCGACCTGATACACCAAGCATTCTTGGTTGTGAAGGTCCGTAAACATCAGCATCTAAAAGTCCTACGCGCCTGCCTTGTGCAGCCAATGCACATGCCAAATTAGAGCTTATTGTAGATTTTCCAACACCTCCTTTGCCAGATGCAATTGCTACAATACGGTCTACACCAGGTATTTTTTGCGCTGGTTTAGCTTCAGGCTTTCGTTTTGGTTTTAAATCAGGTGGTGGGTCCTTTGATGCGTGTGCAGTAAGAACAATAGAAACTTCCTTTGCACCCAATTTTCTTAAATATGACTCTGACGTTTCCTTGATTTTTGAGTATTCTTTGGCCAAAGATTGATCAATTTCCATAACGAAACGTACATTATTTTCGTCTACATCTAACGCTCTTACTTCTCCGCCAGTTACTATATCGGTCCCTTTCGGTCCCATTATAGTTGTTAGTGCATCTATAACGCGTTCTTTAGTTAGAGCCAATTATTAATCCTCGATTGTTATAGTGCCGGATACTGTATGTTCCAAACCGACTTCTTTAATGACGATTTTTGCGTCAACTTTGTAGTTGCCATTACCCGCATCTCGTAATGCGTCTTCTATTGCCTTTTGAGATGTTATTCCAACCTGCTTCAGAAATTTACGCATTGACATATTAAAACTATCGTCCATCTCGTCCTCCTAAAATTTCATGTCTTTACAAACTATGTTCTTTTCTAAAATTGCTATATACCGTTATTTAAGATCTTAACGTGATTAGTCTCGTATGTATGCTCCGTTATTTTTCTGGTTACAAGTGTCATCGTAATCATTTGCAAGGAACTTTTTGACGTCAATGCGCTTGTTCTTTTTGTATTT
>JGI24820J26691_1000491_pt1 | contig 11962 bp, 8 predicted proteins | sample METZYME_5_50m_FD_26691 | JGI IMG/M metagenome (IMG submission 26691) | reverse complement strand
CCAATCCAAGAGCTAAGTTTTTTGAACTGGCTCTCGATCCTTTCATCCGAGATTGCATCAGACCTCCAAAACCATATGAATCAAGCTGCCCGATTGCTGCACCACTGAAGACAGAAACTTCATCTGGTGAGATTTTATCCATAACAGTTTTCCAATTAATACCGAGTTGACCTAAAGCATCGCCCATCCCGAATACTGTCATTTGAAGAGCTTTAGGATGTTGTCTAGCTGGATAAAGACTTGCAGGATCAAACCCGCTAGGGAGTTGACCCGCGGCACTTGCTTTTATCTGCCCTAGGATTATTCCTTCTTTGTCATAAATATCACCATCTAATTTACGCACCATTGTGTCATCTCTGATAGCTTTAGAATTTTCAAAAAGATAACTTTTCAAATTGATGTTATCTCCAGATATTGTTTCCCAAGTCTTTCCTAACGGTTCAATTTTCCCCTGTAAAACAGCTAGATCTTGAAGAACTTCTAATTGTTCTTTTTCGTCTAGAGATTTGAAGATAAGATTTTTGTAAGACAGGTGAGAAGAGCTTCTTCCTGCTGAGTTTATTCCGCCAAAACCTGTTATTAAAGCTATAGATTTCGAATTCATTACATTAAAACAACAATAGTCTTACTTAAAATAACATTGTATGGCAATATTCATAAAAATTTTTTAAATATATGTAACAAGGGAGAAGTTATGCATCCAGGTGTAAACGGCAAAAAATTTCCGGAAAAACCAGCAGTAATTATGGCTGGAAGTGAAAAAGTTATAACTCATGGAGAGTTGAATGAGCTATCTAATCAAGGAGCTCACTTATTTAGGTCTCTTGGACTCAAACCAGGCGATTCAGTAGCAATTATGCTAGAAAATCATTACTTATTTTTTCCTATTGTTTTTGCAGCTTGGAGAAGTGGCTTAAGATATACAACTATAAGTTGGAGGTTGCAACCTTCTGAAGTCGAATACATTGTTAAGGATTGTGAGGCAAAAATACTTATTACTTCAAAATTTTTAGAGTCAACTGCACAGGATTTAAATTCAGTTTTGGACGGAGTGCATAAGTTTATGCTCGATGGGGAAACTTCTGGATATGAGTCTTACGAGAGTGCAATCGAGAATATGCCTGTCGAATCTATTAAGGATGAGTGTCAAGGAGGATCAATGCTATATTCCTCCGGCACTACAGGAAAACCAAAGGGAGTGAAAAGAGAATTGCCTCTCACGCCATTGCCTTATGAGATTGAAGATGAAGATCCTGGACTTGCAAGAGTACTACTATTATATGGAGCTGGAGAAGAGAGCATTTATCTATCACCTGCGCCTTTGTATCATGCTGCACCCTTGAACTTTAATACAGGTTTTTTAGCAGCAGGTGGGACTTCGATAATCCTGGAAAAATTTGACGAAGAAAAGGCCCTTGAATCTATAGAAAAATATAAGGTAACCCATTCTCAATGGGTACCAACAATGTTTGTAAGATTTCTAAAAGTTGATCCCTCTATAAGAACTCAGTACGACCTTTCTTCTCACCAGGTTGCAATTCATGCTGCTGCACCTTGCCCAGTTGCAGTGAAAGAACAAATGATCGACTGGTGGGGCCCGATAATTCATGAATATTATGCCGGTACAGAGTACAACGGTATAACTATGATTAATTCACAAGAATGGCTTGAACATAAGGGAAGTGTAGGGAGACCTCTGTTCGGTTCTTTACATATTTTGGATGATGATGGTGAGGAACTTCCTATTGGAGAAGTAGGAGGTGTTTATTTTGGCGGAGAAACAGCTACGACCTTCGAGTACCATAATGACGAAGAAAAAACTAAAAATGCAATGACTAAAGAAGGTTATAGCTCTCTTGGCGATGTAGGTTACTTAGATGAAGAGGGTTTTCTTTATCTCACTGATAGAAAATCTTTCATGATAATCTCCGGCGGTGTAAATATTTATCCGAAAGAAACAGAAGATCTTTTGGTTATGCATCCGAAAGTTGCTGATGTAGCTGTATTTGGAGTACCGAATGAAGAGATGGGGGAAGAAGTAAAAGCAGTAGTTCAACCCGCTGACTTTAGTGATGCGGGACCCGATTTGGAAGCAGAACTTATTGCTTTTTGTAAAGATAACATTTCATCTATTAAGAGTCCTCGTTCAATAGATTTTCAAGAAGAGCTACCTAGACACCCNACCGGTAAACTCTATAAACGTCTACTTAAAGATAAATATTGGAAGTAATAGTTCAAAAATGAATAGCTTGGTCGCAGGCTCTACAGGCTTGGTTGGATCTTTGTTGATCGATGAACTTTTGGAATCAAACTCAAGAGTAAATGCTATTTGCAGAAACAAATTACCTTCACATCATGAAGCTTTAACTTATCACGATATAAATTTTGACGATAANAGTACTTACCAAAATTTATTTGAAGGTGTTTCTGATNCCTTCATATGCCTCGGTTCAACAATAAAAAAGGCAGGCTCACAAGAAGCTTTTCGAAAGATTGATGTTGATTATTGTTTCAGTATCGCGAGTGTAGCTTCTGATGCGAAAGTACCTCATTTATCCATAGTTACATCTGTGGGAGCCGACCCAAAATCCAAGAACTTCTATTTAAGATGCAAAGGTGAAATAGAAGATAAAATATCTCAATTAAACTTTGAATCCATAGCAATTTATCGACCTGGATTACTGATAGGAAATAGACAAGATAGAAGAGTAGCTGAGACAATAGGCCAAATAGTTCAACCCATATTAATCGACCCATTTTTGCGCGGGTCTGCTTCAAAGTTCAGAAGTGTGAGAGCCTCAGATCTTGCTAAATCCCTAGTTAAGAATTCAGGAAAGAATCAAGGAAAAAAAATCTATCATTTTGAAGATTTTTTAAGACTTTAAATTAACTAGCTTTCTTAAATTTTAAGTCTGAATCTTCTATGCTTTTGAACCTTACCTGNAATAGGTCTTTCAAATAGTTTTGAGTGTTAATCCATGGATCTCTTGATCCTTGTTTTGGTAGCTTATGCGCAACTCTTTGAATATAGCCTGAATTTAAATCTAGGAAGTCACCTTGGCCAACTACATCTTCACCAGCATCTGGATAGAAGTAGTCCATTCCTTTCGAGTCCATTAGATTTATCAGCTTACAAGCATACTCACTAGTTAAATCAGCTCCTAATGTCCACGAAGCCGTAGTGTAACCAAAAGTTGCTATCAAGTTTGGCACATTACTAAACATCATGGTTTTGTATTGAATACGTTCAGATATATCTAATTTCTCGTTATCAATCGAGATATCGATACCGTTTAAAAGCTGCATATTTAAGCCTGTTGCAGTCACAATAATATCTGCTTCAATTTCATTACCTGAGTCAAGCAAGATACCTCTTTCTGTAAACCTATCTATTGTATCTGTTACAACTTCAGCTTTACCGCTATTGATAGCTTTGAACATATCTCCATTTGGTACGAAACACAGGCGTTGATCCCAAGGCATATAACGCGGTGTGAAATGTTTATCCACGTCATAGTCATCACTTAATTGCTTTCTGACGAGATNTATGAGCATTTCTTTTGTTTTTTGAGGATATTTTCTAAGTCTTGCGAGCATAAACCTTTGCATAAGAATATTTTTCCACCTAACTAAGAAATAACCCAACCTATCAGTTGTAAATCTTTTTATAAAGTTGCCAATAACATCCTCATCAGGAGCTGCGAAGTAATATGTAGGCGAGCGCTGTAGCATGGTAATTTTTGAAACTTTGTCTGCCATTGATGGAACGATGGTGACAGCAGTGGCGCCGCTTCCTATTACTATGACTTTTTTGTTTTCATAGTCCAAATCCTCTGGCCACTTCTGAGGATGCACCAATGTTCCTTCAAAGTCTTCATATCCGTCGAATTCAGGCAAGTATCCTTGATCGTAGTTATAGTAACCTCCGCAAAGATACAATATAGAACAAGAAACGTCTTGAATGACACCTGACTCATCTTTTTCAATACCAAGTCTCCAACAAGCCGAATTGCTATCCCACTGAGCTGTTTTGACTTTGGTTTTGAATTGTATCTTTTCTCTTAAGTTATTTTCGTCAGCGGCCTCATTCAAATACTCAAGAATTGAGGGACCATCTGCAATAGTCTTTGGATCCGTCCATGGTTTAAATCTGAAACCCATTGTGTGCATGTCAGAATCAGATCTGATACCTGGATATTTAAAGAGATCCCAAGTTCCTCCAATATTCTCTCTTCCCTCAAATATAGTGAAAGATTTTGTCGGGCACGATTTTTGAATGTTATACGCTGCTCCAATTCCAGATATTCCCGCTCCTACGATTACAACATCATAATTATTCATCTTTTCCTCTTGAAATTTATTTTACTGACTGATTTGAAATGTATTTTAATCGAAAAAAATTTTTACGAAAACTCTAACAATTCTTTTTGGCTGCCACCTTTTTCTCCCAGTAAAAATTGTAGATACGATTCATATGATTCCATCCACATTGCTTTAGATTTTTCTCTACCTGCATTGACATCGTCTTTTGTACCTTTCATGTACCAATTATTGCATTGAAGCCAAATTTTGCCTTCCGAAGATTTATTACATTTTTCTGTCCAATCTTTCACTGCCTTAGCCGAGGGCTCTACTTCTTTTTTTTCTTCTTTTTTCATTTTTCCCACTAATTTAGCTATATATTTTCCTTGCTCTTCACAGAGAAGAGTCACATTTGTTACTGGATTTAAACTTTGGGGACCGACCATCATATAAAAATTTGGCAAATCTCTTATATGAAGACCCCATAAAGTCTCGGGAGCTATCATCTGGAAATTATTTTCTTGCGTTGCACCAAATTTATCGGACAGAGTCACCTTATCTTTACCAATTACCGGAAAGGGAATAAGTCCTGCATCAAATCCGGTTGCGTAAATAATAACCTCAAGATCGTATTCAGTTCCTGAGGCAACCTTTAATCCATTTTTAGTAATTTCAGTTACGCCTCCAGGTTCATGAACTAGCTTTACGTTCTCTTTATTAAAAGTAGTGAAGTAATCATCAATTATCAGAACACGTTTGCAAAAAAATGGGTAGTCAGGGGTCAGGAGTTTTGCTACTTCAGGATCATTTACGTCATTCTTGATCCTTTCAGATAGAAGTTGACATACCGCCGAATTCCATTGTTCGTCNTGAAGTTGCTCAAAAGTAAATGGAAGATTTGGATCAGGAGGCAGCTCTCCCTTCCAATCAATATGCCTCAGCTTAGCGCTATAACCTCCTTTTTTAAAAGCTTCTACGATGTCTGGCGGTGTAGGTTGATCTTCTCTTTCGATGGCCCACGTAGGCGTTCTTTGGAAAACGGTTAACTCTCCAACCTCATCAGCAATAGAAGTAATTACTTGGGCCGCTGATGCTCCTGTACCAATGATTCCTACATTTTTACCTTTAAGATTAGCGGCTTTGTCCCATTTAGCAGTATGAAAGCTTTCTCCTTGGAAAGTTTCCATTCCCCCCAATTCAGGCATCCTTGGTGAGGAGAGAGGACCGTTAGCAGAAACCACATGCTTTGTAAGGATGCTGCTAACTTTTTTTTCATCAACAGTATCTAAAAATTCGATTCTCCATTCCTCTAGGTCTAAGTACTCAACTTTTGAGACCTCATTTTGAAACTTTATATGTTTTCTTAAATCAAAATGATCTGCTAATAGTTCAGCATAGTCAGCTATTTCTGTTTGACTAACATATCTTTTTGAAGGAATAAAACCCGTATCATCAAGAAAAGGCAGATAAGTGTATGACTGAACATCGCATGCCGCCCCAGGATAAGAGCCAACTCCTCCATGACTCCAAACACCGCCTAAGGAACTATTTTTTTCTAAAATACAAAAATTCTCGATTCCTTCTTGTTTGAGGAAATGCCCGCAGGTTAACCCCGAAAAGCCACTTCCAATGATAACTACATCAAATTTATCCATGTAAATACTTCCTTTTATTAATTACGACCTTTCACAAGCTTCAACAGTTTGGAGTATCAATGTATTAATTGTCATAGGGCCCACTCCGCCAGGTACAGGTGTGTAGGCTTCACATCTATGGATAATACCATCTAAGTCAATATCTCCGCATTGTTCAGGATGATAACCGGCATCGATTACTACAGCCTTATCTTTAATCCAATCAGATTTAATGAATTTTGGTATTCCTACTGCCCCAACAACTAGATCAGCTTGTTTAACAATAGAGTCAAGATTTTGGGTTTTTGAATGACATATAGTGACTGTTGCATTTTTATTAAGCAGCATCATTGCCATAGGTTTACCAAGAATAGGACTTCTTCCAATAACAACAGCATGCTTGCCTTCAATATCAACTTTATAGTGATCTAAAAGGCGCATAATACCTTGTGGAGTACAAGATCCGTAAGCCCTTTCACCCATTGACATATTCCCAAAGCCGAGACAGGTGACTCCATCAACATCTTTTTCTGCATTAATTGCATCAAAACAAGCTCTTTCATTAATTTGACTCGGCACGGGATGTTGCAGAAGTATTCCACTTACCTCGGGATCGTTATTAAGTTTATTTATTTCCTTAAGAAGCTCCTCTGTGGAAGTTGAAGAGGGTAATTCTATTTTGAGGGAATTCATACCAACCCTCTCACAGGCATTTCCTTTCATTTTTACATATGTAGCCGAAGCTGGATCATTACCCACAAGTATTGTTGCTAGAGTTGGGACGGTTCCTTTCNTAGCTTTAATTTTATCTACTCGTATTTTTAAGATTTCCTCGGTCTCTTTNGAGACCTTTTTACCATCAAGTATATTTCCCATTAATAAATTTTCTCATGACATAAAGCTAAAATAAATCATTTAATTCACCGAACCGCGGTTTAAGAAAACAGTTAAAAATATAGTGCCTTTGACGTAAATTTGGTTTAGAGTGTGAGTGGAATTTTGAGGTTCACGTTGAACTGAAAAGTAATTTAAATCTTAATGGGGAAAAAAATGAGATCAAAATTATTAGCTTGTCTAGCTATCATACCTTTTGTTTCACTCGCCTTTACTATTTCTGCAGAAGAAGTCGAGGAAGTAGTTGTTACAGGTTCTTACATTAAGGGAAGCCCAACTGATGGTGCTTCTCCGGTGGAGCTATATGATAGAGATACGATAGAAGGAATAGGGGCTGTTGATGTTGCAGACATTACGGCAAATATGGTTGTTGATACTGGTTCTGAAAACAATGCAGACTCTTTTACTTCGGGATCGATGCAAGGAAGAACAAATGTCAATTTAAGAGGTTTAGGTCTTTCTTCAACTTTGGTACTTTTTGACGGAAGAAGACAAACTGTGACTGGAACAACAGCCAATGATGGTAGTGTTTTTGTCAATACTTCTGCAATTCCAGTAATTGCTCTTGATAGAGTAGAAATACTCAAAGAGGGAGCGGCTTCTGTATACGGATCGGATGCTGTTGCTGGTGTTGTAAACTACATTTTTAGAAGAGATTTTACTGGTTTTGAAGTGGATCTTACTTCACAGGAAACTGACCTCGGTAATTCACAAGATAGAAGGGGAAGTTTTATTTGGGGAGTTGAAAACGGAGACACCAATCTTGTTGTCGCTTACAGTGCTTTAAATAGAACACCACTATCTCAGAGTGAATTAGAGCTTGCCCCATTGGGAGTGAGTGGCTTAGGTACTAGCTTCTTGCTATTCGGGCCTTCAACTGTTGAATCTGGACCTTATGCGGGAACTTATTCAGCCTTCCAAAATGTTGGAGACCCTAGTTGTGAGGCAAATAAAGGCATAATAATTCCACAGGCCAGTGGATTCCGTTGTGGCTTTAAGTATGGTCCTCGATTCAATATTGTGAATGACGAAGATCATGATCAACTCTATGCATCTTTGCAAACTAATCTTACTAACGGAGTCACTGCTAAGTTGGATTACTTAAAGGCTGATACAGAAGTTCATGACAATCCTCAGTCTCCTTCTTATCCTGCTCTTTCATATCTAAGTCCTGCTAATGCTATAGCGCCTGGAAAAGGTGGGAACCCTTTTGGTGTTCCTGTTCTTTGGATTGGTAGACCATTAGCTTCAGCATTTCCATCTCCTTTTGCACCTAGAGAAATAGAAATGGAAAGAGTGTCTTTTGGACTTACTGGACAAATGGAAAATGGCTTCGATTGGGACTTCGCTATGACTAGAAGTGAGGAAGATAACTATGGAAGACAACCTGATACTGGTACAAGTAAACTTGCTGCTGCAATAGACGGTACTGGTGGGCCAAGTGGAGATCAAACTTTCAACTTATTTGATCCTTTTGCTAACTCTCAAGAATTGAGAGATTGGCTGAGGTCTGACCAAGAAACATGGACAAATGTTGTCCTATCTGTTGTTGATTTCGTAATGTCTGGAGAGGTTGGAGATATTTCCTTAGCGGTAGGTGCCCAATCAAGAAGAGAGAAATATGATATTCGAAGAAGCCCAAATTCAATTGTTGAATTCGATGCAGCAGGAAATCTTACCAAACCTGCTGATATGATCTTCTTGGGAGGAGGAACTGAATCAAGTGCTTCTAGAACTACGAATGCTGTTTTTATGGAAGCGTCTACAGATTTGGCAGAAAATCTTGAGCTAAAGGGAGCTGTTAGATATGAAGATATGGAGAATGATTCAAATATTGATCCTAAGATTTCTCTTAGATACGAAGTTAGCGACGAAGTAATTGTTCGTGCTTCCGTTAGTACTTCTTACAGAGAGGCTTCTCTATCTCAATTAACTACTAGTGGAGTCGGGCTTCAAGGGATACAAGACTATAATGAAGATGGTTCTGCTAAAGGCGGAACAGCATTTATCAGGATTGCGCAAGACGGTAATCCTAATCTAGAGGCTGAAGAAGCTGACAACTTAAACATCGGTGTTATTTGGAGACCACTTGACAACTTTGAAGCTAAAGTAGATTACTGGATGGTTGATTACTCAGACGTTATTACAATCGAAAGTGCACAAGGTATCGTTTCAAGAACTCCTAATGATCCAAAAGTTAAGAGAACTATTGATGGTACTTTGACCGGCGTGACAACCAGTTATTTCAATGCTGCATCCGTTGAGACAAATGGACTTGATGTTGAAATGTCTTACGGAATGGATACAGCGCTTGGTGAGATGCTTTTTGGTTTAAATGCAACGCACATGCTTCAATATGAAATACCCNTCGGTGGAGTCACAACTGATGTCGTAGGATTATTTAACCATGATAATTTTGCAAGATCTTTGCCTGAAACTAAGATGGTGGTTTCAGCAGCTCTCGATGCAGGAAGACACACTGCCGCTGCTTTCGGAAGATGGGTATCCAGTTATGAAACTACGAGACCTGTGAGTGCTTCTGCCGCAGCGCAAGGGTTCACTCAAGATATTGATAGTCACTTCACAGTTGACCTTCAATATACTTATACTTTTGATTTTATGCAGGCGGATGACTTGAAAGTTACATTCGGAGTCAAAAACGCATTTGACGAAGAAGTTCCTCAAGTATACGACGCTGCTAACTGGAGTTATGATCCTAAGCATCATGATCCAAGAGGTAGAATGTATAGTGTCGGATTTAAAATGAGCATGTAACATTTGCTACAAAAAAAACCCAGCTCCGGCTGGGTTTTTTTATATACAATATTGTTTAGAGTATATAATTTCTGATTTCGGGGCATAGCGCAGCCTGGTAGCGCACCTGCTTTGGGAGCAGGTGGTCGCAGGTTCAAATCCTGCTGCCCCGACCACAAATGGCAAAAAAAGATCAAATTGTAATCATTGGTGGAGGTCTTCAAGGTCTCGCAACCGCTTATGTATTGATGTCTAGAGGAGAGGATGTTTTGATTCTTGAAAGAGAGTCGGATGTAGCTTCTTCTGCTAGTTTCGCAAATGCTGGTATGCTTACTCCTTCTCAGTCTATGCCTTGGAACTCCCCATCTGACTTTTTACAAATCTTATCGGGCTTCGGAAAAAAAGACTCTCCGATGTCANTAAGTCCATCGGCNCTGCCATCTCTCTTTTTTTGGGGCTTTAAATTTTTATTTAACTCCACCCCCTCTAGATTCGATTCAATAACCAGAAATTTGTATGAATTAGGCCTTTACAGCAAAGAAAAAACCCAGAATTTAAGAAAGGAATCGAATTTGTCTTATGACGAATCTGAAATGGGAACCATCAAGATTTATAGAAATCCAAGAAATTTTGAGAAAGCGATTTCTCTTCAAGAGAGAATATTTAAAGGCTCAAAATCTACGGAATTATTGAACAAAGATCAGCTTATAGAGAAAGAACCTCAGCTTAAAGAAATTCAAGATCAATTGGCAGGAGGGATGTATTTCCCTCAAGATGAAGTGGGGGATGCATATAAGTTTTGTAAAAGTCTGGAAGACTTGATACGAAACAATGGAGGNCGAGTATTAACAAATACNAAAATAAATAAGATCTTAACTNATAANGGAAGAGTAAATTGTGTTGTTACTGATCGAGCAATACTGCAAACCAACAGAGTTGTGGTCTGTGCTGGAAGCTGGTCAAGAGACTTGTTTAAAAGAATGAGGATAAATTTACCTGTTAGGCCAGTAAAAGGTTATTCGCTTACCTATGATACAGCTGGTTTAAATAATACGCCTAGTTATGCAATAGTTGATGAGAGCATACATACTGCAATCACACCTTTTAAAAATAGAGTCAGGATAGCCGGTTCAGCAGAATTTGTTGGATTCGAAAATCAAATTCATCCTAAGCGAATTAAGTACCTTAATACAATGTTGGCTAATGTTTACCCAAATCTTTATTCTCAAGTTGATAAAAATGAAGGGAAAATATGGCATGGTTTTAGACCAATGAGCGCCGATGGCCTTCCATTTATTGGAAAGACAAAAATTTCTGGTTTATTCATCAATTGCGGGCAAGGCCATCTTGGATGGACCTTGGCAATGGGATCTGCAAATTTACTAGCTGATGAAATACTCAACAAAGACTCCGAAATCGATAGGAGTCCATTCTTGGCTTCAAGATCGATGTAAAAAAAAATAATTTATTATTTTGCTTAATATATAATTTGCCCGTCTCCTCGTAGCTCAGTTGGATTAGAGCAACTGCCTTCTAAGCAGTGGGTCGCAGGTTCGAGTCCTGCCGAGGAGGCCATACAGAAGATCCAAAAACTTTATATTTAATAAGTATTTTCCATGATTATCATCCAAAAGTTTAATCATTCGATATGCTTGTGCAGAGGTTTATGAATATATAAAATAAATCCAATACTTAATTCCCAAATGATCGGTTCACACATCTCAGTTTATGGCGAAGTTCAAGGTTCAGGTTTTAGATCCTGGGCGGAAGAGCAAAGTAAAAAATTAAATTTAACTGGTTGGGCTAGAAAAGCTTCAGACGGCTCTATTGAAATTTTTGTTCAAGGCGAAGAAGAGTCTGTAAATACCTTTATATCTCTTTGTTGGGATGGACCTAGCTATTCTCACGTTGAGGATGTATTGGTTCAGGATGCAAGTTATGACGACTCCATTAAGGAATTCGTTAAGTATTAAAATATTCATCTTCATTTTTAATAGATGCTAAAATAAAAGTTTTGGTGGGCGTAGCTCAGTTGGTAGAGCCCTGGATTGTGATTCCAGTGGTCGTGGGTTCGAGCCCCATCGCCCACCCCAGAGGATAAATTATGAAATTTTCTTTCAAATCAAAGCAAGATATAAACCAAACCCTTGATATATCTGTGCCAAGTAAAGATATTGAGGCTCAAGTCCTAGTTAAGCTAAAAGCTGCACAAAAAGATTCCAAACTCAAAGGTTTTAGAAAAGGAAAAGCTCCTATGGATGTAGTAACCAGCATCTATGGCCCCGAAATACGCCAGGACGTTCTTTGGGATTTGGCAAGTAAGACATTTACCAAGATTGCTCAAGAGAAAGAACTTAAGATAGTTAGTAGACCAAATT
>JGI24820J26691_1000490_pt1 | contig 11979 bp, 11 predicted proteins | sample METZYME_5_50m_FD_26691 | JGI IMG/M metagenome (IMG submission 26691) | reverse complement strand
ATAAGAACAAAGCATACTCTTCTTGAAGATAATCCAAGTGTTAAAATGTATGAGGTAAGTGAATTTTTAACTACTCCAGAATCAAATGTTCTAGATATTAATGATAGTTTAAATGTTATTGATGGAATACATGCGAAATGGGTTTCACTGCTTAAAACTTTATCAGAGGAAGACTTTAAAAAAACTTATTATCATTCTTCTAGAGATAAAAATATTATCCTTCATGAACATGTTGGAATGTATGCATGGCACACTAAACATCATATAGCTCATATAGAGATAGCTAAAAAAAGTATCAAAAAAGAGGGAAAGAGAAATCAATAAAAGTCATATTATGAACACATTTGAAATTAAATACAAAGGAGACTTAAGAACAACAGCAATTCACATAGACTCTGGATCTGAAATAAGTACAGATGCTCCAAAAGATAATCATGGGCTTGGAGAGACCTTCTCTCCTACAGATATGGTATGTACTGCTCTAGCAAGTTGTATACTTACTATTATGGCAATTGCTGTTGAAAAAGATAATGTTGATATCAAAGGGACTACTGCAGTTGTAAAAAAAACAATGGGAATAAAACCAAGGAGAATTTCCAAGATTGATATTGATTTAACTTTTCCTAGAGAATATGATCAAAAAACTAAAACTATTTTAGAGAGAGCTGCTTATAATTGTCCAGTTCATCATACATTATCTGAAACTGTAGAAAAAAATATTTCTTTTACATATCCCAGTTAAAGTGAAAGCTTTTAATGAAAAATTATATGTAGCAAAATAAGGCTTGCAGCTAATACCCAACCAAAATTTCTAGTTAAATTATTTGCTGGTCTAAATAATGATAATATTGAATTAAATTTCCCCCTGCTTGCTAAGGTTGTTAAAGATAATCCTATTAGAATAACCCAAAAAGCTCTTACAAAATAATTCATTTCTGGTAAAAAAATCTGTAGTGAAATATTCACAGGAAGTGTTGCAATAAAAGCAAATAGAACAATTTCTTGTCTTGGCTTTATTAAAATAACTGCACTACAAATTAGCACCACTATTCCACAGTTTATATAATACCTAAGATTATTTAGGGTATGTGTAAATGCTGAATTAGGATCATCAAATTTTAAGTATAATAAAACCATTCCCATTAACAGTGCTGTTCCTAAACTAAATAAAATAGCTTTTTGTCCAGCTTTTATTTTTTCTTTGTCGCTCGCCTTTTTATTTATGTATTTTGAATAAATATCTGTTGACCATAATGTAGCAAGTGAATTAAAAGTTGAATCAACAGTACTCATAAGAGAGGCGAATAATCCACAAAGTATAATGCCTTTTATTCCTACTGGAAGGTAGGTGTTTACAATGTATGGAAATGCCATGTCTGGTTCGCCTAGACTATCACCTAANATACCATAAAGTGCTATTCCAGGNATAATAATAAGTATAGCCATNAAATATTTTATTAAACCACCAGCCAATAAACCTGCTTGAGCGTGTGCAACACTTTTTGCTGCTAATGCTCTTTGCATTACTGTTTGATTNGCACACCAATAGTTTATATTAAGTAAGAATAATCCNAATAAATGAGTCCATGGCAAAGTTGGATGATCTGAGGGTAAATGTAGATGCATTCTCTCTGGTGTTTTTATATAAAGTTGTTCCCATCCCCCTAATTGATTTACTGCTGTAAAACAAACCACAATTCCACCAATAATTAACACGCTGAATTGTATAATATCTGTTTTAACAACAGCACTTAAACCACCTAAATAAGTATATATGGCCGAAAATACTCCTAGTATTAAAATCAAGATTGCTATTCTAACTATTCTATTTGAATGCAACACTGATAATTGTTCTCCAAAAACAAGTTCTGCAGCATATGCTCCCCAAAAAAGAGCTGCCCCAATTGTAACTGTTGCGAACAATGCTATATTAGCTATTGAATAAAATAACGCTATTCTCTGTCCAAGCTTTTGAGCAATAAACTGTGTAATTGTCATTATTTTTTCACGCAAAAAAAGAGGAACAAAAACGAATGCTCCAATTAATATTCCTTGTACTGCATTAATTTCAAGATTAGCTTGAGCTAGTCCAAATAAATATGCAGAACCCATCATACCAAGAAATTGATATCCTTGAATATTTGTTGCAATAGTCGAGAGAGCAACTGAATACCAAGAAAGGTTTCTAGAGCTTAAAAAATATTCTTCCGCTGAGCTGTCTGCTTTGATTTTTCCACGAAGAGCTACTGCCATAATTATGAAAAAATAAAACAGAACAATTATAAAGTCTAGCATATCTTATTTTCTAACTCCACTNCCTAATGGGCTGTTAGGTGTTTTTTTGNGACGTCTTCCAAAAACTTCTGGAANAGACACTGTTTTNATATTNGGTAAAACATATTTTGCAAANAATTCACACTCTTGAAGGTGTGGATATCCTGAGAATATAAATGATCTTATTCCCATATCTATATATCTATTNATTTTTGCCAAGACTTGGTNTGGGTCTCCAACAATAGCTGCTCCACATCCAGACCTTGCCAGTCCAATTCCTGTCCATAAATTTGGTTCTACATANTGTTGATTATCTGCTTCNTCTCTTAGTATAGCTTGTCGTGCTACNCCTAAAGAAGTCGCATCCTGTGCTCTGTTTCTAATATCTTTTCCTAAATCCAAATCCAATTTTGAAAGTAAGTTATTAGCATAGGATCTTGCCTCTTTCTCTGTCTCCCTAACTATTACATGTACTCGAAGTCCAAACTGAACCGTGCGTTGATAATCTGAGGCTCTATTTGTCATGTCGTTCATTAGCCCTTGAAGTTTTTGTTCTGTTTCAGGCCACATTAAATAAACATCACAATGTTCGGCACACAGATCAACACCATCAGTTGAATAGCCGCCAAAATAAAGCAGCGGACCTCCATTTTGTTGATATGGTTTTACAGGATCTGTTGGCAAACTTAGTTGATAGTATTTACCATTAAACTCAATTCTGTCTTGTGTCCATGATTGTTTTAGAATTTCTATGACTTCTCGTGATCGAGCATATCGCTTTGATGAAGAGAGTTGTACTCCTGGCAAGTCAGAAGATATAATATTGATAGTAAGTCGACCTTTGAGCATGTGGTCAAGAGTGGAAATAGTTCTAGCTAACATTGGAGGATGTAATTCACCACAACGAACAGCTGCTAAAAAATTTATTTGCTCTGTAGCCGTTGCCATAGCAGCTACATATGAAAGTGTATCTTGACCCACCTGATATGAAGAAGGACAAAGAACATTTCGAAACCCTAATTCATCTGCTGTTTTTATGATTTTTGATGTATTTTCCCAGCTACTTTTAAAGGCTGGGTTGCGATTACCTAAAAAGTCATCGTCTCCATCACAAAGTGGTGCAAACCATGAAACTTCAACGCCATCAATTTTCATATGAGGGTTTTTTCATCACCACAAGTTATAAAATTGTTTTAGGTGGAAATAAAAAAATCGCAACAAACTATTAATTAGTCTACTACGATTTTCTTAAGTACTCGAGGCGGGACTTGAACCCGCACGAACATTACTGTTCATTGGATTTTAAGTCCAACGTGTCTACCAATTCCACCACTCGAGCAATTGAGCGAAAGACGGGATTTGAACCCGCGACCCTCACCTTGGCAAGGTGATGCTCTACCAGCTGAGCTACTTTCGCAGAGAATGCAAATTTAAAATAATTTAGTTATTTATATATAGATAAATCAAGATTTAATGTATCAAAATATTTAAATCTATTTAAACAGACAGATAGTATTGTGTCTCTTAAAGAACTAGAGATTCTCTCAGGGAAATATTTAACAGCTATGTAAGCTTGGAAAGTTTCAGCTACATCCTCAGAATCAGGATTATCTTTAGCATACGTNGACAGGTAATTNCCATCTAGTAAAACNGCATCATTCCATCCTTGCNGTCCATAAACATANGGGTCAATTGAAAGGTGTGCAGACTCATGAATCATGAGTTCCTCAGTTCTATCTCCATCAGATCTTGTAGATACTACATTATTAAGCCAATCGATATGGAATGTAATATTTGCATAATTTAAATCATCCGTTCTTTGAGCTGAAGCCACTTCTTCACCTTTTAAAAACTCAAAAGACTTTATGTTTTTTCTTAGGTCTTTTCCAAGTTGACCAATTAAAGGAGCATATTTAAGTTCTATGCTTGCTGCTTCCTCGAGTGTAAACTCAGAATAGATTTCAAAATCAACAGATAGACCATCACCAAAATTTACCTTGTATACATGAGCGGGATAAGTAACAAAGTCAGGCACAGAATTATCATAAAATAGTCTATCCTCAATCCCAATGTAAGATGATGTTGAGTAGACAGTGTAATCAGATGGTTTAATTAAATCCGGGAGATCCCACATTGTTCCCCCAAAAGGTGGTTCTGAAATATCTATTTTGTTAAAAAGGTAAACCCCATCTTCAGCGCTTTGTGATTGAATTAAATACAACTGGTCTTGAAGATCATTTAATTGATTTGTTAAATCATTGTTTTCAGTTTCAAAAATTTCATTTGATTCAGTTAAAACTTCTATTTGACTTATATATTCCTCAATTTGATTCTGAAAACCACTTATTTGAAAATTTAATTCATTGATTTGGCCTAATTGAATATTATTCTGAGAAATTAACTGGTTTATTTGAACCGCATAATCATTAATTTCAGAATTAAGTTTTGATATTTCGGACTGAAGTGAAATTATTGTCTCATTAAGTTCATTAATCTCATCTTCTTTTGAACAAGATATAAGTATTAATAATGCAGATAAAAAAAGATACTTACAGTTTCTCATATTGTATAATCATTTCTCCTGGATTATGTGATGGAATATAATAAGAGAATCCATATTTATTACATATTTGGTTTATAATTTTTTTCTGCATAACAGGAGAATTACCAGTTATCACATGCAGACTAACGCTCCCCTTAACAGAGTTTAAAAGCATATACTCCTCAATTAGCTCCAAACCTTCAGGATGAGTTTTACCATGTAAATCAATCTTCATCCTTAATCTCTTTTTTAATCTGATTTAGTTTAATGAGTGCCTCTACTGGGCTTAAATTATCAATATCTAAATTTTCAATTATTTTTCTAATTTCTTGCATCTTTGGATCTTCAACATCAAAAAAACTGAGCTGAAAATCACCATCTTTACTACCATCTTTTTTTTCTTTTGGCTTATTTCGTTCCATCAATTTTAATTTGTTTTTTGCAGAGTCTAAAACTAGCTTAGGCATACCGGCCATTTTAGCTACATGAATACCAAAGCTATGATTGCTTCCACCTCTAACAAGTTTTCTTAGAAATATTACATCATCTTTTGTCTCTTTAACGCTTACATTAAAGTTTTTAATTCCTTTAAATATGGATTCCATTTCATTGAGATCATGATAATGTGTTGCAAAAAGAACATGAGGTTTATTTTTATTTTCATGAAGAAATTCAGCAATTGCCCAAGCAATTGATATTCCATCATAAGTACTAGTTCCTCTGCCTATCTCATCTAAAAGTATTAGACTGTTTTTAGTTAAATTATTTAATATTGATGCAGTCTCATTCATCTCAACCATAAATGTTGATTCTCCCATAGATATATTATCACTAGCCCCTACTCTCGTGAATATTCTATCAACTATTGAAAATTTCATTTGTTTTGCAGGAACAAAGCTTCCAATTTGAGCTAATATTGTAACTAGCGCAGTTTGTCTAAGTATTGCTGATTTCCCAGACATATTAGGACCTGTAATCATGATAATTTGTTGATCATTATCTAATAATATATCATTTGGAATATATCTTTCATCATGAGAAAGATTTGCTTCAATAACTGGATGCCTTCCTTCTATAATTTGAATCTTTTTTTCCTCAATTATATCTGGGCATGAGTATTTATATTTAATTGCTCTTTTTGAAAATGAATTTAAAATATCAATTATCGATACTTTCTCTGAAATCAATTTTAGTGTTGACAGCCCATCTTGAAGTTTATCAATTAGTTTTAGAAATAATTTTAACTCTAGGTCCTTTATTTTTTCATCTGCATTAACTATTTTTTCTTCATACTCTTTTAATTCCTGGGTAATATACCTCTCAGCATTAACTAGAGTTTGTTTTCTAATCCATTCTTCAGGAACCTTATCCTTATGGGTATTTCTTACTTCTATGTAATATCCAAAAACATTATTGAAGGATATTTTTAATGATGGTATTTTTGTCTTGGCAGTTTCTCTTTCTAGTATTTCATTCAAATATTGTTTCCCAGAAGATCTTATTTCTCTTAAATCATCTAATTCTTTTGAATAATTATCATTTATAAAATCTCCTTTTAAAACAGAGACCGGTGAGTCCTCTTTGAGAGTTTTTAAGATTTCATCAACTATCAATTTTGAATTAGGTATACTATTTCCAAAACTTTTTAATTTTCCTTTTACTTTTANCAGAGATTCTTTNATAACCTTCACATTTTCAAGAGAATTTTTNAGATAAACTAGTTCTCTAGGAGATATTTTATACGTTGCTATTTTTGACATTAATCTNTCAACATCAGATATACTGTTTAAATTTAAGTCAAGAGTATCACTAATATTTTCATCATTAATAATTGAATTTACGATCTCTTGACGNCCTTTAATTTCTTTTTTATCAATTAGAGGAAATGCAATCCAGTTTTTTAATTTTCTTGAACCCATACTAGTAATGGTATCATCAATTGTTTCAGAAAGATTAAATCCATTAGTTGAATTTGAATTAAACAATTCAAGATTTTTCATTGTGAATTTATCCATCCAAACATAAGAGTCTGGAAAAATTCTCTGAAGGTTTGAAATATGACTTAAGTTATTATGTTCAGTATCATCTAAGTAATGAATAATTGAGCCTGCTGCTATTGTACCTAATTTAATTTCATCAACTCCAAAACCTTTAAGACTTTTTGTTTTAAAATGATCCAATAGTTTATTATGAGAATATGAACTATCATATACCCAGTCATCCAGTGGGAATACATTATATGAATTACCCATTAATTCATTGAATTTATTCTTTGAAGGTTTTGAAATTAAAATTTCGTTTGGTGAAAAATTTGCAATTAATTGATCCACAAGTTTGAAATCTCCTTGGGAGACATAAAAATCTCCTGTAGAAACATCTAGAAATGAAATACCACATTGGTTTTTTTCAAAATGTATAGAAGCTAAATAATTATTTTTTTTCTGATCTAAGACACCGTCATTAATTGCAATTCCTGGTGTAACAATCTCTGTAACACCCCTTTTAACAATTTTCTTTGTTAATTTAGGGTCCTCTAGTTGATCACAAATAGCTACACGATTTCCTGCTTTAACAAGTTTTGGTAAATAATTTTCAATTGAATGATGAGGAAAACCAGCTAACTCCGTTTCACTAGTTGAGCCTGCCCCTCTTTTTGTAAGCACAATACCTAAAACCTTTGATGCAAGAACAGCATCTTCTCCAAATGTTTCATAAAAATCTCCAACTCTGAACAAAAGTATGGTATTAGGATATTTGGATTTAATATCATTATACTGCTTCATTAAAGGAGTGATTTTAGTTGCTTTAGTCACAAGTATGTATTTGTGCTAATGTAAATATTTTTATTTTTACTTAAATGCGAAAATTAAAAAATACTGAACTAAATCGAAAGTCAGTTGAGGAGTTCAAAAAATCAAAAAAAACTTCTGCAATAGTTATTCTTGATAATATTAGAAGCATTCATAACGTGGGCTCTATTTTTAGGACATCTGATTCTTTCTTAATAGAAAAAATTATAATTTCTGGATACACTGCAACCCCAGATAATTCAAAAATGGAGAAAACAGCTTTAGGATCATCAGATTCAGTTGACTGGGAATATTCAGAAGATATAATTTATACTATTGAAAAACTAAAAAGAAAGGGGACTAAGGTTGTGTCTATAGAACAAGCTGACAAGTCTCTGAAAATTGAGAATTTTAAACCAGTCAGGGATCATAAATATGCATTTATTTTTGGCAATGAGGTGGATGGAATTCAAGATGAAATAATTAAGATTTCAGATGAGGTTGTTGAAATACCTCAGGTTGGAACCAAACATTCTTTAAATGTATCAGTTGCTGCTGGAATTGTTCTCTGGGACTTTTTTTATAAGACAGAAATATAGAGGAATTAAGAGAAACTTAATGATGACTCTACTGGAGTGTCATCATCNTCACATTTCTCTAATAATTCGTTAATAGGTTTTATCAAAATAGGATGGATAAAATCACNAGCAATATCATTAAGTGGGTATAAGACAAAATTCCTAAGATGTAATCTTGGATGNGGAATTATCAAATCTTTCTGATCGATAATTTCATTTGAATAAAACAATATGTCAATATCAATTTCTCTNGCTGAAATTTCNCTNGAATTTCTTTTTCTGCCAATTATTTCCTCTAGGTTTTTGATTTTTTTTAAAAGTTTAGCTGGTAATAATTCAGATTTAATCATTATGCAAATATTTAGAAAATCATCTGAGCTGAATCCCCAGGATTTAGTTTCATATATTTTAGATATTAATGTTACCTGACCTATGTCTTTTTGAATTAATCGTAAAGCTTCTTTAATAAAAGAATAACGATTACCTTTGTTACTGCCTATAGATAAGTAAATCTTTCTCATATATTTGAAATACAATGAAAACTAATCAAATTTCTCTTGCTAATAAAATCTATTTAATTCTAGCTGGATTATTTATTACATCACTTGTTGCATCAAATTTAATATTTACAAAAATATTTTATTGGTATCCTTTTGATATAAATTTTATGGGTGTTAAGCTTTTTGAACTATCTGTAGGAATACTGCCATACCCATTAACATTTTTAATTACTGACTTAATATCTGAAATATATGGTCAGAAAAAAGCTGACCAGGTGGTAATTACAGGAATATTTGCGTCTGTATTTTCAATATTATTAATTTTTATTTCAAGTCAAGTCCCAGCAATTGAGGGATCTCCAATTGATGATTCTACATTTAACAATGTTTTCCTTAATGCTCCACTTGCTGTTCTTGCATCTATGTTGACATACTTGTTTGCTCAATTTATAGATATAAGAGTTTACCATTTTTGGAAAAGGCTGACTAAGGGTAAACATCTTTGGTTGAGAAATAACTTTTCAACTTTTACATCCCAATTTGTTGATACATTTACTATCGTATCTCTTCTAATAATTTTTGAAATCTTACCACAAGACAAATTTCTAGTATTGATTGTGTCTGGTTTTCTTTTTAAAGTAATGGTTGCAATTTTTGATACTCCTCTTTTGTATATATGCGTATGGTTATTCAGGAGACAATTTAACCTAAAAGTTGGAGAAGAGATAAAGCTTAATTGAATTGGATAAAAAGAGAATTAATAAGTATCTAAGTGAAGTGGGTTTTTGTTCCAGAAGAAAAGCTGATGATTTTATTTCAGATGGAAGAGTATATATTAATGGTAAACCTGCTTTACTTGGTTCTAAGGTAAATATTGAAGATGAAATTTCTGTTGATGGTGAGGTTATTCAATATAAAGACAAGAAAAAAGTTTACATAGCGTTTAATAAACCTGTTGGAATTGAGTGTACAGGAAATCATAAAGTAAAGGATAATATCATTGACTTTATTAATCATAAAGAGAGGCTTTTTACTATTGGAAGAATTGATAAGCAAAGCGAGGGTCTAATTTTACTAACAAATGATGGTGATATAGTGAATAATGTTTTACGTGCAGAAAATAGAAAAGAAAAAGAATACATAGTAACTGTTAATAAAAAAATTACGACTGAATTTATAGATAAAATGAGAAAAGGTGTGAGAATAATGGGTAAAATGACTAGAAAATGTTTTGTAAAAAAAATTCATGAAAATAGATTTAAAATTATCTTAACCCAAGGAATGAATAGACAAATAAGAAGAATGTGCGAAGTTCTTGGTTATAGAGTTACAAAATTAAAACGAGTAAGGATAATGGATATTCATCTTGACACAAAAGTTGGTGAATACAGAAATTTAAATAATGAAGAAATTGAGCAGCTATTTATTAATTGATTGTNATATCNACCTTGTAGCCTTCATTTGATCTNACNTTAAATACCGTCGAGTCTTCAAATATTAAATATTGACCTTTAATACCAATTAATCTTCCTTCAATTGTATCTGTCTTTTTTAGGCTAGCTGACTTTACACTCTCAATTTGACTCTCCCTGTAATAATTAAACTTTACAATCTTACTATCTGTTTTAAAATAGTCTTTAAATTCATCTCCTAANATCTCAAGTGCATCTTCCTTAATATCNNTAATATTACCATCNTCAATATTATCAGTTAACATTTTTCTCCAATTAGTTTTATCAGAAAACCTNTCTTTTAATTTAACTTCAGCAATGCCGGCTAGGTATCTATTTGGAACNTCAATCAACTCAATTGCTTCAATTGCTCCTTGGTCAATCCATCTCGTCGTTTTATTATTTGATCTGGTCACACCAACCTTAATTCCGCTAGTTTTTGAAAGGTAAACAATATGATCTTGTAATTGAATTTTCTTCTCATATTCAAGATCTCTGTCTTGTATATCAAGATGAGCTTTACTTAATTCAGGTTTCATAACCCAATCACCTGACATTGGCGACTCAAAAAAACACTTTTTACAAAATCCGTTTGCAAAGATTTCAATATTATNTTTACATGAAAGGCAACAATACCCTGTTTTATGAATTTTAAAATTTTTACCAATTNATTGGTTNAGAAATAGNAGATCATTNTCAAAGTCTAGAATATATCTTACAGGATCATCATGAATTGAAATCATTTTTTTAAATACTCCTGAAAACATATTTTAATGTTTACTATTTTTATGATAAATATATACATTCCATGCCAATTCCAATCTTTAATTCTGTTGCTTCATTCTTTTTAAAAAGAAGGATTAGTCAAATAGAGCTTTTTAAAGATTATCCGATTGAAGTTCAACAAGAAGTTCTAAGGAAAATGATAGTTTATTCAATCGATACTGAGATTGGGAAAAAGTATGATTTTAAAACCATAAAACATTATAATGATTTTAAAGAAAGACTGCCTACAGTAACTTATGAAGAAATTTATAAAGACATAGAAAGAAATAGAAAAGGAGAACAAAATATATTTTGGCGAACTCCAATTAAATGGTTTGCAAAGTCAAGTGGAACAACTAATGCAAAAAGTAAATTTATTCCAATAAGCTTTGAGTCTCTAGAAGATTGTCATTACAAAGCAGGTAAGGATATGTTGTCTCTCTATTTTAATAACAATATAAATTCTCAGCTCTTAGTTGGAAAATGTCTACGCCTTGGTGGATCAAGAGAGATCTATGAAAATAATGATAGTTATTATGGAGATTTATCGGCAATAATAATAGATAACTTACCATTCTGGGCTGAACTAAGTAGTACTCCAAGTTCTAAAACATCTCTTATTCCTGAATGGGAAGATAAAGTCAAGGCAATTATTAAGGAATCCATGAATCAAAAAGTAACAAGCTTTGCGGGGGTTCCTTCCTGGATGCTATCCCTACTTCAGCAGGTAATAGAGAAAACTGGTAAGGATAATATTCTTGAAATATGGCAAGATGCTGAAGTTTATTTTCATGGAGGTGTAAGCTTTGAACCATATAGAAACCTATACAACAAATTATTTCCATCAAAAGATTTTAAATATTTTGAAATTTTTAATGCTTCTGAAGGTTTTTTTGCTATTCAGGATCAAAATAACTCAACAGATTTATTGTTAATGCTAGATTATGGTATATTCTATGAGTTTATACCAATAAATGGATTAGAGACTGATATTGTTTCTTTAGCAGATGTAAAACTTAATACAAATTATGAGATGGTTATAACTACTAATTCTGGTCTTTGGAGATATAAAATTGGTGA
>JGI24820J26691_1000487_pt1 | contig 12020 bp, 10 predicted proteins | sample METZYME_5_50m_FD_26691 | JGI IMG/M metagenome (IMG submission 26691) | reverse complement strand
GCTAATATCGGCCTCTTATTAGGTCTGGTTTCAACAGCTCTATTCAGTTGGGAGAGAGCAATTACTGGAACATTAAGTTCTTTTGCCAAGGCTTTTAGAGAGCGGCTTATTTCACTTATTTCAGCAACTCTATTATCTCCTCTACCTGGAACCTGCATAAGTTGAAGATAATCTATAACTATCATAGCCAAGTCATCATTCTCTCTTTTTACTCTTCTCGATCTAGCTCTTATCTCAGAGGGAGAAAGCGCTGGCGTATCATCAAGCAAGATATGTTTTTGGCTTAATACTGANAAGGCCTTGTCAATACCTTCCCAATCGTTCTCCTCTAGTTGGCCTCTCATAAGTCTTTGTAAATCAATACTTGAAATACTCGAAATAAATCGTCTCACAACTTGTTCTGATGACATTTCCATGCTGAAAAGAAGAACGGTTTTGTCTGTTTGTCTNGCAACATTTTCAGCAATATTGAAAGCAAAAGCTGTTTTTCCCATGGATGGTCTTCCTGCAATTATAATCAAATCCGATTTTTGAAATCCTAGNGTAACTTCGTCAATTTCTGTAAAACCAGTGCTGACCCCGACTAACGAATTACCACTCTCTGAAGATTCCTGAATGTCGGTATAAACCTGACCTAGGAGTTCTTTCACCTCTTTAGGACCTACAGACCTATTTAAATCATCTCTTAAACTTAGNATTTTTTCTTCTGCTTCGTCAATTATCCTATCACTCCCCGACGCATCAGACTCCTTAGCAATTTTGGAGATATTGTCTGCAGCTATTATCAAACGCCTCAAATTTGACCTTTGTTTGATGATATCGGCATAGCTTTGGATATTGGCAACACTTGGTGTTTCTCTTGCAAGAAGTGCCAAATAGTCCTTACCTCCTGAATTTATTAGCTTTGGAAGATCTCCATTACCCTCGATTGCTTCCTGAACAGTTATAACATCTACAGGTTTTCCTGCGTCTTGAAGATCATTAATAGTTCTAAATATTAGTCTATGCTCTTCTTTATGAAAGTCATCCTCTTTGACTAAATCAGAAACCACATCCCAAGTCTCATTTTTGAGCATAATGCCACCCAAAACAGCTTTCTCAGCTTCTGTTGAGTAAGGTAGTTCTCTATTTGATAAATATTCTGATGCCATACCTAATAATTAGGAAAAGACATCAATTCTCCCATTGCTGGATGTTTAAAACAAGTGACTTTTTAAGATTCCTCTGAAGAGATAATCTGGACAGAAATTGTAGATATAACCTCAGGATGAAGTTCAATATCTACATTATATTCTCCCGTCTCTTTGAGGACACCTTCAGGTAATCTTACTGAGCTTTTCTCAATCGCAAAGCCTTGTTCTTCAAGAGATTCAGCTATCTCTCGGGTACCTATTGATCCGTAGAGAGTGCCTTCATCTGAAACTTGGGCAGAAATAGTTATTGATAATGATTGCATCTTTTCTGCTTCGACTAATGCAGACTCTTTTCTGTCAGCTTCGGCAGATAATAAAGCTTCCCTTCTTTTTTCATATTCTGCTTTGTTTTTTTCATCGGCCCTAACTGCCTTACCGGAAGGTATCAGAAAGTTTCTTCCATAACCGGCTTTTACATTTACCAAGTCGCCTGGATCGCCAAGTTGGGCGACTTTCTCTAATAGTATTACTTCCATAGTTTAATTGTAATGAGAGTCTGTATAAGGTAGCAAGGCAAGATGTCTTGCCCTCTTTACTGCCTTGTTAAGTTGCCTTTGATATTTTGCAGAAGTACCGGTCATTCTTGCAGGAATTATTTTACCAGTCTCTGTAATATATTCTTTGAGTAATTTAATATCTTTGAAGTCTATTTCTTCGATACCAAGAGAGGAGAATTTACAGTACTTTGGTCTGTTATCAAAATCAGTTTTACGCTTAAAATTTTTCTTTTGCTTCTTTGCCATTAGTTTATCTCCTCAGACGGACTTTCTTTGACATCATCAACTACCTTTTCTTCAGAAGTATCAGTAGAAACGTCTTTTGAAGAGGTCTTAGCTGCATCCTGTGCTTCTTGTTCCACTTCTTTGTTGGCTGCCTCTCTAGCTTCTTGGTAGGAATCTTTTTCATTTTCCTCTTTAGTTTGAGTAAGCAGTGCTGATGTGTCTTTATGTACTTTTTTTACACTCAAAACTAGATTTCTGATTATAGAATCATTAAATCTAAAGGAACTTTTAATTTCGTCTATGGCAGATTGATTGCATTCTACATTGAGAAGTCCATAACTTGCTTTGAATTGATCTTGTATGGGATAAGCTAATTTTCTATTTCCAATATTTTCAGATCGGTGAACATTACCACCTGAATCTTTAACGATCTTATCTAATTTAGAAATAATGGAAGAAGTTTGATCAGCTTGATCGGGGTGAACTAAGAATACTATTTCGTAATTTCTCATATTTATCCTCGTGAATATAAGCTCTCATCCATTGATGTAGAGCAAGGAAGCTGGCATTTTATTTACAAGTTATCTTGTTTGCAAGATAAAAGAAGAACTTTAGTAATAACCTCATCAAATGACAAGCCCGCGTAAGCAGCTGCTTTTGGAAATAAGCTTGTTTCGGTTAACCCAGGGACGGTATTCACTTCAATTATTTGAAAGTTTCCATTTTCATCTTCAATAAAATCAACTCTTCCCCAATTTGAGCATCCTAATGAGCTGAATGCGTGCCATGCATAATCTTTTATTTCTTTTAGCTTATCTCCTTTAATATCTGCTTTTACATATTGAGTTCCGGAGTTGGAGTACTTTGAATCGTAATCATAGAAGTCTCCTGCTGGGTTNATGAGTATTGGATGGAAAACATCATTGCCTAAAATAGAAACNGTTAATTCTCTTCCTTCAACATACGCTTCCACAATTACAGAGGAATCGAATTCAGAAGCATGAAGCATTGCACTCTCTAAACTGCCTTCGCCCGGTCTGACGATTGATATACCGAAGCTAGAGCCTTCGTTTGCAGGTTTAACCACAAATGTTTTATCGAGCGCAGTAATATCCTCTTCGCCTGATAAATGAGGTGTTAATTTCATATTTGTCTGGCGAGCATTTACGATTTCAACAAAATCTGGAGTCGGAAGTAATAAGTCTCTCCAAATCTTTTTACTCTCAATTTTGTTAAGAGAGGTTTTGCATGATTCAGAATCACTCCCAGTGAATAGGATATTCTTTGAACTCAGAACCTTTTGAATAAAACCATCTTCTCCACCTCTCCCATGTAAAGCAATGAAAGCAATGTCATAATCTTCCGATATGCGCTGAGCATCATCCTCTGATTTTAAATCCAATTGCGTATGCTCTATACCCTGACTTTGCAGAGAATGTGAAACAGCAGAACCAGACTTCAGAGAAATATCTCTTTCTGCTGACCACCCGCCATACAAAACTAATATTCTTTTTTGTTTGAGAATTTCAACATCGCTCATACTAAAAAAAATTTTTTGCTACATACTGACTAATTGAAGAAATATCACCAGCACCTTGAAAAATAAAAACATCATTAGAATCGGTATCCTCATGTAATTTTTTNATAACCAATTCTTTATCAGATAATAGCTCAGCGCTTAAATAACCCTGTTCCTCAAGTGATTTCTTTATATTGGAACTGCTAATGCCTTCAATTTCATTTTCNCCTGCCGAGTAAATATCCAAAAGAGTTAGTTCATCAACCTCTTTGAGAACCTCAACAAATTCCTTATATANGTCATTAGTTCTGGTGAACCTGTGGGGCTGAAAAATCATCTTTAATCTAAAATCTGGATAAGATTCCCTAACTGCTTTGATAGTATTTTTTATCTCGGTGGGATGATGGCCGTAATCATCGATATATAGAGAACGAAATTTTCTTGATTGTTTTTCTCCCAAAATTTGCATTCTTCTGTCAATTCCCATGAAGTTTTCTAGTGATTNCCTGATAATTTCTGTACTAATACCCTCTTGCATACACAATATAGCTGCAGCAGAAGCATTCAGAACATTATGCCTACCCAACATGTTTAAAGTTAATTCAAGAACTTCTGAACCCCATTTAATCTTGAAAGTAGACTTTAAACCATCAGTCTCATAATCAGAGATGACGAAATCATTGGATAAATCAAAGCCATAACTTATGTGATTTCGTTGAAATTGATTTTTNATTTCATTTACTACTTTGTCGTCTCCACAAACGATTGAAACTCCATTAAAAGGAAGATTCTTTATAAAGCCTAAAAAGGCCTCTTTCAGATTACCAAAATCATTGTCGTAATTGATCAAATGATCAGGTTCAATATTTGTAATTATCGATATAGAAGGTTGCAAAAGTAAAAATGACTTATCGCTTTCATCAGCCTCAGCGATCAAATACTCTCCTTGGCCTAGCTGCGCGTTAGAGTTTATGCTTTTAATTATTCCACCATTAATGAAAGTTGGATCGAGATTAGCATCACTCATTATTGAAGCAACGAGGCTAGTGGTAGTGGTTTTGCCGTGAGTACCAGCAATAGCTACACCTCTCTTATTATTCATAAGACTGGAAAGCATCTCCGCGCGTGCAAGGATGGGTATAAATTTTCTTCGAGCTTCTATTAATTCAGGATTATCTTCAGCAATAGCTGTCGACTTCACAACCATCTCTACTGAATCTAAATTTTTCGCTTTATGATCATAAGAAATATCAATACCCATCTTTTCGAGTCTAGCGGTGTTTTCTGATGAATTAGTATCTGAACCCGAGACTACATAGCCAAGATTATTTAGTACTTCGGCGATACCGCTCATACCACTACCTCCAATACCTATAAAATGGATTTTATTGAGTCTGTATTGAGAGAGATTCATTTATTGATTTGAAGATTTTTTTTGAAGTGCCTTTTGGAAAAACCGCTGAAGCATTATCAGCCATTTTTAATCTTTTATTATGATCTCTTTCGATCTCAATTAATAGCTCAAAAAGGTCTTTATAACTGGAAACGCTAAGGTCAGTTAACTCTGCAGCTCCTCTATCTTCTAGAAACTTTGCATTATGATATTGATGATTATTTGATGACCAAGGCAAAGGTAAAAGTATTGACGGCCTTCCGGAAGCGCATATTTCGCTTATTGTCATTGCACCAGATCGAGAAATAACAATATCGCAATTATTATATGCCTCTCCCATGTCATCGATATATTCTTTGATTTCAAATTTTATCCCTGAACACTCATATGCTAAACGAAGCTCAGTAGATTCTAGCTTTCCTACTTGATGTATAAATGACCAATGAGGAGGAATTTTTTCATTAGTTAAAATTTCTTTTTGAATATCATTGATTTGCTTCGATCCTTGACTACCACCCAGGACAAGAATTTTAAATATTGATTCGTTCGTATCTGTGTTTTTTAAATTTCCTAAAATTTCTTCTCTTACAGGATTTCCGACAAACCTAAGCTTAGGTTTGAGAGTATTAAATGTATTAGGAAATGCTTCAAAAGTTAATTTTGAGAATCTGTGCAGTATTTTGTTCGTTAATCCAGCGACACTATTCTGTTCATGGATAAATAATGGACAAAATAGAGAGCCGATAATACTCGGGGCCAAGGAGGTATAACCTCCAGTAGATACTATGAAATCTGGCCTTATTTTGCGAATGATAAAAAAACTTGCGAATAGACTTAGAATAAAAAAATAAAGCGAGTTAATTTTTTTTAAAAAGCTCTTACCTTGAAAGCCTTTTGATTTTAGAGCATTAAATGAAAATTGTTCTTCAATACAAATACTCTCCTCAAGACTATCTTTTTTTCCTATCCATGAAATTTTAAAACCCTTTTGATTGAATTCTTTTGCTATGCTCAGTGCAGGATAAACATGACCACCGGTTCCGCCTGCCACGATCAAAATATTCATTAGAGTTTCGCAGTCCTTTTGATAATTGGAACCGGCATAGAAATTTTATTTTCGTAGTCTATTCTTAGTATTAGTCCGATCATAAGACATACGATAATCAGATTAGTTCCGCCGGCACTTATCAGCGGTAAAGTTAGACCTTTAGTGGGCAAAAGACCACATGCCACTCCAACATTGATAAAAGTATGCAAACCAAGGAGCAGAGCAACTCCATAAGAAAAATAAAACCCGAAAAAATTTTTTCTAACAAGAGACTCTCTTCCAATAAAAAAAATTCTAAAGGATAAGCCAAATAATAAAGAGATAATTGCAAAGCCTCCTAGTATTCCTAACTCTTCTACAATCACAGAAAATATAAAGTCTGTATGCGCATCCGGTAGATATCCCATCTTCATAAGACCTTGACCAAGTCCCACGCCAAACCAATCTCCTCGCCCCATAGACATAAGAGATAGAGTAAGCTGATAACCACTTCCCCAAGGATCACTCCATGGATCAATGAAAGAAATGATTCTTTCCCACCTCCAAGGCACAAAAAAAATCATTAATGCAACCGCAAATAAACCAAGCATTGCGACTATAAAAAACTGTCTCATTTTCACTCCAGCAACATATAAAACACCAAGAACGGAGGCAAATATTACGGCCGATGAACCTAGATCAGGCTGAATAAGAATTACAGAGATAATACTAACTATAATCAATGCTGGTCGGAAAAACCCTAACCAATGAGACTGAATTTCTTTTATTCTCCTGACAGAGTATGAAGCTACATAAAGGATGCTCAAAAATTTCATAACTTCCGATGGTTGCAATCCAAATCCTGCAACCCTTATCCATCGGTTTGCTCCGTTAACCTCAAGTCCAACTCCTGGTATAAAAACTAAAAGAAGTAAAAAGAAGCCAAGCGTTATAAATAAACGATCATATGTTGTCCAAAAGGTTAAAGGTAATACAAAAAAAATAAATAAGCCCATTAAACCTAAAAGATAATAAATTAATTGCCTGTTAAAGATCGCTGATGGATTACCGTATATTGAATCTGAGAAATTAACTGAGGCTGAAGCCAATATGATCAGGCCAAAAAGGCTTAATAAAGCAAATAAAGCCAATAAGAAGAAGTCAATTTTTAAATAATCAAAATTTTCGAAAAGTTTAAGATTCATTGCTTTTTAAGTTTCTAACATAATTTTTAAAAATGTCTCCTCTTTCTGCATAGTCTTTAAACATATCTAAGCTTGAGCATGCTGGAGAAAGTAATACATAATCCTCGCAACTCGAGTGCTCTATAGCGAGCTTTGTAGCTTGTATTAGGTCGTCGGCCGTCAAAGAATCCGTATAACAGGCAAATGATTGACTCATTTTATGCTTGTCTTTTCCATAAATTATTGCCTTATTTACTTTTCTTAATGGGTCAAGATCGATCGTCGTCAGATTCTGGTTTTTCAAATCTCCACCACATACCAAATAGATGTTACCCTCTTTTGAAATACTTGATGTGGCATTAATAGCCATTAACATCGAACTCAAATTAGTCGCCTTTGAATCATTTATGAAATTGATTCCGTTAATCTTTTCCAATAGCTCGAACCTATGAGATGGCCTATTAAAATCTGAAAATGCTTTTTCTAAAAAGGATTTCAATTCAACTTCTAGGAAAGAAAAGTCAGAATATTTCTCACAATATATGCTCACGACCTCTAAGGCGGCTTTCAAATTTTCTAAATCATGTGATGGCCAATACCTAAAGCAAGGCATTTCTAATATATCTGAACTTAACTGTCTATCTTTGAAGTTTCTATGATCATTCTTAAATGGATTTTTAGATTCAAAAGAAACCCCGTAAACAGCATTTTTCAATACAGAGTATTTCAATTCTTTATATTCCTCAAAATTTGCATGTCTGTCCAAGTGATCCTCTGCGATATTTAGCAAAATGCCAAAATCATATTCAATTTCTTTTATGAGTTTTAATTGAAAGCTAGAAATTTCAATTATTGCGATATCCAGATTTTTTTCCATGTAGTCGAGAACAGGGAAGCCTATATTCCCCAAAGCTTCTATATTTAAATTAGGGAAAAGAGATTGAAGAAGAGTTTTTAAAATTAAACACGTTGATGTTTTTCCATTGGTGCCTGTTACTAAGATCTTTACACATTGAGTTTTCTTCAAGAATATTTCTATGTCAGACAAAACATTTATTTTGTTTTCATTAGCCATGCTTAAAACTATATGATCTTCAGGTATACCAGGGCTTGAATAAATTTCAGATACCTTGTTAAAAAGTTTCTCATCAATAACGGGGTTAACTATAAGATTTAGTTTGTCATTCAATGATTTACCGAAATCAAAGTTATCTGCCGAATCTTCAATGAGGTATAACTCTTTATGAGATTTTGAAAGGTGATTAATTAGGGATTTTCCTGTTATACCAAATCCGACAACCAATGGTATTTTCTTTTGCACGGAATTTATCTGAGCCTCAAAAGAGCTAATCCAAGCAAAACAAGCATAAAGGTTATGATCCAAAATCTTACAATAACCCTGGGTTCAGGCCATCCTTTAAGTTCATAATGATGATGCAAAGGCGCCATATTGAATACCCTTTTTCCTGTGAGTTTGAATGAAGAAACCTGAACAATTACTGATAATGCTTCTATGACAAATAAACCACCCATTACCAACAAGACATATTCATGCCTTATGATAACTGTAACAATTCCCAGAGCAGCACCTAGAGACAATGAACCAACATCACCCATAAAGACTTGAGCTGGATAGGTGTTAAACCACAAGAAGCCTATTCCAGATCCAACAAGCGCTCCGCAAAAAACAATCATCTCCCCAGTTCCAGGCAAATAAGGAATATTTAAAAAATCAGAATAAATCGCATTACCCGCTAAATAGCCAATAATCCCTAATCCAGCTGCGACCATAACACATGGCAAAATGGCTAGACCATCCAATCCATCAGTTAAATTGACCGCATTACTAGTTCCAATCACTACTAAATAAGACAGAAGGATAAAACCTAAACCCAAGGGAATAGATATTTCCTTAAAAAAGGGAACTATTAGGCTAGTTTCGGCAACATTTTCTTGCGATAGATAAAGAAAAGAACAAGCCATGATAGCTATCAATGACTGCCAAAATATTTTGCTCCAAGCTGATAAGCCATCGCTTGACTTATATTTAATCTTCAATCGATCATCTACCCAGCCTAGCACTCCAAAAGACATTGCTGTTAAAAAGGCTACCCAAAGATACCTATTCTCCAGATCGCCCCATAAGATAACGCTCAAAAAAATTGAGCTCAAAATTAAAGTCCCACCCATTGTAGGTGTTCCTTGTTTTGATAAGTGAGTTTCAGGACCTTCAGATCTTACAACTTGACCAACCTGAATATCTTTCATTTTGTTGATAAATTTTGGTCCTAGTATCAAAGAAAAGAAGAGTGATGTTAGAGTTGCTAAGATTGCTCTTGTTGATAAGAATTCTACGACACGAAATGGTCCAAAAAATTCGGATAGATATTCAAATAAAGGTAAGAGCATTATGGTTTTAGTTTATCGGCTAATTTGTCCATTTTGGTAGATCTTGATCCCTTAACCAATATTATAGTGTTTTTGTCTATTATATTTATTATGTGTTCATATATCTCTTCATGATTCTTAAAAATTTTGAAGTTTTTGTCTTCACTGCATCCTGACCACTCTTCGCCCATACAAAAGATCATATCTACTTTTTTTTTGGCGTAATTGNATACATCCTTATGAATTTGCTTAGATTTTGATCCAAGTTCTTTCATAGATCCCATAACACATATCTTTTGGCCTTTTGCATTTTCTAACGAATCAAGAGCGTTCTTCATCGATGCAGGATTCGAATTGTAAGTATCATCAACTAAGATAGATCCTTTTAACGCTGGAGAAACATTTAACCTTCTCTCGGGTAAATCTATTCCCAACAGCGATTGACGAATTTCAGTGATAGGGACATTGCATTTTAAAGCTACAGCAATAGACAGAGAAGCATTTAATGAATTGTATTGACTGATACCATTTATAGAAAATTTCTCTATCTTATTTTCGTAGCTTAAATCAAAAAAAGTACTATTCTTCGCAATGTCAATTTTGATATTGGAAACTTTAAAATCTGACTCGGAATGAAAGCCGAAACTAAATGTTTCTCTGGCGTTAGTATTCTCCAACCAGTATTCATAGAATTCAGAATCTCTTGGCAGAAAGGCAACACCTTCATTACTCTTAAAATTGAGTATATTCCCTTTCTCCTTCGCTATGGACTCAGTATCCTTTAATCCCTCAAGATGGCCCATTGAAACATTAGTTATAGCTGAAATATGAGGTTGCGCCATATCACTAAGAATCTCTATTTCCCCAGGCTCGCTTGTACCAATCTCAACTACTGAAAAATCATGTTCTGGTTGAAGGCTCAGTAAAGTGAATGGTACACCTATCTGGTTATTCTTATTGCCAATTGTTTTATGACATAGCCCCTTTCTGTTTAAAAGATTAGCAACCATTTGTTTCGTACTAGTTTTCCCATTTGTTCCTGTNATACCAATCAATTTACCATTAAATTTTCTTCGGTTGTGTATCGCAACTTTTTTTAAAAATTTATATGTATCGTCAACAATTAGGTGAGGGATATTTATTTCAATGGGTCTTTCGAGGACAGCCGCGCAAGCTCCCTTTTCTTTTGCATCTAATACAAAGTCATGCCCGTCAAAGTTTTCGCCTCTAAGAGCGATATAAACATCCTTTGATTGGATTGTCCTGGTATCTATACTGAAACCATTAACTTCGAGCGAATCGCCGAAAAGTTTTCCGTTTGAAATTTCTGATAAGTCAAGCAAGTTCATGTTTACTGATTTACAAAGATTTGACTATGTCTATGTCATTAAACTCAAAGAAACGACCATTAATTTCTTGATGTGTTTCATGACCCTTGCCGGCTATTAATAAAATTCCGCCATTTTTATTTTGTAATCCGGAAATAGCAATTTCAATTGCCTGTCTTCTATCAGATTGAATTATTATTTTATCTTTATTATTTATGCCAGAAAGAATATCTCTGATTATTTTGTTTTCATCTTCAGTTCTAGGATTATCATTAGTTAGTATCACTTTATCCGAATATTTTTCTGCTGCACCACCCATGAGAGGTCTTTTTTCCTTATCTCTGTCGCCTCCACAACCAAAGAGACACCATAAGTCATCATTATGAAATCTTTTTATTTCTTTTAGAGTGTTTTTTAAGGCTTCAGGGGTATGTGCATAGTCAATGTAAATTGAAATATTGCCTTTCTCGATTTTTTGAAGCCTACCGAGAGGGAAGTCGATCTTTCTTGTAAGAGACTTAATTGAATCAGGATCAAAATTTTCTAGCATTAATACAGCAATTGAACAAATCACATTAGAAGCAAGATATCTAGAGACTGTTGTTAAATCGAAATTAAATTTATTATCTAAGCCACATAAGGTCACGTTCAATCCATCTTTTATATCCTCGAAGGAGGCTTGAAAATCCGCTTCTTGTTTTATGGAGACGCTATAAGTGTAGGGATTTATTTCTTTGACTTTATTGTACAGTTCCTTCCCAAAAGAGCTGTCTATACAAATTACATTTTGTTTTGGATTTAAATCCAGAAATAATTTTTCTTTTGAACTTTTATAATTTTCTAGATCTAAGTGATAATCAAGGTGATCATGAGAAAAACTAGTCAGAATTGCATAATCAATATCAACTCCATTCAATCTATTTTGATCAAGTCCATGAGATGATGCCTCCATAGAAAGATAAACTGCATTATCGTCAAGTGCGCCCTTCATATTTTTTTGAACTCTTATAGGGTCAGGAGTGGTTAGTTGAGACGCTTTAAGATTAATACCATCAGTTGAATAATTTATAGTGCTCATGAAAGCACATTTTCTGTTCAATAAGTTGCTCATCGCTGCAAAGCTCTCAACACAAGTTGTTTTTCCATTTGTTCCTGTGACGCATATGGTCTTCAACCTCGAACTTGGGTTTCCATAGAATCTAGATGCAAAAATTCCTATATTTTTTTTCAACTCCTTTTGATGTATTACATCTTCGATTCCCGTAT